>JAEAMF010000031.1_pt1 | contig 292568 bp, 268 predicted proteins | sample 8958721 | NCBI WGS metagenome assembly JAEAMF01 (sample SAMN16933255, study PRJNA681124) | bioreactor sludge metagenome | isolation source: anaerobic bioreactor treating anionic surfactant - SDBS | place: India: Bengaluru | collected 2019-02-28 | reverse complement strand
ATCCAAGCACTTGATTTACAAGGCTTTTCGATCAGCTTGCCGCTGGAAGTGGGGCACATTATAGAGACATCGGCGGCGACGTCAACGGCTTTTTTTCAGTTTTCCTACTCAGCCCTCGACTGCCCCCGGCTTCTTGCGCCTGGGGGCCACGAAACCATCACCGAGAGCCGGGGCGGGGCTTTTCTTCTCGCCCTTGCGGGTCGGCGACTTGCTGCTGCCCTTGGCCGCAGTCCCGGACTTCTTGGCCAGCTTTTTCTTCTTGGTGCCCGCCGCCTTGCCGGATGCCTTGAGCTTCTTCGGCCCAAGGTAACTGCCCAGCAGCTCCTTGATCTGGCGACGCTCGAAGGACTGCTTGAGGTAGCGCTCGATACTGGACATCAGGTTCCAGTCGTTGTGGCAGATCAGCGAGATCGCCTGGCCCGCCTGCCCGGCGCGACCAGCGCGACCGATGCGGTGGACATACTCGTCGCCGCTACGCGGCATGTCGAAGTTGATCACCAGGTCGATCCCTTCGATGTCCAGGCCACGTGCGGCCACGTCGGTGGCGATCAGCACATTGATGTTGCCCTGACGCAGGCGCTCGACCGCCTCCCGGCGCTCCTCCTGGGTCTTCTCGCCGTGCAACACGTAGGATCTCACCGCCGAGGCACGCAGCACGCCGGACAGGCGATCGGCTTGGGCTCGGGTATTGGTGAAGACGATGGACTGGGCGAAAGGCTCGTGAGCCAGCAGCCACTGCAGCAGGCGCTCCTTGTGCGGCACATCGTCGGCCGTGATGATCTGCTGGCGGAGGTTTTCGTTCAGCTCGTCCCGACGATTGAGCAACAGCACCTCCGGATCACGCAGTACCACGCTGACCACCTGCCCCAGCGCCCGTTCACCGGCAGTGGCCGAGAACAGCAGGGTCTGCCGCTCTTGCGGGCAGGCACTGGCGATCTTCAGCACGTCCTCGCTGAGCCCCATGTCGAGCATGCGGTCGGCCTCGTCGAGTACCAGTACCTCGACATCGCCCAGCGTCAGGCTGCCGGTCTCCAGGTGATTGAGCACCCGCCCCGGGGTACCGATCACGATCTCGGGATTCTTGCGCAGCGCGGCCGCCTGTTCCTTGAAGCCTTCGCCGCCGGTAACCAGGCCGGCCTTGATGAAGGTGAACTGGGCGAAGCGCTCGACCTCCTTGAGCGTCTGCAGGGCCAGTTCGCGGGTCGGCAGCAGGATCAGGGCGCGCGCGCCGGCCTGCGGCTTGCTGTTCTGGAGCAGATGGTGCAGCAGCGGCAGGACAAAGGCTGCCGTCTTGCCGCTGCCGGTCTTGGCGGTCACCCGCAGGTCGCGCCCCGCCAGGGCCGGCGGGATGGCTGCCGCCTGAACCGCAGTCGGCTCGGTGAAGGACAGGGACGACAACGCCTTGAGCAGTCGCTCATGCAAACCGTAATCAGCAAACACAGCCTACCTCGAATGATGAAAATCGCTGGCGCATAGACTACCCCAATGCGCGCCATCACTCAGGCGTTGTTTGCAGGACAGCGCGGATGAACGCGCCGCGCATCGCCCTGGCCAGCCGGCTACCGCTGCGCCGCCCTTGAGAAAACGGATCAACGCCAGGGATATTCGATAAATGATCACCGAAAACCACTACAAGGCATCGAGTTGATTGATATACCCTCGAATCAACAGCCCGATTCATCATGAGCAAGGTCGATGAAAGCCCCCCGCGTAACTCTCGAGCAATGGCGTACCCTGCAGGCGGTCGTCGACCACGGCGGCTTCGCTCAGGCGGCCGAAGCACTGCACCGCTCGCAGTCGTCGATCAGCTACACGGTCGCCCGCATGCAGGAGCAGCTCGGCGTACCGCTGCTGCGCATCGACGGACGCAAGGCAGTGCTCACCGAAGCAGGCACCCTGCTCCTGCGCCGCTCGCGGCAACTGGTCAAGCAGGCCAGCCAGCTCGAGGAGCTGGCTCATCACATGGAGCAGGGCTGGGAAGCCGAGGTACGCCTGGTCCTGGACGCCGCCTATCCGACCCGCCAAGTGGTCGAAGCCCTCTCCGCCTTCATGCCGCAAAGCCGCGGTTGCCGCGTGCTGCTGCGCGAGGAGGTGCTGTCCGGCGTCGAGGAGGCGCTCACCGAGGGCGAGGCCGATCTGGCCATCAGCGGCCTGATCCTGCCCGGCCAACTGGGTACCGACCTGGCCAACGTCGAGTTCGTCGCCGTCGCCCACCCCGATCACGCACTGCATCGCCTGCAGCGCGAGCTGACTTTCCAGGATCTGGAAGCCCAGCTGCAAATCGTCACCCGCGACTCCGGCCGTCGCCAGCAGCGTGACGTCGGCTGGCTCGGCGCGGAACAGCGCTGGACCGTCGGCAGCCTGGCCACCGCTGCCACCTTCGTCAGCAGCGGTCTCGGCTTCGCCTGGCTGCCCAGCCACCTGATCCAGCGCGAACTGGCAGAAGGCAAGCTCAGAACGCTGCCACTGGGAAACGGGGCCCGACGCGAGATGCGCTTCTTCCTCTACCCGAACAAGGACAGGCAGATGGGCCCCGCTACCCGCATCCTCAGCGAACTGCTGCGCCAGAGTGCCCTCGCAAGCAACAATGGCTGACCCGCTGCCGATCTCCGAGCAACCGATTTCGCCCCCCACACAACAGGAAGCCTCTCCATGCTGAAGAAACTCGCCATGACCGCCTGCGCCCTTTTCCTCTCCGCCAGCGCGCTGGCCGCCGAGGCACCGCGCGTACTGCTCACCACCAGCCTCGGCGACATCGAGGTCGAACTGAACGAGGAAAAGGCGCCGATCAGCGTGAAGAACTTCCTCGGCTACGTCGACAGCGGCTTCTACAACGGCGTGCAGTTCCACCGCGTCATCCCCGGCTTCATGATCCAGACCGGCGGCTTCACCGCCGACATGCAGCAGAAGGACACCCGCGCGCCGGTCAAGAACGAGGCCGACAACGGCCTGCACAACGTGCGCGGCACCCTGGCCATGGCCCGCACCAACATGGTAGACAGCGCCACCAGCCAGTTCTTCATCAACCTGACCGACAACGCCTTCCTCGATCACGGCGGCCGTGACTTCGGCTATGCGGTGTTCGGCAAGGTGGTGCGCGGCATGGAGGTGGTCGACCGGATCGCCCGCGTGCGCACCGGCAACCGCGGCATGCACCAGAACGTGCCGGTCGAGCCGGTACTGATCGAGTCGGCCAAGCGCCTGTAAGTCCCGGCTCCGCCCCCGGGGCGAGGCCACGGTCTCGCCCCCGGCGCATCGCCCCGCACAGGACCTACTCCTGACGATAGGGCAGCGCCTCGCATGCCTGCTCGGCATAGCGCCGCACTGCCGCACACTCCTCATGCAGAAAGCCCGCCACTGCCGCCCGCAAGCCGGGATGGCACAGGTAGTGCCAGGAGCGGGTCAGCACCGGCTCGAAGCCGCGGACCAGCTTGTGCTCGCCCTGCGCCCCCGCATCGAAGCGCGACAGCCTCTCACCGATGGCCATGTCCAGCCCCTGGTAGAGGCAGGCCTCGAAGTGCAGGCGATCGAACTCCGCCAGACAGCCCCAGTAGCGACCGTACAGGCAATCGCCATCCACCAGGAGGAAGGCCATGGCCACCGGGCGACTGCCCTGGCGCGCCAGCACCACACGGATCGCTTCCGGCATGCGCGCGGCCAGCAGGCTGAAGAAGGCGCGGGTCAGATAGGGATGTTGCCCGCGTACGGCGTAGGTGTTGGCGTAGCAGGCATACACGAAATCCCATTCCGCCTCGGTCAGTTGACCACCTTCGCGCCAGTCGAAGTCGAGGCCCTGCGCCTTCACTTGCTCGCGCTCCCTGCGCAGTTGCTTGCGCTTGCGCGAACTCAGGGCATCGAGGAAGTCCTGGAAATCGCGATAGCCACGGTTGAACCAGTGGAACTGGCAGCCAAGACGCACCAGCCAGCCCTCACGCCCCGCCAGCACGCCATCGGCAAAGGCGTCAGTGAAGTTCACATGCAGCCCGGACAGCCTCAGCCCGGGAAGCTGCGCGCTCACGGCATCGAGCAGCTCACCGGCCGCCGGCGCATCGCGCGCCAGCAGGCGCGTGCCGCTCACCGGGGAAAAGGGCACCGCCGCCAGCAGCTTGGGGTAGTAGGCGATGCCGGCACGCTGGCAGGCATCGGCCCAGGCCCAGTCGAACACGTATTCGCCACGCGAATGACTCTTCACGTAGGCCGGCATGGCCGCCCGCAGCCGACCATCGGCAGCGCGCAGCAGACGATGGGCCGGCTGCCAGCCGGTACGCGCGCCGACGCTGCCGCTGTCCTCCAGGGAGGCGAGGAAGGCGTGGCGCAGGAAGGGCTGGCCGTCGGCCAACAGGGCATCCCACTGCGCGGCGGGCAGTTCACCGATACGCTCAAGGGTCTGGATGATCATCGGCACAGTCTGGCCCGGCCTGCGGACGAAAAAAAGCCCCGCCGGAGGGCGGGGCTGGAATGGGGCTGCTGCGGATGAAACGGACTGCTTAGAACACGTACTGGGCGCGGACCACGAAACCGTCGCCGTCGTCGTCGCCGACAGTGTTGGCGGCGTTGTCGGTCTTGGCCTTGACGTATACACCGCTCAGCTTGACCGCTTCGTTGGCGTACCAGTTCACACCCAGGTTGTGCACCTTGCCTTCGACATCGTCGATGGCGGCAAAGACGCCGTTGTCGTCTTCCACGCTGATGTTGTCGTAGCGGTAGAACACTTCCCAGGCACCGACCTGCTTGTTCTCCGGCTTGATCTTGTCGAACTTGCCGAGCTTGTACTCGCGGGCCTCGCCAGTGAGGGTGTAAGCGAGCTGAGCGTAATAGCCGGTAGCCTCGATGTCCTGGACGCCGGCGGCGTCGCCTTCCAGGTCACGCTGGATGTATTCGCCCTGCACCGAGAACGGGCCCATGGCGAAGGCGGCTTCCAGACCCCAGGCGCTGTCGTCGCCGTAGGTGCCGGCCGCACTGTTGGCGCCACCGAGCAGCAGGCGGTTGCCGTTGGGGCCGGCGTCGTTGCCACCGCCGGTGCTCACGCCGCGCATGCCCAGGCGGCTGCGGATACGGGTGTCGACCGCGGTGTCGGAAAGGTCGCGCTGGGCGAAGTTGGCACCCAGGTGCAGGACGTTGCCGGACTCGTGCAGCGGAGCGAACACGCCGCGCAGGTTGACCTGCTTGACGCTTTCGCCATCGACGTCGTTCTGGTCCTTGGCGCTCACACCGACGGAGCCGAACAGCGACTCGGTGGGAGTGGCGGAAACCTCGATGCCCAGACCATTCTGGTGGCCGTTGGCCCAGTCGACCAGATCATAGGCGGCGTTGCGCTCCTGGGCGGTCACCCACTTGGAGCTGGTGGCCTTCTCCAGACCGAAGGCCGGGTCGAAGCGACCGACCTTGATGGTTACCGGCTTGAAGCCGGTGTAGGCGATGGAAGCCTCGTCGAAGTAGCCGTCTTCCTGGCTGCCGGCGTTGTGGGAGAAGTCGTAGTTGATGGTGTAGGCCCAGTCCTTGTAGGCCACGCCGGAAATTTCCAGGAAGGCACGGCGGAAATAGGCAGCATCGGCGGTGTTGCCATTAACGGTGTAGAAGCCATCGAAGCTGCTGTAGTCTGCCTGCAGACGACCGCCGACCTTGAAGGCGAATTCCTTGTCCGCGGTAGCGACTTCCAGACCACCCTTGGTCTTGAGGACGATATCGGCGCCGTCGGTGGTCACGGTACCGGCAACGGCTTGAGCGGAAACGGCCAGGGCCAGGGCGCTGGCGGCGATGCCGGCGAAGTGCTTGCGGATCATCAAGTATTCCCCTTATACGATTTGACGTTGGTAAACACGCGGGCCTGGCCCGTCTCGTTCTGGGGGGGAATATTCGTGGCAGACTGTGTCAACCAAGTTGCTCTAATGTAAAAGTTTTATTACACCGGAACTTTTCCCGTTCGGATTCGCACAGGTACGGCGGTGCGCTTGACGGCCCCCCACGCGGAGCGTCAAGGATGCGCCTTGGCGCAATATGGAGGCGCAACATGTCCACCCCATCTCCCCGGTTTGGCCACTACGCTCTCGGCGCCATCGCGGCCTGTTTTCTGGTCAACCTGCTGGTCCGCACCGTGCTCAAGGTCGGAGGCCCGTTAGCCACCCTGCTGGCCGCCAGCGTGGTGGCCTTCGGCCTGGCCGGGGTGTTCCGCTGGCGCACCGGGCGCCGTCCCTATCCGGTCGAACGGCGCGCGCTGGTCGGTCTCTATGCGCTCGGTCTCGGCCTGCTGTATGCCGGCCTGCTGGCGCTGATGTATCTCAAGGAGGAGCCCGGCCTGCCCGGCCAGCTGCTGTTCGCCGCCCACTATCTGGCCTACCCGCTGCTGGCCTGGGTCGCCCTGACGCCGGAGCGCGACGGGGAATGAACCGAACGTTCGCCGCACTGACCAAGACGAGGTCATTCGTCGCACGCATGAAACATGAACGCCCTACCCTTGCCTGACGCCCACCGCAACGACCTGCCCGCCGTCCTTGCCGGCCCGCTGCTGCGCCGCCTCGAAGCCCGCCGCCTGGTGCTGTGGCTGGTCGCCTCGCGGCCGCTGGAAGCCCGCCTGCAGCTCGCCTGGGACGACGCGCAGCGCGGCCTGGTCGAGCTCGACCTGCCGCTGGGCGACTCCCGCTGCCAGCGCCTGGCCGTCGGCCGCCATGCCTGGCTGCACCTGATCGACGTCCGCCTGGATGAACCGCTGCCGGTCGACACCTTCATCTATTACGACCTGCATATAGAAGAAGAGGACGGCGGCACCCGGGCGATCGCCGACTGGGCCCCTCATCTGTTGTACCCGGGACAAGCGCGGCCGGATTTCGTGCGCCGCGGCCGCCTCGATCACCTGCTGCACGGCTCCTGCCGCAAGCCGCATCACCCCAGCAAGGACGGTCTGCTGCAGGCCGACGCGCTGCTCGCCGCCACTCGCTCGCAGCCGGCCGAGCGGCCGGCGCTGCTGATGCTCAGCGGCGACCAGGTCTACGCCGACGATGTCGCCGGCCCGATGCTGGTGGCCGTCCACCGCCTGATCGAACGCCTCGGCCTGTACGGCGAGCACCTCGACGGCGCCACGGTCAGTACCAGCGAGGCCCTCTACGCGCACCCGGCCGGCTACTACCGGCGCGAAGACCTGCTGCCCGCCTACACCGCCAACGAGGAACTGCGCGAGCGCTTCTTCGGCGGCGTGAAGAAGCCGGTGTTCACCAGCGCCAACGCGCACAACCACCTGGTCACCTTCGCCGAGGTGCTGGCCATGTACCTGCTGGTCTGGTCGCCCACTCCCTGGCAGTTGATCGCTCCGCGCATGCCGGAGCTGCCCGAGCACCTGGCGACTCGCTACCGTGCGGAGGAGCCCCTGATCCGCGCCTTCGTCGCCGACCTGCCGCAGGCCGCGCGGGCCCTGGCCCAGCTGCCGTGCCTGATGATCTTCGACGACCACGACATCACCGACGACTGGAACCTCTCCGCGCGCTGGGAGCAGAGTGCCTACGGCCACCCGTTCTCGCGACGCATCGTCGGCAACGCCCTGCTCGGCTACCTGCTGTGCCAGGGCTGGGGCAACTGCCCGGAGGCCTTCGCTGGCGAGCTGCCGGCGATCCGCGAGTTGCTCGCCACCCCGGACCGGCAGCAGCGGCTGAGCGCCGAAGCGCAGGACGCCGTCATCGACCGCCTGCTGACCTTCGACCACTGGCACTACAGCCTGCCCGGCCAGCCACTCTTGCTGGTGCTCGACACCCGCACCCGCCGCTGGCGCAGCGAAAGCTACCTGAGCCGCCCCTCCGGCCTGATGGACTGGGAAGCCCTCTGCGAGCTGCAGCACGCCCTGCTCGACGAGCCGGCGGTGGTCATCGTCTCGCCCGCGCCGATGTTCGGCGTCAAGCTGATCGAGATCGTCCAGCGCCTGTTCACCTGGGCCGGCTACCCGCTGCTGGTCGACGCGGAAAACTGGATGGCCCACCGCGGCGCGGCCAAGGTGATGCTCAACATCTTCCGCCACTCGCGCACGCCGGCGAACTACGTGATCCTCTCCGGCGACGTGCACTACTCCTTCGCCTACGAGGTGCACATCCGCCACCGCGACAGCGGTCCGCGCATCTGGCAGATCACCAGCAGCGGCATCAAGAACGAATTCCCGCGCCGCCTGCTCGACTGGTTCGACCGCCTCAACCGCTGGCTGTACGCCCCGCATTCGCTGCTCAACTGGTTCACCAAGCGCCGCCGCATGCAGATCACCCCGCGCATCCCCAGCCGCAGCCAGCGCGGCGAGCGCCTGTGGAACGGCGCCGGCCTGGGCCAGGTGCGCCTGGACGAACAGGGCCGGCCCTGCGAGATCCGCCAGCTGAACGCCGACGGCGCGGAGCCGACGTGCTTCGAGGCCATCGCGCGGCAGGAAATGGACGGCTGAGCCCGGGGCTCACCCGCGCGCCGATTTGGCGCATACTGGATACACAGCAGCCAGCTCCGGAGACCCCATGCTGCCCCGCACCCTCGAAGAACTGGATGCCCTGCGCGACGAGTGCAAGGCCATGGTGACCAGGCGCGCAGGCCTCTCCGCCGGCGCCGCGGTGCTGCCGATCCCCGGCCTCGACCTGGGCACCGACATCGCCCTGCTGATCGAGCTGATCCCGGCGATCAACCAGAAGTTCGGCCTCGGCGCCGAACAGGTCCGCGGACTCGACCCGAAGCTCCAGCGCATCGTGCTGGTCGGCGCCACCAGCCTGGGCAACAACCTGATCGGCAAGTGGGTGACCCAGCAACTGGTCATGCAGATGCTGCAGCGCCTCGGCATCCGCGTCGCCACCAAGACCGCTGCCAAGTTCGTGCCCATCCTCGGCCAGGCACTGGCCGCCTCGATCAGCTTCGGCGCGATGAAGCTGCTCGGCAATGCCCACGTCGAGGACTGCTACAAGGTGGCCAGGCAGGCCCTGCTGGCGCAGGAGCCGGAGCAGATCCGGGTGATCGAGGTGACCCCGGAGATGGTCGAGGTCGCCCGCCCCTGACGCCCTGCCCACCCGGCGGGCGCGGCCTGCCGGGTGAGGCGGCGCTGGCGAGCTACTTCTGCAGCTTGGTGATCTTGGTGCCCTGGATGCCGATCCCGGCCATCAGCCCCTTCTGGTCGAAGACGAAGGCGTAGATGTCGTCCTTCATGGTCGCGGTGGTGGCGTTCCTGGCCACGCCCTCGTCGACCACCACCACGGTCGGGCCGACGCCGACCTCGAAGCCGTCCACCTTGTCGAGCGCCTGGAAGGCCGCGTCGGTCATGAACATCATCGCGTAGCCGTACTTCTGCACCCCGGCCTGCAGGCCGTAGGAGGCCCCGGCGGTGCTGTAGTAGGCGACGGTCTTGCCGCCGCGGATCAGCGCGCCCTCGCCGTACTGGCCACCGACCACCAGGCCGGCCTTGGTGATGCTGGGAAACACCAGGATCGCCCGGGCCTTCTCGCCCAGCACCTTGGCCGCCGGTACCTTCGCATACAGGTCCTGCAGGGCGGCCTGTGCCGCCTGGTCGAGCTGCGCCGCATCGGCGGCGCGGGCCGGGCTGGCCGCAAGCACGAGCAAGACGCTGATGATCGCGGCGAGCAGCATCTGCCAGGCCTTGCTCACGGGCACCAAGGGCACAGCGACCGGCTCGGCGCGCGAGACGGACTGGACAAGTTTCATGATTCACCTCCGCAGGGGAAAACTCGGCGTGGTCCAGCCACTGCGAGTCAGGAGATGACGCCTGCCCACGCTGGACGCGGCGCGCGGGTGCACGCCAGAAAAACGCTAGTTCGTGCCGCGAAGGTGGTCAATTCCGCTCCTCCGACCCTGGATACCGCACCGCGCCAGCGGCCCGCCTCAGGCCTCCACCGCCGCCCACTGCTTGTTCAGGCGCTTGTCCGACACCGCCATGCGGGTGCCCAGCTGCTGGGCGAACAGCGACACCCGGTATTCCTCGAGCATCCAGCGGTACAGGGTCAGCTCGGGGTCGCGCTTGCCTTCCTGGGCGTGCTTGGCGGCACGCGCCTGGTACTGTTCCCAGTAGCCGGCCAGCTCGCCGCTCCACACCCGGTCGCGCTGCAGCTGGCTGCCGACCTTGTCGAGGCGCTGCTCGATGGCCTTGAGGTAGCGCGGGTATTCCCTGAGCCACTCGGCCGGGGTCTGGCGCACGAAGCCGGGGTAGACCAGATTGGCCAGCTGGGCCTTGATGTCGTTGAGCGCCACCGCCATGGCCAGGTCGATGCGGCCCTTGAAGCGCTTCTGCAGACCGTGCCAGAGCTTGAGGATCTCCAGCACCAGTTTCGCCAGGCGCTCGGCGTGCTCGCTCCAGCTGCCGCGCTTGCGCTCGGCCAGCGCGGCCAGCGCGGCGCCGTCGCGCGGCAGCGGGCTTTCGCCCTCGAGGATGCAGCTGTCCAGGCTGGCCAGCAGGATGTCCTCGACCAGCGCCTCGACGCGCCCCAGCTCGCGGTACAGCAGGCCCATCTCGGTGATCCCCGGCAGCTTGGTGCGCAGGTACTTGGCCGGCTCGGCCAACTGCTGGAGGAGCAGGCGCTGCAGGGCGCGGCGGTGCTGGAACTCGGCCTCGGCCTGGGTCGGGAAGCGCCCTTCCTTGACCGCGCCATTGTCCTCGACCAGCGCCGGGTAGACGGTCAGCGACAGCCCGGCGATCTTCTGCTGGGTGCTCTGCGCCACGCTGAAGCCCTTGGCTTCCACCGGTTTGGCCTCGGCCTTGCTCTCGGGGATGGCCAGCGCGGCCTGGCTGGCCTCGGCGAAGCGCGCGGTCAGTTCGGCCAGGTCGCGGCCCTCGCCGAGGAACTTGCCGCGCGCATCGACCACCTCGATGTTCATCTTCAGGTGGCTTTCCAGCTGGGCGGCGGAGTCGGCCCAGGCCTCCTCGGGCACGCGGGCGCCGGTCATGCGCTGCAGTTCGCGGCCCAGCGCCTCGGGCAATGAACCCTCGCCGAAGGCCAGCTTGGTCAGCGCGGCGCCGACGAAGTCCGGCACCGGCACGAAGTTCTTGCGCAGCGCCTTGGGCAGGCCGCGCACCAGCGCCACGCACTTGGCCTCCAAGAGGCCCGGCACCAGCCAGTCGAGGCGCTCGGCCGGCAGCTGCGGCAGCAGTGGCGCCGGCACGCGCACGGTGACGCCGTCGCGCGGGTGGTTGGGCTCGAAATGGTAGGACAGCGGCAGCTGCAGGCGGCCGATGCTCAGGCTGTCCGGGTACTGCTGCGCGGTGACCTCGCGGGCCTCGCGGGCCAGCACGTCCTCCTCGCGCATGATCAGCAGCTGCGCATCCCTGGCGCTCTCGCGCTTGTACCAGCTCTCGAAGCTGGCGGTATGGTAGACGTCCGCCGGCAGGCGCGCGTCGTAGAAGGCGAACAGGGTTTCCTCGTCGGCGAGGATGTCGCGGCGGCGCGCCTTGGCTTCCAGCTCGTCGAGCTTGTCCAGCAACTGGCGGTTGGCGGCGAGGCACCTGGCGCGGCTGTTGATCTCGCCGCGCACCAGGCCCTCGCGGATGAACAGCTCGCGCGAGGCCGCCGGGTCGACCGGCCCGTAGTGCACCGGCCGGCGGCCGACGATGATCAGCCCGTAGAGGGTGACCTGCTCGAAGGCCACCACCTGGCCGCGCTTCTTCTCCCAGTGCGGCTCCAGGTGGTTGCGCTTGAGCAGGTGCGGCGCCAAGGGTTCGATCCAGTCGGGGTCGATCTTCGCCACCATGCGCGCGAACAGCTTGGTGGTTTCCACCAGCTCGGCGGCCATCACCCACTGCGGGCGCTTGCGGCCGATGCTGCTTCCGGGGTGCAGCCAGAAGCGCCGCTGGCGGGCGCCGTTGTAGTCGCCTTCCTCGGTCTTCTGGCCGATCTGGCTGAGCAGGCCGGCGAGCAGCGCCTTGTGCACGGCGGCGTAGTTCTTCAGGGTCTGCGCGGCCTGCTGGCGCTCGTCCTGGGCGGCGACCGCGTGACGGGCGCGCTGGTCCAGCTCGCCCGTCACCACGGGCGCGGCGACCGGCTCCGGCGCCTCCAGCTGGTTGAGCGGCAGCTTGAGGTCGCGGCAGGTGAGCAGCAGCTGGCGGTGGGCGTCGCGCCACTCGCGCAGGCGCAGGTAGTTGAGGAAGTTGCGGCGGCACCAGTTGCGCAGCGCGTTGGCGCCCAGCGCCTGGCGCTGCGCCTCGAAGCCGTGCCACAGGTTGATCAGCGCGGCGAAGTCGGAATCGGGATTCTTCCACTGCGCATGGGCCTGATCGGCGGCCTGCTGGCGCTCCATCGGCCGCTCGCGCGGGTCCTGCACCGACAGCGCGCTGGCGATGACCAGCACCTCGGCGAGGCTGCCCTGCTGGGCGCCTTCCAGCAGCATGCGGCCTAGGCGCGGGTCGATCGGCAGGCGCGCCAGCTGGCGACCCAGCGGGGTCAGCTGGTTGTCGCGGCCGACCGCGGACAGTTCCTGCAGCAGGTTGAAGCCGTCGCTGATCGCCTTGCCTTCCGGCGGCTCGATGAACGGGAAGTCCTGGATGTCGCCGAGGCGCAGATGCAGCATCTGCAGGATCACCGCGGCCAGGTTGGTGCGCAGGATCTCCGGATCGGTGAATTCGGGGCGGCCGAGGAAGTCCTCCTCGCTGTACAGGCGGATGCAGATGCCCGGCTCGACCCGGCCGCAGCGGCCCTTGCGCTGGTTGGCGCTGGCCTGCGACACCGCCTCCACCGGCAGGCGCTGCACCTTGGCGCGGTAGCTGTAGCGGCTGATCCGCGCGGTGCCCGAGTCGATCACGTAGCGGATGCCCGGCACGGTCAGCGAGGTCTCGGCGACGTTGGTGGCCAGCACGATCTTGCGCCCGCCGGCCGGCTTGAAGATCTTCTGCTGCTCGGCCGGGGTCAGCCGCGCGTACAGCGGCAGCACCTCGGTGTGCCTGAGGTTGGCCTTGCGCAGCACCTCGGCGGCCTCGCGGATCTCGCGCTCGCCGGGCAGGAACACCAGCACGTCGCCCGGGCGCTTGCCGATCGAGCGCTCGTGCGCCTCGATCTCCTCGAGGGCGCGCAGGATGCCCTGGTCCACCGACAGGTCGTCGAACAGCGGCTCGCCGTTCTCGTCCAGCTCGGCGGCCAGCGGCCGGTACCAGGTCTCCACCGGGTAGGTGCGCCCGGACACCTCGATGATCGGCGCGTCATTGAAGTGCCTGGAGAAGCGTTCCAGGTCGATGGTCGCCGAGGTGATGATCACCTTGAGGTCGGGGCGGCGCGGCAGCAGGTTCTTCAGGTAGCCGAGCAGGAAGTCGATGTTCAGGCTGCGCTCGTGGGCTTCGTCGACGATCAGCGTGTCGTACTTCTCGAGGAAGCGGTCGTGCTGGGTCTCGGCGAGCAGGATGCCGTCGGTCATCAGCTTGACCAGCGACTGCTCGCCGCTGTGGTCCTCGAAGCGCACCTGGTAGCCGACCAGCTCGCCGAGCGGCGTGCCCAGCTCCTCGGCGACGCGGGTGGCGACGCTGCGCGCGGCCAGGCGGCGCGGCTGGGTGTGGCCGATCAGACCGGACACGCCGCGCCCGGCCTCCAGGCAGATCTTCGGCAGCTGGGTGGTCTTGCCCGAGCCGGTCTCGCCGGCGATCACCACCACCTGGTGCCGCTCGATGGCCGCGCGGATCTCCTCGCGGCGCGCGGCGATCGGCAGGGCGTCGTCGTAGCGGATGCGCGGCACGCTGGCGCGGCGCGCCGCGACCTTGGCTATGGATGCCTGGAAGCGCTCCAGCCACTGCGCCAGCCGGCCCTCGTCCCACGCCGGCGTGCCGGCCTGCTTGCGCAGCTCGAGGAGCTGGCGGCGCAGGCGGTGGCGGTCGGCGTTGAGCGCCTGGTCGAGGTTGTTCAGCAGCTGGTCGAAGGCGGGTACGGCACTCATCGGGCGGGCATCGGCAGGCAATTCGGGGCGCCGATTGTCGCAGATTTGCCCGCCAGCGGGTCAGTCCCCGGCCACCGCCGCCGGCGCAGCGGCATGCCGGCCGAGCGCCAGCCAAATGCCCAGCGCCACAACGCCCAGCGCCGCGCCGGCTGCGCACACGCCACGCCAGCCGAACGCCTCGTACAGCGCCGCCGAACTCAGCGAACCCAGCGCGCCGCCGACGAAGTAGCCGGCCATGTAGCCGGCGTTGATCCGGCTGCGCGCCTCGGGACGCAGCCGGTAGACCTGGTTCATGTTGCTGACGTGGGTCAGCTGCACCGCCAGGTCGAGCAGCACCACGCCGACCAGCAGCGCCGCCAGGGAGCCGCCGGCGAAGCCCAGCGGCAGCCAGGACAGCGCGAGCAGCGCCAGCCCCAGGGTGATGGCCTGCGCGGCGCGCCCGCGGTCGGCCAGCCGCCCGGCCAGGCTGGCGGCCAGCGCGCCGACCGCGCCGACGATGCCGAACAGGCCGATCACCCCGTCGGAGTAGCCGTAGGGCTCGGCCGAGAGCAGGAAGGCCAGCGGCGTCCAGAGCATGGCGAACAGGGCGAACGTCAGACCGCCGAGCAGGGTATACAGGCGCAACTCCGGCTCCTCGCGGAACAGGACGAAGACCGAGGCGAGCAGCCGGGGATAACCGAGGCGCTCCGGGTGGCGGTAGCGCGGCAGGGCGAACCACAGCGCCAGCGCGGTGGCCGTCATGGCCGCCGCGGCGAGGAAGTACACGCCGCGCCAACTGCCCAGCTCGGACAGGCTGCCGGCCACGGTGCGCGCCAGCAGGATGCCGAGCAGCAGGCCGCTCATCAGGGTGCCGATCACCCGGCCGCGCTCGGCGGGCGCGGCCAGGGTCGCGGCGAAGGGCACCAGTACCTGGGCGACGGACGAAAAGGCCCCGGCCAGGGCGGTGCCCAGCAGCAGCACGGCGAAACTCGGCGCACAGGCGCTGAGCAGCAGGCCGGCGGCGACCAGCAGGGTCATGCCGACGATCAGCCCGCGGCGCTCCAGCAGATCGCCGAGCGGCACCAGCAGGATCAGGCCCAGCGCGTAGCTGACCTGGGCGGTGGTGACCAGGGTGCCGGCGCGGGCATAGGACAGGCCGAATTCGTCGGCCAGGGTCTGCAGCAGCGGCTGGTTGTAGTAGTTGCTGGCCACCGCCACGCCGGTGGCGAAAGCCATCAGCAGCACTAGCCAGCGGCTCAAGGGAGGGGTTGGGTGTTCGTGCATGGTCTCGTCCTCGCCAGGATGGGGCACGCAGTATCCGGCCGACCAGGCGATGACAGAAATGAATTGTTAAGATTGCTGCAATCTACAAAAAGGATTGAAAGCCATGAACCTCAAGCAGCTCGAATTCGCCATCGCCCTCGCCGAGGAAGGCCACTTCACCCGCGCGGCGCAGCGCTGCAACGTGGTGCAGTCCGCGCTCAGCCACCAGATCGCCCGCCTGGAGGAGGAGCTGGGCGCGCCCCTGTTCGAGCGACGGCCGCGCCGGGTGGTGACGACCCCGGCCGGCGAGGCGCTGCTCCGCGAGGCGCGCCAGGTGGTGGAGACGACCCGGCGGATTCCCGCCCAGGTGGCCGCGGTGGCCGGCGAGGTGCGCGGCTGCCTGACCGTCGGAGCGATCTCCTCGCTCGACCTGTTCGACATCGTCGAGCTGCTGGCTGCCTTCCACCGCCGGTTCCCGCACATCGACATCGGCCTGCGCCAGGAGCACAGCGACCTGCTGCTGGAGGAGGTGCGCAAGGGCAGCATCGATCTGGCGTTCGTCGGCGTGGCGACCAGCAAACCGCTACCGGGCGTCGAGAAGCGCCTGCTGGTCGAGGAGGAGCTGGTCGCGGTGTTGCCCCCCGGGCACCCGCTGGCCGACCGCGCGCGTCTGCGTCTGGAGGAATTGCAGGACCTGCCGCTGGTGGACTTCCCCGCCGGCAGCAGCGCGCGCCAGCAGACTGACGAGGCCTTCGCCGCCCTCGGCCTGGCACATCGGGTGAGTTTCGAGATCAGCCACCTGCTCCTGCTGGAGCGCCTGGCCCGCGGCGGCCTGGCGGTCGGTCTGGCACCGGCCAGCAGCGCCGCCACCTTCGTCGGCCTGCCGCGCATCCCGGTCGCCGACGCGCCCAAGCGCCGGGTGTACGCCATCTGGCCGAGCCATCCGACCCCAGCCACCCGCGAGCTGCTCGCAGAGCTGGACACGCTGCTCGCGGCCGCTCCGGCCGGCGCCTGACTCAGGCCGCCGCGCGCTTCTTCAGCTCCTCCTCGCGCAGCTCGCGGCGCAGGATCTTGCCGACGTTGCTGGTCGGCAGCGAGTCGCGGAACTCCACGTGGCGCGGCACCTTGTAGCGGGTCAGGTTGGCGCGCATGTGCGCCAGCACCTGCTCCTCGCTCAGCTCGGCGCCGGGCTTGCGCACCACGAACAGCTTGATCGCCTCGCCGCTGCGTTCGTCCGGCACGCCGATGGCGGCGCCCATCTGCACCCCCGGCAGGCTGGCCAGCACCTCCTCCAGCTCGTTGGGGTACACGTTGAAGCCGGACACCAGGATCATGTCCTTCTTGCGGTCGACGATGCGCATGTAGCCGTCCGCCTGGATCACAGCGATGTCGCCGGTCTTCAGCCAGCCGTCGGGGCCTAGCACCTCGGCGGTGGCCTCAGGGCGCTGCCAGTAGCCCTTCATCACCTGCGGGCCCTTGACGCACAGCTCGCCGGGCACGCCGAGACCGAGGTCGTTGCCGGCCTCGTCGATCACCTTGCACAGGGTCGATGGCATGGGAATGCCGATGGTGCCGGGCTGGTTGTGCTGGCGCGGATTGACCGATACCACCGGGCTGGTCTCGGTCAGGCCGTAGCCCTCGCAGATCGCGCAGCCGGTGACCTCCTTCCAGCGCTCGGCCACCGCCTGCTGCAGGGCCATGCCGCCGGAGATGGTCAGCTTCAGCGCGGAGAAGTCGAGGCGGCGGAAGTCTTCACTGTTGCACAGGGCGACGAACAGGGTGTTGAGGCCGACAAAGCCGCTGAACTTCCACTTGCCCAGCTCCTTGACCATCGCCGGCAGGTCGCGCGGATTGGTGATCAGCAGGTTGTGGTTGCCGAGCAGCATCATCGCCATGCAGTGAAAGGTGAAGGCGTAGATGTGGTACAGCGGCAGCGGGGTGACCAGGGTCTCGCAGCCCTCGCCGAGGTTGGCGGCCATCAGCGCCTGGCACTGCAGCATGTTGGCGATCAGGTTGCGGTGGCTGAGCATGGCGCCCTTGGCCACTCCGGTGGTGCCGCCGGTGTACTGCAGCACCGCCACCTCGTCGGCCCTGGGCTGCGCCTCGCGCAGCGGTCGGCCGCGCCCGCGCGCCAGCACCTCGGTGAACTTCACCGCCTGCGGCAGGTGGTAGGGCGGTACCATCTTCTTCACGTAGCGCACTACGGCGTTGACCAGCCAGCGCCTGGGCGCCGGCAGCAGGTCGCCGACCTCGGTGACCACCACGTGGCGGATGGCGGTGTGCGGCAGCACCTGCTCGGCCAGATGGGCAAGGTTGGCCAGGCAGACCAGCGCCTTGGCGCCGGAGTCGTTGAACTGGTGCTGCATCTCCCGCGCGGTGTACAGCGGGTTGGTGTTGACCACCACCAGCCCGGCGCGCAGGGCGCCGAACACCGCGACGGGGAACTGCAGCAGGTTGGGCAGCTGGATGGCTATGCGGTCGCCGGGGACGAGGTCGGTGTGCTCCTGCAGCCAGGCGGCGAAGGCGCCGGACAGCTGGTACAGCTCGCCGTAGCTGAGGCTGCGCCCCAGGTTGCTGAACGCCGGCTTGTCGGCGAAGCGCCGGCAGGATTCACGCAGCACCGCCTGGATGTTCGGGTAGCGGTCGGGATCGATCTCGCTGGCAATGCCTGCCGGGTACTTGTCCGTCCAGAAGTTCTCGCTCATCGCGCCTCTCCCCCGCGTGTGGCTGCACCGGTCGCCAGCCCCGCTGACGCGGCTGCCTGCCCTGGCGCTCTTGTTATGTATGGCCCGCAGCAGCATGCGCTGCAAGCGGACACCCCGAGGATAACAGCAGCACTGGGCCACGGGGCTGAACAGCGTCGCGGCGACGCGGTAACCTGAAGGCTCAGGGCCGGCGTGCGCCAGCCCCCTAGCCCCTCTCGCTCAAGGAGAACGCATGAGTCTGGTAGAGAACACCCCCTACGACGAACTGCAGGTCGGCCAGAAGGCCAGCTATCCGCACCGCGTCGCGGAGCGCGACGTGCAGCTGTTCGCCGAGGTTTCCGGCGACCGCAACCCGGTGCACCTGGACGCCGAGTACGCCGCCACCACCCAGTTCAAGGAGCGCATTGCCCACGGCATGCTCACCGGCGCGCTGATCAGCGCCGCCATCGCCACCACCCTGCCCGGCCCGGGGACCATCTATCTCGGCCAGAACCTGCGCTTCACCCGTCCGGTGAAGCTGGGCGACGAGCTCAGCGTGGAGCTGGAGGTGCTGGAGAAGCTGCCGAAGAATCGCGTGCGCATCGCCACCCGCGTGCTCAACCAGCAGGGCAAGGCGGTGGTGGAAGGCGAAGCGGAGGTGATGGCGCCGCAGGACAAGCTGCGCATCGCCCTGACCGAACTGCCGCCAATCACCGTCGGCTGAAGCCCCCGGAAACGCCAGCGCCCGCATTCGTGCGGGCGCTGTGCTTTTCTGCAGGCAAAAAAAACGGGCGACCGAAGTCGCCCCAAATGCCTTGCGTGCTCGTGAGTCGGGAAGGATCTCTACTTCTTGCTGCCTTTCTGTGCGTCCTTCCAGACGAAATATCCAAATCCACCCAGGAAGCCGGCCGTCAGTACGACGATCACGATGCCGGCGATTACTACCTCGTCCATAAACATGGCTCGTTCTCCGCTCATGTCCTGCTGTTGAAGCCAGATTACCCATACCAGGCCTGGGGAAATTGACCCGGATCAACTGGCGCCAACGACCCTGCCGGTGAAGGCGGGCTAATCCTGACGCAGATCAACGGAGCGGCACCCGGGCAGGACGCCCTGCGCGAAAAACGGCGCACCAGAAACACCGCGGGCGCCATCTGTGGCGCCCGACCGGGGAAAAACGGCGCGCCCTGGCGCGCGAGGATGCGGCTTCAGCGCTTCTTCGGCTTGCCGCGGCTCTTGGCCTTCTTCTTCGCGGTCAGCGGCAGGGCCTGCTCGAACAGCTGGCGCACGTCCTGCAGGCGCTTCTCGTGCAGGTCGTGGATGCGCCGCTCGCGCTCGGCGGCGAAGTCGATCAGGGTCTCGTCACTCATGGCGTCTTCCGGCGCAGTGGATGGGGATGCCTGCATGATGCGGCAGTTGTCCGCCTGCCGCCAGCTCGCGATCGCTTTGGCCTGCCCTGCGCCCTTCCGCTAAAATGCCGCCTTTCCTCTTTCGTGTCTGGAGACATGCATGGCGCAGTATCAACCGGGGCAACGCTGGATCAGTGACAGCGAGGCGGAACTGGGGCTGGGAACCATCCTCGCGCAGGACGGCCGCCTGCTCACCGTCCTCTATCCGGCGACCGGCGATACCCGGCAGTACGCGCTGCGCAACGCGCCGCTGACCCGCGTGCGCTTCTCGCCGGGCGACGAGATCACCCACTTCGAGGGCTGGAAGCTGACCGTGCAGGAGGTCGAGGACGTCGACGGCCTGCTGGTCTACCACGGCATCAACGCCGACAACGAAAGCCGCTCGCTGCCGGAAACCCAGCTGTCCAACTTCATCCAGTTCCGCCTGGCCAGCGACCGCCTGTTCGCCGGGCAGATCGACCCGCTGCCCTGGTTCGCCCTGCGCTACCAGAGCCTGCAGCACGCCAGCCGCCTGCAGCAGTCGGCGCTGTGGGGCCTGTCCGGCGCGCGCGCCCAACCGATCGCCCACCAGTTGCACATCGCCCGCGAGGTGGCCGACCGCGCCAGCCCGCGCGTGCTGCTGGCCGACGAGGTGGGCCTGGGCAAGACCATCGAGGCCGGCCTGATCCTGCATCGCCAGCTGCTGTCCGGCCGCGCCCGCCGCGCGCTGATCCTAGTGCCGGAGAACCTGCAGCACCAGTGGCTGGTGGAGATGCGCCGCCGTTTCAACCTGGAAGTCGCCCTGTTCGACGCCGAGCGCTTCCTCGCCAGCGACGCCGACAATCCCTTCGAGGACTGCCAGTTGGCGCTGGTCGCCCTCGACTGGCTGCGTGACGACGGTCGCGCCCAGCAGGCCGTGCGCGACGCCGGCTGGGACCTGCTGGTGGTCGACGAGGCGCACCACCTGGTCTGGCACCCGGAGGGCGCCAGCGCCGAATACCGCCTGGTCGAGGACCTGGCCAGCCAGATCCCCGGCGTGCTGCTGCTCACCGCCACCCCCGAGCAGCTCGGCCTGGAAAGCCACTTCGCCCGCCTGCGCCTGCTCGACCCGGACCGCTTCCACGACCTCGAGGCGTTCCGCGCCGAGAGCGCCCAGTACCAGCCGGTGGCTGCCGCGGTGCAGGAGCTGCTCGACCACGGCAAGCTGTCCCAGGAGGCGCGCGCCGCCATCCACGGCTTCCTCGGCAGCGAGGGCGACGCCCTGCTGGCCAGCGTCGAGGGTGGCGATGAGGAAGCCCGCGCGCGGCTGATCCGCGAGCTGCTCGACCGTCACGGCACCGGCCGCGTGCTGTTCCGCAACACCCGCGCCGCAGTGCAGGGCTTCCCCGAGCGCCAGCTGCACCCCTACCCGCTGCCAAGCCCGGCCGAGTACCTGGAGCTGCCGGTCGGCGAGCACGCCGACCTCTATCCGGAAGTCGGCTACCAGGCGCAGCTGGACGACGGCGGCGACGACAGCCAGCACTGGTGGCGCTTCGACCCGCGCGTCGAGTGGCTGATCGACACCCTGAAGATGCTGAAGAAGACCAAGGTGCTGGTGATCTGCGCCCACGCCGAGACCGCCCTCGATCTCGAGGAAGCGCTGCGCGTGCGCTCCGGCATCCCGGCCACGGTATTCCACGAGGGCATGAGCATCCTCGAGCGCGACCGCGCCGCCGCCTTCTTCGCCGACGAGGAATTCGGCGCCCAGGTGCTGATCTGCTCGGAGATCGGCAGCGAGGGCCGCAACTTCCAGTTCGCCCACCACCTGGCGCTGTTCGACCTGCCGGCCCACCCCGACCTGCTCGAGCAGCGCATCGGCCGCCTCGACCGCATCGGCCAGCAGCACACCATCCAGCTGCACGTGCCCTACCTGGAGAACAGCGCCCAGGAGCGCCTGTTCCACTGGTACCACCAGGGCCTCAACGCCTTCCTCAACACCTGCCCGACCGGCAACGCCCTGCAGCAGCAGTTCGGCGCGCGCCTGCTGCCGCTGCTGGAAGGCGGCGACGACAGCGAGTGGGAGCAGTTGCTGGCCGAAGGCCGCGCCGCCCGCGAGAGCCTGGAGGCCGAGCTGCACAAGGGCCGCGACCGCCTGCTGGAGCTCAACTCCGGCGGCGCCGGCGAGGGCGAGGCCTTGGCCGCCGAGATCCTCGAACAGGACGAGGACTTCGCCCTGCCGATCTACATGGAGGAGCTGTTCAACGCCTTCGGCATCGACAGCGAGGACCACTCGGAGAACGCGCTGATCCTCAAGCCGAGCGAGAAGATGCTCGACGCCGGCTTCCCGCTCGGCGACGACGAGGGCGTGACGGTCACCTACGACCGCAACCAGGCGCTGGCCCGCGAGGACATGCAGTTCCTCACCTGGGAGCACCCGATGGTGCAGGGCGGCATGGACCTGGTGCTGTCCGGCACCATGGGCAACACCTCGGTGGCGATCATCAAGAACAAGGCGCTCAAGCCCGGCACCCTGCTGCTCGAGCTGCTCTACGTCAGCGAGGTGGTGGCGCCGCGCGCCCTGCAGCTCGGCCGCTACCTGCCGCCGGCGGCGCTGCGCTGCCTGCTCGACGCCAACGGCAACGACCTGGCCGCGCGGGTCAGCTTCGAGACCCTGCACGACCAGCTGGAAAGCGTGCCGCGGATCAGCTCCAACAAGTTCGTCCAGGCCCAGCGCGACGTGCTGGCCAAGCTGATCGCCAAGGGCGAGGCCAAGGTCGCCCCGCAGCACGCCGAGCGGGTCAGCGAGGCCGCCCGCCGCTTCGCCGCCGAGCTGGAGGAAGAGGTCGCCCGCATGGAGGCGCTGCGCGCGGTCAACCCCAGCGTGCGCGACAGCGAGCTGGACAGCCTGCGCCGGCAGCGCGAGCAGGGCATCGCCCTGTTCGACAAGGCCGCCCTGCGCCTGGAGGCGATCCGCGTGCTGGTCGCCGGCTAAAGGCTACGCAGAACGAGGTGGGCAACGCTGCGCGATTGCCCACCCGCGTCTTGCACGGCTCTGCGTAGGGGCGAATTCATTCGCCTCTGCAGGGGCCTCTGGGCGAATGAATTCGCCCCTACACCGCTTGCTCGGCTCGCGGTTCCTCCCGCCACTGCCCCAGCCACTCCAGGCTGGCGGCGGTGCCCGCCTCCCCCGGCCGGTACTCGGCCGCCAGCCAGCCGTCGTAACCCGCCTCGCGCAGCGCCGCCAGCGCCGCCGCGAAATCCACCGAGCCGGAGCCCGGCGCCCCGCGTCCCGGGCAGTCGGCGAACTGCACGTGGCCGATGTGTCCGCCCAGCGCGGCGACGCTCGCCGGCAGGTCCAGGTCCTGGCGGGCCATGTGGTAGAGGTCGAGCTGGGCAGCGAAGTTGGGGTGGTCCACCGCCTCCACCAGCCGGTTCAGATCATCCGCCGTATTGATCAGGAAGCCCGGCATGTCGAGGGGGTTGATCGCCTCGGCCAGCACCCGGATGCCCAGCGGCGCAAAGGCTTCCGCGCAGCGGCGCAGGTTGCCGACCAGGCTTTCCAGCGCCGCCTCGCGGCTCACGCCCTCGGCCAGCCGGCCAGGCAGCACGTTGACGAACCGCGGACGCACGCCGGCGGCATAGACCAGCGCCTGGGCCAGCGCCGCATCGAACTCGGCCTGGCGCTCGGGCACCGCCGCCAGCCCCGGACCGCCGGTCATCAGGTCGCCAGCGGGCAGGTTGATCAGCACCAGCGGCAGCCCCGCCGCCTGCAGCGCGGCCTTGAGCTCGTGGGCGGGGACCTCGTAGGGAAACTGGATCTCCACCCCCGCGAAGCCGGCTTCGGCCGCCGCCCGGATGCGCTCCGCCAGCGGCAGCTCGGTGAACAGCATGGTCAGGTTGGCGGCGAGCTTCATGCCTCGTCCTCCTGGCGATACAGCTCGACCAGGGTCGCCGGATCGCGCTCCAGATTGCCCTGGCTGCCGTGCAGGCGCATCAGCTGCGCGGCCAGGCCGCTCATCGGCGTGGACGAGCACTGCTCGCGGGACAGCTTCACCGCGGTGTCGAGGTCCTTGAGCAGGGTGCGCACGTGCCACTTGACCGGCTCGAAGCGGCTCTCGGCCATCTGCGGGGCGAGGATCTGCAAAGGCTTCGAGTCGGCGAACCCGCCGGCCAGCGCCGGTGCCAGCAGGCTGGCGTCCACCCCGGCCTGCTCGGCCAGCGCCACCACCTCGGCGATCACCAGGGCGTTGCAGGCGACGATCATCTGGTTGCACACCTTGGTCACCTGGCCGGCGCCGACCTCGCCCATGCGCGTCACGCGCTGGCCGAGGTGGGCCAGGACCGGTCGCAGCCGCTCGATGTCGTCCGCCGCGCCGCCGGCCATGATCGCCAGGCTGCCGGCCTCGGCGCCCGGGGTGCCGCCGGACACCGGCGCATCCACCCAGCGCATGCCGCAGCGCTCCTCCAGCTCGATGGCCATCTCGCGGGTCGCCGCCGGATCGCAGCTGGAAAAGTCCACCAGCAGTTGCCCCGGCAGGCCGGTCTCGACGATGCCGCCGGGGCCGAACACCACCTCGCGCACCGCGGCGGTGTCGGCCAGGCAGAGCATGACGACGTCCGCCTCGTGGCACAGGTCGCCCGGATGCACCACCACCTGCGCGCCGGCGTCCACCAGCGCCTCGCACTTGGCCGGGTTGCGGTTCCATACGCTCAGGGGAAAGCCTGCGGCCAGCAGGCGGCGGCTCATCGGCAGGCCCATCAGGCCGATGCCGGCAAAGGCCAGGGCCGGCAAGGTATCGCTCATGTCCATCTCCGCAGCGGAAAAGCTCCATCTTAGCAGTCGCGCGCCGGTCTACCGATTGGCCTTCCGGCCAACCCGGCGCGCCGGCCGGCAAAAGCCGCGCAAAAGCACGCGCGGCCTCCTATAATTCGCGCCCGAACGTTTCCGCTATTGAACCGGAGATTCATATGCTCAAGCGCACCCTGGCGCTCGCCGCCGCCATCGCCCTGTCCGTTTCCGCCCTGGCCGCCCAGGCCGCCGATGCCCTCAAGGTTTCCGCCATCCCCGACGAGGCGCCCACCGAGCTGCTGCGCAAGTTCAAGCCGCTGGGCGCCTACCTGGAGAAGGAGCTGGGCATGCCGGTCGAGTTCGTCCCGGTGGCCGACTACGCCGCGGTGGTCGAGGGCATCGCCGCCGACCGCGTCGACCTGGCCTGGCTGGGCGGCTTCACCTTCGTGCAGACCCGCCTGAAGACCGGCAACGCCATCCCGCTGGTGCAGCGCGAGCAGGACGAGAAGTTCACCAGCAAGTTCATCAGCGCCGACGCCAACGTGAAGTCGCTGCAGGACCTCAAGGGCAAGACCTTCGCCTTCGGCTCGGTGTCCTCCACCTCCGGCAGCCTGATGCCGCGCTACTTCATGCAGAAGGACGGCATCGTGCCCGAGCAGTTCTTCTCCCGCGTGGCCTTCTCCGGCGCCCACGACGCCACCGTGGCCTGGGTGCAGGCCGGCAAGGTCGACGCCGGCGTGCTGAACGCCTCGGTGTGGGACAAGCTGGTCGCCGCCGGCAAGGTCGACACCGCCAAGGTGCACGTGTTCGCCACCACCCCGACCTACTACGACTACAACTGGACCGTGCGCGGCACCCTGGATCCCGAGCTGACCGCGAAGATCAAGCAGGCGTTCCTCGCCCTCGACCCGGCCAACCCGGAGCACAAGGCGATCCTCGACCTGCAGGCCGCCAGCCGCTTCATCGAGACCAAGCCGGAAAACTACGCCGGCATCGAGGAAGCCGCCCGCGCCGCCGGCCTGCTGAAGTGACCGTGCGCCTGACCGGCGTGGGCCTGACCCACGCCAACGGTCGGCGCGCCCTGCAGGAAGTCGATCTCTCGGTCGGCCGCGGCGAGCGGCTGGCCATCATCGGCCCGTCCGGCGCCGGCAAGACCACCCTGCTGCGTCTGCTGGCCACCAGCCTGCAGCCGTCCGAAGGCCGCCTGGAACTGCTCGGCGAACAGCCGTGGCAGCTGGCCGGCGCGGCACGCAAGCGCCTGCGCGCGCGCCTCGGCCTGGTCCACCAGAGCCCGCCGCTACCGCCGCGCCAGCGCGTGGTCACCGCGGTGAGCGCCGGCCGCCTCGGCCAGTGGCCGCTGTGGAAGGGCCTGCTCAACCTCGTCCATCCGCTGGATGCCGGCGGCGTGCGCGACGCCCTCGCACGCCTCGACCTGGCCGACAAGCTGTTCGAGCGCTGCGACCAGCTCTCCGGCGGCCAGCTGCAGCGCGTCGGCATCGCCCGCGTGCTGTACCAGCAGGCCGAGCTGATCCTCGCCGACGAGCCGGTGTCGGCCATGGACCCGGTGCTGGCCAGCCACACCCTCGGCGTGCTGACCCGCGAGGCCGAGGCCCGCGGCGTCACCCTGCTGGCCAGCCTGCATGCGGTGGAGCTGGCGCTCAACCACTTCCCGCGCATCGTCGGCGTGCGCGACGGGCGCATCGCCTTCGACCTGCCGGCGCACGAGGTGACCCCGCAGGCGCTGGACGCCCTGTACGCCAACGAGCAGCTGGACCAGCCATCGCCCGCCTCGCCGGCCCCTGCGCCGCAGATCGTGACCATCCCGCGATGCTGACCAGTTCACCGCCTGCCGCCGGCGCGGCCACCCTGCGCGACCCCGCCGCCCTGCCGCGCCTGCTGCTGACCATCCTGGCCCTGGCCCTGCTGTGGCCGGGGCTGTCGCTCAGCGAGCTGAACCTCGCCGTGCTGCTGGACTCAGGCAACGCCGCCACCATGGGCAGCTTCGTCGCCGCCTTCTGGCCACCGGCACACGATGGCGAGTTCCTCGCCCTGCTCGGCCGCGCCACCCTGGAAACCCTGGCCATCGCCACCGCCGGCATGGCCCTGGCCTGGCTGATCGCCGTGCCCTGCGCGCTCGCCGCCACCCGCGTGCTGTCGGTATCGGCGCTGGCGCGCGGCGGCCGCCCGCGCTGGTGGAGCAGCGCGCTGCGCTGGCCGGTGCGCGCCCTGCTGATCGTGCTGCGCAGCATCCCGGAGATCGTCTGGGCGCTGCTGTTCGTGCGCGCCGTCGGCCTCGGCCCGACCGCCGGGGTGCTGGCCATCGCCATCACCTACGGCGGCATGCTCGGCAAGGTCTACGCGGAAATCTGCGAATCGGTGGACCCACGCCCGGCGCGCGCCCTGCTCGCCGCCGGCAGCCCCCGGCTGGCGGCGTTCGCCTACGGCGTGCTGCCCAACGCGGCGGCGGAGATGCTCTCCTACACCGTGTACCGCTGGGAATGCGCGATCCGCGCCTCGGTGGTGATGGGCTTCGTCGGCGCCGGCGGCCTCGGCCAGCAGATCGACCTGTCGATGCGCATGTTCGCCGGCGGCGAGGTGGCCAGCATGCTGCTGACCTTCTTCGCCCTGGTGCTGCTGGCCGACCAGCTCAGCCGCCTGCTGCGGAGCCGGCTGACATGAAGCGCGCCCTCAACTACGGCCTGCTGCTGGCGATCATGCTGGCCGTCGCCGCGTCCTTCACCGGCCTCGGCCTGGACTTCTCCGGACTGACCAGCCCGCGCAGCCTGGCGCTGATGGCCGACTACGCCACCGGTTTCTTCCCCGCCGACTTCTCCGGCGCGCACCTCGCCGCCATCGGCCGCGCCAGCCTGGAGACCCTGGCCATGTCGGCGCTCGGCACCCTGCTCGCCGCCCTGCTCGGCCTGCTGCTGGCGCTGCCCGCGGCCGGGCGCTTCGGCCGCGCCGCCGGAGCGCTGGCGCGCCTGGTGCTCAACGCGCTGCGCTCGATTCCGGAACTGGTGTGGGCGGCGCTGATGGTGCTGGCCGCCGGCCTCGGTCCCAACGCCGGCACCCTGGCGCTGGCCCTGCACACCGCCGGCGTGCTCGGCCGGCTGTTCGCCGAGGCGCTGGAGAACACCCCGGCCGAGCCGGGCGAGGCGATCCGCCTGGCCGGCGGCGGGCGCGTGGCGGCCTTCGTCTACGGCACCCTGCCGGGGGTATGGCCGCAACTGATCGCCTACATGCTGTACCGCTGGGAGAACAACATCCGCATGGCCAGCGTGCTCGGCTTCGTCGGCGCCGGCGGCCTCGGGCAGATGCTCTACGTCAGCCTCAGCCTGTTCCAGCAGGCCCAGGCCGCCACGGTGATCCTCGCCATGCTGCTGCTGGTGCTGGCGGTGGACGCGCTGAGCGGCTGGGCGCGCCAGCGCTGGGTCAGTCACTGACGGCCGTCAGCTTTCCGCATTCGGGTCGTGGGCGCTCAGCGGCCCGCCGACCGCCGCCCTGAGCTTGGTGCGCAGATCCGCGAAGGTGGCGTCGAATTCCTTGTGATGGCGCACGACCGGGCTGTGGTTGATCGGCATCCCGTGCCGGGCCGCGACCTTGCCGATGGTGCCGGCGAAGTTGAATGCGGTGTCGTGGGACATCTCGAACTCTTCCTCGAAAGGCTTCTCGGCGATCTCGCCAACCATGCGGAAGTGCACCACCGGGCCCGCCTTGGAGCCCGGGCGCACTTCGTAATAGAGGTCCACGTTGTAGGTCGGCAAGCCTAAGGCAGCCACCGGGTTGGAGACGTGCACGTGACCGGGCTCGAACATGGCAGAACTCCTGTGTCGGAACTCAGTCAGTCTAGTTCGGCTTTGCCGGCGCGCCACGCCGCACCGGATCAGTGCAGGGCCGGCGCCGCCAGGCGCTCCTGCACCAGCACCCAGGGGGCCACCACCACCGCCCACAGCTGCGGATCGCGGGCCAGGTAGTCCTCGGCATCCAGCTCGCCCAGCTTGCGCAGATCGCCCGAGGTCAGCCAGCGGGTGACCTTGTCCTTGTCGTCGCAAGCCAGCGCCTCGGCCACCGCCACCAGGTCCTGAGTGCCCTCCACGCGCAGCACCGCGCCGCGGGCGAAGAAGGGTTGCAGTTCCTGCCAGGAAATCGCCGCGGTCTCACCGAGCAGCTTGGTATAGAGAGTGCTAGGTTCTGAATTGGGTGCAGACATGGAGGGTACCTTCGATCGGGGGGCGCCATGATAGCGCCCGGAGTCCGCCAGACAAGTCCGCGCCCGGCGGCGGCGTAAAGATTACGCCACGGCCAGGACGCGGCACGGCGTGTCGCCAGACTCTCGGGCACTGGCTTTTTGCTTGCCGACACGGCAACTTAGATGCGGGATCAGAAGCTTGTTGCAGATTGGCGGCTGAGCCCCGATCTGCACCACATAAAACGATGACAACAGTGGAGCACATATGAGCAAAGTCACAGGGAAGCTTTCCCGGCTGTTCGCCGCCCTCGCCCTGGCCGGGGTCGCCAGCCACAGCCTGGCCGCCGACACCATCAAGATCGCCATCGCCGGCCCGATCACCGGTCCGGTGGCGCAATACGGCGAGATGCAGTTCGTCGGTGCGGAAATGGCCATCGAGCAGATCAACAAGGCCGGCGGGGTCAACGGCCAGATGCTCGAGGGCGTGCACTACGACGATGCCTGCGATCCCAAGCAGGCCGTGGCGGTCGCCAACAAGGTCGTCAACGACGGCATCTCCTTCGTCGTCGGCCACCTCTGCTCCAGCTCCACCCAGCCGGCGTCCGACATCTACGAGGACGAAGGCATCCTGATGATCAGCCCGGCCGCCACCAGCCCGGACATCACCGCGCGCGGCTACCAGATGATCTTCCGCACCATCGGCCTGGACAGCCTGCAGGGCCCGACCGCCGGCAAGTTCATCGCCGAGACGATCAAGCCGAGCAACGTCGCAGTGATCCACGACAAGCAGCAGTACGGCGAAGGCATCGCCACCGCGGTCAAGCAGACCCTGGAGCAGGCCGGCGTCAAGGTCGCGATGTTCGAAGGCATCAACAGCGGCGACAAGGACTTCTCCTCGCTGATCGCCAAGCTCAAGCAGGCCGGCGTCGACTTCGTCTACTACGGCGGCTACCACCCGGAACTCGCCCTGCTGATGCGCCAGAGCGCCGAGAAGGGCCTGAAGGTGCGCTTCATGGGCCCGGAAGGCGTCGGCAACTCGGAAATCTCCGCCCTCGCCGGCCCGGCCTCCGAAGGCATGCTGGTGACCCTGCCCAAGTCCTTCGACCAGGATCCGAAGAACCAGGCGCTGGTCGAGGCGTTCAAGGCCAAGAAGCAGGATCCGTCCGGTCCCTTCGTGTTCCCCTCCTACGCCGCCGTGCAGGTGATCGCCGAAAGCATCGACAAGACCGACAGCACCGATCCGGTCAAGGTCGCCGAGGCCCTGCGCAGCAACACCTTCGAGACGCCCACCGGCGCCCTGGCCTTCGACGAGAAGGGTGACCTCAAGGACTTCAGCTTCGTGGTCTACGAGTGGCACGCCGACGGCACCAAGACTCTCGCCAAGTAACGCAACCGCCCGGCCGGTCATCTATCCGGCCGTGACACGACCAGGCAGCGCCGGCGGAGGATCCCGCCGGCGCTGGCGGATTCGATCCCTGCGCGCCCGGGCGACCGGCCCGTACGACACAGGTGCAGGCAAAGCTCCGGACGCATGGACCACCGGACCGGCCAGCGGCCGAGGCTTGCGCACCCGTCAGCGCCGCCGGGATCCTCAGGAGAGGCGTCATGCCCGAGCTCTACCACTACCTGCAACAGCTGGTGAACGGCCTCACGGTCGGCAGCACCTACGCGCTGATCGCCATCGGCTACACCATGGTCTACGGCATCATCGGCATGATCAACTTCGCCCACGGCGAGGTGTACATGATCGGCTCCTACGTGGCCTTCATCGTCATCGCCGGTCTCGGCCTGATGGGGCTGGACAGCCTGCCGCTGGTGATGTTCGCCGCCTTCGCCGCCAGCATCGTCGTCACCAGCGCCTACGGCTACAGCATCGAGCGGGTCGCCTACCGCCCGCTGCGCGGCAGCAACCGGCTGATCCCGCTGATCTCGGCGATCGGCATGTCGATCTTCCTGCAGAACCAGGTGCTGCTGGCCCAGGACTCCAAGGACAAGGCCATCCCCAACCTGCTGCCGGGCAACTTCGTGTTCGGCGAGAGTGCCATGAACGGCGTGGTGCTCTCCTACATGCAGGTGCTGATCTTCGTCGTCACCCTGGCGACCATGCTCGGCCTGACCCTGTTCATCTCCCGCTCGCGCCTCGGCCGCGCCTGCCGCGCCTGCGCCGAGGACATCAAGATGACCAACCTGCTGGGCATCGACAGCAACCGCATCATCGCCCTGACCTTCGTCATCGGCGCAGCGCTGGCCGCCGTGGCGGCGGTGCTGCTCGGCATGCAGTACGGCGTGATCAACCCGCACATCGGCTTCCTCGCCGGCATCAAGGCGTTCACCGCCGCGGTGCTCGGCGGCATCGGCAGCATCCCCGGCGCCATGCTCGGCGGCCTGCTGCTCGGCGTCGCCGAGGCGTTCGGCGCCGACCTGTTCGGCGACCAGTACAAGGACGTGGTGGCCTTCGGCCTGCTGGTCCTGGTGCTGCTGTTCCGCCCGACCGGCATCCTCGGCCGCCCGGAGGTGGAAAAGGTATGAACAGGAACCTCAAGACCGCCTTCTTCAGCGCCCTGCTGGTGCTCGCCGTGGCCTACCCGGTGCTCGGCCTCAAGCTGACCACCGTGGGCATCCGCGTCGAGGTGCATGGCGCCAGCCCGCTCACCCTGTGGACCATCGCCGCCTGCGCGCTGGCCATGTTCGTCTGGCAACTGAGCCGCGAGCGCGTCGCCTCGGCCTGCGCCGGCCTCCCGCGCCTGCCCAGCCTGTCCGGCGGCGCCGGCAACTTCCTCACCCTGCCCTCGACCCAGCGCTGGGGCGTGCTGGCGCTGATCGTGGTCGGCCTGGTCTGGCCGTTCTTCGGCTCGCGCGGCGCGGTGGACATCGCCACCCTGATCCTGATCTACGTGATGCTCGGCCTCGGCCTGAACATCGTGGTCGGTCTCGCCGGCCTGCTCGACCTGGGCTACGTCGGCTTCTACGCGGTCGGCGCCTACAGCTACGCGCTGCTGTCGCACTACTACGGGCTGGGCTTCTGGACCTGCCTGCCGATCGCCGGGGCCATGGCCGCGCTGTTCGGCTTCCTGCTCGGCTTCCCGGTGCTGCGCCTGCGCGGCGACTACCTGGCCATCGTCACCCTGGGCTTCGGCGAGATCATCCGCATCCTGCTGCGCAACATGACCTGGCTGACCGGCGGCCCCAACGGCATCAGCGGCATCGACAAGCCGACCCTGTTCGGCCTGACCTTCGAGCGCCGCGCACCGGAGGGCATGCAGACCTTCCACGAGTTCCTCGGCATCGCCTACAACTCCAACCACAAGGTGATCTTCCTCTACCTGATCGCCCTGCTGCTGGTGCTGCTGGCCCTGTTCGTGATCAACCGCCTGCTGCGCATGCCGCTGGGGCGCGCCTGGGAAGCGCTGCGCGAGGACGAGATCGCCTGCCGCGCCCTCGGCCTCAACCCGACGCTGATCAAGCTGTCGGCCTTCACCCTCGGCGCCTGCTTCGCCGGTTTCGCCGGCAGCTTCTTCGCCGCGCGCCAGGGCCTGGTCAGCCCCGAGTCGTTCACCTTCATCGAGTCGGCGATCATCCTCGCCATCGTCGTGCTCGGCGGCATGGGCTCGCAGCTCGGCGTGATCCTCGCCGCGGTGGTGATGATCCTGCTGCCCGAGCTGGCCCGCGAGTTCAACGAATACCGCATGCTGATGTTCGGCGCCCTGATGGTGCTGATGATGATCTGGCGGCCGCAAGGCCTGCTGCCGATGCAGCGCCCGCATCTGGAGGTGCGTCGATGAGCCGTCCCCTGCTCGAGGTCCGCGACCTCTCCATGCGCTTCGGCGGCCTGCTGGCGGTCAACGGCGTCCGCCTCGACGTCGAGGAGAAACAGGTGGTGTCGATGATCGGTCCCAACGGTGCCGGCAAGACCACCGTGTTCAACTGCCTGACCGGCTTCTACCAGCCCACCGGCGGCAGCATCGTCCTCAAGGGCGAGGCGATCCACGGCCTGCCCGGCCACCAGATCGCCCGCAAGGGCGTGGTGCGCACCTTCCAGAACGTCCGCCTGTTCAAGGACATGACCGCGGTGGAGAACCTGCTGGTGGCCCAGCATCGCCACCTCAACACCAACTTCCTCGGCGGCCTGCTGAAGACCCCGGCGTTCCGCCGCAGCGAGCAGGACGCCATGGAGTACGCCGCCCACTGGCTGGACCGCGTCGACCTGCTCGAGGTGGCCAACCGCCCCGCCGGCACCCTGGCCTACGGCCAGCAGCGCCGCCTGGAGATCGCCCGCTGCATGATGACCCGCCCGCGGCTGCTGATGCTCGACGAGCCGGCCGCCGGCCTCAACCCGCGCGAGACCGAGGAGCTCAAGCAGCTGATCGGCATGCTGCGCACCGAGCATGGCGTCACCGTGCTGCTGATCGAGCACGACATGCACCTGGTGATGAGCATTTCCGACCACATCTACGTGATCAACCAGGGCACCCCCCTGGCGGACGGCACGCCGGAGCAGATCCGCAGCAATCCGGACGTGATCAAGGCCTACCTGGGGGAAGCCTGAACCATGCTGAGATTCGAGAATGTCTCCACCTTCTACGGCAAGATCCAGGCGCTGCACGGGGTCAGCCTGGAGGTGCAGAAGGGCGAGATCGTCACCCTGATCGGCGCCAACGGCGCCGGCAAGTCCACCCTGCTGATGACCCTGTGCGGCTCGCCGCGCGCGGCCAGCGGCAGCATCCGCTATCTGGGCGAGGAGCTGGTCGGCCAGGACTCCTGCGACATCATGCGCAAGAGCATCGCCATCGTCCCCGAGGGCCGGCGGGTGTTCGCCCGCCTGACGGTGGAGGAGAACCTGGCCATGGGCGGCTTCTTCACCGCCAGGGACGACTACCAGGAGCAGATGGACAAGGTGCTCGCGCTGTTCCCGCGCCTCAAGGAACGCTACGCCCAGCGCGCCGGCACCATGTCCGGCGGCGAGCAGCAGATGCTCGCCATCGGCCGCGCGCTGATGAGCAAGCCGCGCCTGCTGCTGCTCGACGAGCCGTCGCTGGGCCTGGCGCCGATCATCATCCAGCAGATCTTCGAGATCATCGAGCAGTTGCGCGAGGACGGCGTCACCGTGTTCCTGGTCGAGCAGAACGCCAACCAGGCGCTCAGGCTGGCCGACCGCGGCTACGTGCTGGAGAACGGCCGCATCGTCCTGCAGGACAGCGGCGCGGCGCTGCTGGCCAACCCGGAGGTGCGCAAGGCCTACCTGGGCGGCTGACGATCCAGAGGGTGCGCACGGCGCACCCTACGCCCGGGCCACTCGTGCCCAGCAGGATGCGCCGTGCGCACCACAAGCGGCAGTCGGCGAATCGCAGGCATGAAAAAGGGCGACCGAAGTCGCCCTTTTTCTCGATCAAGCAGAACTTAGTTCTGGTTGCTCATCTGAGCCTTGATCAGGTCGCCGATGGTGGTCGGACCGGCGCTCACGTCTTGCTTGCGCAGTTCCTTCATGGCTTCCTTCTCGTCATCGACGTCCTTGGACTTCACGGACAGGCTGATGACGCGGCTCTTGCGGTCGATGCTGATGATCTTGGCTTCGACTTCGTCGCCTTCCTTCAGCACGTTGCGGGCGTCTTCGACGCGGTCACGGCTGATTTCGGAAGCCTTCAGCACGCCTTCCACTTCGGTGGCCAGGGTGATGACGGCGCCCTTGGCGTCGACTTCCTTGACGGTGCCACGGACGATGGCGCCTTTCTCGTTCAGGGCGGCGTAGTTGGAGAACGGATCGTCTTCCAGCTGCTTGATGCCCAGGGAGATGCGCTCGCGCTCCGGATCGACCGACAGGATCACGGTGTCCAGCTCGTCGCCCTTCTTGAAGCGACGCACGGCTTCTTCACCCGGCTCGTTCCAGGAGATGTCGGACAGGTGAACCAGACCGTCGATGCCGCCTTCCAGACCGATGAAGATACCGAAATCGGTGATCGACTTGATGGTGCCGGAGATGCGGTCGCCCTTGTTGAAGTGGCCGGAGAACTCTTCCCACGGGTTCGGCTTGCACTGCTTGATGCCGAGGGAGATACGACGACGCTCTTCGTCGATGTCCAGGACCATGACTTCCACTTCGTCGCCGACGTTGACGACCTTCGACGGGTGGATGTTCTTGTTGGTCCAGTCCATTTCGGACACGTGCACCAGACCTTCGACGCCTTCTTCCAGCTCGGCGAAGCAGCCGTAGTCGGTCAGGTTGGTGACGCGGGCCTGCACGCGGGTGCCTTCCGGGTAGCGCGCCTTGATGGCGACCCACGGATCTTCGCCCAGCTGCTTCAGACCCAGGGAGACGCGGTTGCGCTCGCGGTCGAACTTGAGGACCTTGACTTCGATCTCGTCGCCGACGTTGACGATCTCGGACGGGTGCTTGATGCGCTTCCAGGCCATGTCGGTGATGTGCAGCAGACCATCGACGCCGCCCAGGTCAACGAACGCACCGTAGTCGGTGAGGTTCTTGACGATACCCTTGACCTGCTGGCCTTCCTGCAGGGATTCCAGCAGGGCTTCGCGCTCGGCGCTGTTCTCGGCTTCCAGCACGCTGCGACGGGAAACGACAACGTTGTTGCGCTTCTGGTCGAGCTTGATGACCTTGAACTCGAGCTCTTTGTTTTCCAGGTGGGTGGTGTCACGCACCGGACGGACGTCAACCAGCGAACCCGGCAGGAACGCGCGGATGCCGTTGATGTCGACGGTGAAGCCGCCCTTGACCTTGCCGTTGATGATGCCCTTGACCACTTCTTCGGCAGCGAACGCAGCTTCCAGAACGATCCAGGACTCGGCGCGCTTGGCCTTCTCGCGGGACAGCTTGGTTTCGCCGAAGCCGTCTTCCACGGCGTCCAGCGCCACGTGGACTTCGTCACCGACCTTGATGGTCAGCTCGCCCTGCTCGTTGTAGAACTGCTCGACCGGGATGACGCCCTCGGACTTGAGGCCGGCATGCACGGTGACCCAGTCACCGTCGATGTCGACCACGATGCCGGTGATGATGGCACCCGGCTGCATGTCGAGGGATTTCAGGCTTTCTTCAAAAAGTTCTGCGAAGCTTTCGCTCATGTTCATACCTGTTGATCAAGGGCACAGGAAATGTGCCCGATCCGCACCCCAGCCGGCACGGGTTCGTTTGTCATAAAGAGGCGGAGGAATTGGACTGGGTTCCGTCCGCCTCGCTGGATCATCCGGCCAGATCGCGCGCGGCGACTTCGGCGAGGATGCGCTCCAGTACCTGCTCGATCGAGAGTTCAGTGGAATCCAGCAGGATGGCGTCAGACGCCGGCTTCAGTGGAGCCACAGCACGCTGCGTGTCGCGTTCGTCACGCGCACGGATCTCTTCCAGCAGACTGGACAGATTAGCACCAGGCACCTTGTCCTTCAACTGCAGGTAGCGCCGACGGGCGCGCTCCTCGGCGCTGGCGGTGAGGAAGATCTTCAGCGGCGCGTCGGGAAACACCACGGTGCCCATGTCACGGCCGTCGGCGATCAGCCCCGGCGCGGCGCGGAAATCGCGCTGGCGCTGCAGCAGCGCAGCGCGCACGCCGGACAGCGCGGCGACCTGCGAGGCGCCGGCGCCGGCCTGCTCGGTGCGCAGCTCGTCGCCGACCTCCTCGCCTTCCAGCAGGATGCGCTGGCCGTGCAGGCCTTCCGCGGCGGCGACGAACTGCACGTCGAGGTTGGCGGCCAGGGTCTCCAGCGCCGCCTCGTTGTCCAGGGCGATGCCGTGGCGGCCGGCGGCCAGCGCCAGCAGGCGGTACAGCGCGCCGGAATCGAGCAGGTGCCAGCCAAGCTGGCGGGCCAGGCGGCTGCACACCGTGCCCTTGCCCGAGCCGCTCGGCCCGTCGATGGCGACGACCGGGGCCAGGCCGATCATTGCTCGCCTTCCCGGGCCACGCGCACCCCGACCTCGGCGCACAGGGCGAGGAAGTTGGGGAAGGAGGTGGCCACGTTGGCGCAGTCGTGGATGCGGATCGGCGCGCTGGCGCGCAGCGAGGCGATGCTGAACGACATGGCGATGCGGTGGTCGCCGTGCGCCCACACCTCGCCGCCGCCGATCGGGCCGCCGTCGATGACGATGCCGTCCGGGGTCGGCTCGGCCTTGACGCCACAGGCCTTGAGGCCGTCGGCCATCACCTGGATGCGGTCGGATTCCTTGACGCGCAGCTCCTCGGCGCCGCGCAGCACGGTGCGCCCTTCGGCACAGGCGGCGGCGACGAACAGCACCGGGAACTCGTCGATGGCCAGCGGCACCAGATCCTCGGGAATCTCGATGCCCTTGAGCTTGGCCGAGCGCACGCGGATGTCGGCCACCGGCTCGCCGCCGACTTCGCGCTGGTTTTCGAGGGTGATGTCGCCGCCCATCAGCTTGAGGATGTCGATCACGCCGGTGCGGGTCGGGTTGATGCCGACGTGCTCGAGGACCAGTTCGGAGCCCTCGGCGATGCTCGCCGCGACCAGGAAGAAGGCAGCCGAGGAGATGTCGGCCGGCACCTCGATGTGGGTGGCGGTCAGCTTGTGGCCACTCTCCACCCTGGCGGTGGCGCCCTCGACGCTCACCGGGTAGCCGAAGCCGCGCAGCATGCGTTCGGTGTGGTCGCGGGTCGGCGCCGGCTCGGTCACCGCGGTTTCGCCGGCGGCGTACAGGCCGGCCAGCAGCAGGCATGACTTGACCTGGGCGCTGGCCATCGGCATCTCGTAGTGCATGCCGGTCAGCTTCTGGCCGCCCTTGATGCGCAGCGGCGGACGGCCTTCCGGGCCGGTCTCGATCTGCGCGCCCATCTCGCGCAGCGGCTTGGCCACGCGGTTCATCGGCCGCTTGGACAGCGACGGATCGCCGGTCAGCTCGGTGTCGAACGGCTGGGCGGCGAGCAGGCCGGAGAGCAGGCGCATCGAGGTGCCGGAGTTGCCCATGTACAGCGGGCCGGCCGGCGCCTTGAGGCCGTGCAGGCCGACGCCGTGCACGGTGACGCGGCCGTGGTGCGGGCCCTCGATGACCACGCCCATGTCGCGGAACGCCTGGATGGTGGCCAGGGCGTCCTCGCCCTCGAGGAAGCCTTCCACCTCGGTGGTGCCCTCGGCCAGCGAGCCGAGCATGATCGAGCGGTGGGAGATGGACTTGTCGCCCGGGACGCGAATCCGTCCGCTCAGGCTGCCGCCCGGTTGGGCCAGGAAGATCAGGTCGTTGGAATGCATGGCGTCCACATAGGCCCGTTGGGCCAGGATTTTGCTGAAATGCTCGCGGGCGACGCGGGCGCGGGTGAACACGCCCAGCAGGTGATGCCCGTCCCCATGATCGATCGCCTCGCGCAGCACGTCGAGATCGCTGCGGAAGCGGTCGAGGATGCGCAACACCGCCTCGCGGTTGGCGAGGAAGATGTCGTGCCACATCAAAGGATCGCTGCCGGCGATGCGGGTGAAGTCGCGGAAGCCGCCGGCGGCGTAGCGGAAGATCTCCAGGTTCTCGCTCTGGTGGGCCAGCGAGTCGACCAGGCCGAAGGCCAGCAGGTGCGGCAGATGGCTGGTGGCGGCGAGCACCTCGTCGTGGTGCTCGACGCTCATGTGCTCGACGTCGGCGTCCAGCGCGCGCCACAGACCATCGACCAGAGCCAGCGCCTGCGGATCGGTCTCGGCCAGCGGGGTGAGGATCACCTTGTGGCGGCGGTACAGCTTGCCGTTGGCCGCCTCCACGCCGCTCTTCTCCGAGCCGGCGATCGGGTGGCCCGGCACGAAGCGCGCCACCCGCGCACCGAAGGCGGCGCGCGCGGCGTGCACCACGTTGCCCTTGGCGCTGCCGACGTCGGTGATCACCGCATCGCCCAGGTCGAAGGTGGCCAGCTGGGCCAGCACCTTCTCCATGGCGATGATCGGCACCGCCAGCATGATCGCGTCGGCGCCGGCGCAGGCGGCGGCCAGCTCGCTCTCGCAGCGGTCGACCACGCCGAGCTGCACCGCCAGGCGGCGCGACTCGGCGTCCAGGTCGACGCCGACCACCTCGCGGCACAGCCCCTGCTGGCGCAGGCCCTTGGCGAAGGAGCCGCCGATCAGGCCGAGACCGACCACCACCAGGCGACCGACCAGGGGCGTGGGCCGGCGATCAGCCACGGTCGAGCACCTGGGCGAGCGCCTCGAGGAAGCGGGCGTTCTCCGCCTGGGTGCCGATGGACACGCGCAGGAAGGTCGGCATGCCGTAGCCGGCCACCGGACGGACGATCACCCCGCGCTCCAGCAGCCCCTGGTTGATCGGCGCGGCATCACGACCGAAGTCGACGGCGAGGAAGTTGCCCTTGCTGGGAATCCACGCAAGATCCAGCGCGGCCAGACCGGCCTCCAGCTGGGCCATGCCGGCGGCGTTGACCCGGCGGCCTTCGGCCAGGTACTCGGCGTCGTCCAGCGCGGCGCAGGCGGCGACCAGGGCCAGGCTGTTGACGTTGAACGGCTGGCGCACGCGGTTGAGCACGTCGGCCACCTGCGGGCTGGAGGCGGCGTAGCCGACGCGCAGGCCGGCCAGGCCGTAGGCCTTGCACAGGGTGCGGGTGACGATCAGGTTCGGGTAGCGCGCCAGGTATTCGAGGCCGTTGGGCAGCTCGGAGCCCTCGGCGAACTCGATGTAGGCCTCATCGAGTACCACCAGCACATTCTGCGGCACGCGCGCCAGGAACGACTCCAGCGCGTCCGGGCCGAACCAGGTGCCGGTCGGGTTGTTCGGGTTGGCGACGAACACCACGCGGGTGTTGGCGTCGATGGCCGCCAGCATGGCCTCCAGGTCGTGACCATGGTCCTTCGCCGGCACGGCGCGGCCCTCGGCGCCGGTGGCCTGGGTGGAGATCGGGTAGACGGCGAAGGCGTACTGGCTGAACACCGCGTTCAGCCCCGGCGCCAGCCAGGCGCGGGCGATCAGGTCGAGCACGTCGTTGGAGCCGTTGCCCAGGGTGATCTGCTCGGGAGCCAGGCCGAAGCGCTCGCTCAGCTTGGCCTTCAGCGCGTAGCCACTGCCGTCGGGATAGCGGGTGATGTCGCCCAGCTCGGCGCGGATCGCCTCCAGCGCCTTCGGCGAGGGGCCCAGCGGGTTCTCGTTGCTGGCCAGCTTGACGATGCCGGCCGGGTCGAGGTTCAGCTCGCGGGCCAGTTCGTCGACCGGCTTGCCCGGGACGTAGGGGGACAGTTTCTGCACACCCGGCACGGCCAGGGCGAGGAAGTCACAGCTCATCGGTTTGCCTCCGGCAAGGATCGCCGGTCACGGGGCACAGGGCGACCCGGGCCGGCGCAGACGCGTTTTACAGTACCGCCTTGGGATAGGAGCCGAGCACCTTCACGGCCACGGTGTCCTGGCTGATCTTCTCGAGCACGCCCCTGACCAGCGGGTCGTGCTGGTGGCCGACGAAGTCGATGAAGAACACGTAGGTCCACTTGCCGCTGCGCGAGGGGCGGGTCTCGATGCGGGTCAGGTCGATGCCGTTCTGCTGGAACGGCGCCAGCAGGTCGTGCAGCGCCCCCGGCTTGTTGTTGGTGGAGACGATGATCGAGGTCTTGTCGTCGCCGGTCGGCGGCACTTCCTGGTTGCCGATGATCAAAAAGCGCGTGGAGTTGTCCGGGCGGTCCTCGATCTTCTCGTACAGCTTGCTCAGGCCGTACAGCTGGGCGGCCATGTCGCCGGCGATCGCCGCGCTGTTCCACTCGCTCTTCACCCTTTTCGCGGCGTCGGCGTTGCTCGACACCGCGACGCGCTCGACGTTCGGGTAGTGGGCGTCCAGCCACTTGCGGCACTGGGCCAGCGACTGGGCGTGCGAGTAGATGCGCGATATCTTGTCGGTCTTGGTGTTCTCGCCGACCAGCAGGTGGTGGTGGATGCGCAGCTCCACCTCGCCGCAGATCACCAGGTCGTGTTCGAGGAAGCTGTCGAGGGTGTGGTTGACCGCGCCCTCGGTGGAGTTCTCCACCGGCACCACGCCGAAGTTGACCGCGCCGGCGGCCACTTCGCGGAACACCTCGTCGATCGCCGCCATCGGCTGGCTGATCACCGCGTGGCCGAAGTGCTTGAGCGCCGCGGCCTGGGTGAAGGTGCCTTCCGGGCCGAGGTAGGCGACCTTGAGCGGCTGCTCGAGGGCCAGGCAGGACGACATGATCTCGCGGAACAGCCGCGCCACTTCCTCGTTGTGCAGCGGGCCCCTGTTCAGCTCCATGATGTGCTTGAGCACCCAGGCCTCGCGCTCGGGGCGGTAGAACACCGGCTTCTCGCCGGCCGGCAGGGATGCCATCTTCACCCGCGCCACTTCCTCGGCGCAGCGCGCGCGCTCGCTGATCAGCTCGAGGATCTTCTCGTCGAGGCTGTCGATGCGCACGCGCAGGGCCTGCAGCTGTTCCTTCTCGCTCATCAGCCGTGCTCCTTCTCGAACTCGGCCATGTAGGCGACCAGCGCCTGCACCGCGTCGAGGCCGACGGCGTTGTAGATCGAGGCGCGCATGCCGCCCACCGAGCGGTGGCCCTTGAGGTTGAGCAGGCCGCGCGCCTCGGCGCCGGCGAGGAAGGCCTTGTCGAGCTTCTCGTCGGCCAGGCGGAACGGCACGTTCATCCACGAACGGGCGTTCTTGGCGATCGGGTTGGTGTAGAAGTCGCTGGCGTCGATGGCGCCGTACAGCAGCTCCTGCTTGGCGCGGTTGCGGCGCTCCATCTCCTCGACGCCGCCCTGCTCCTTGACCCACTCGAAGATCAGGCCGGACAGGTACCAGGAGAAGGTCGCCGGGGTGTTGTACATCGAGCCGTTGTCGGCGGCGACCTTGTAGTCGAGCATGGTCGGGCAGATCGAGCGGGCGCGACCGAGCAGGTCCTCGCGGATGATCACCACCACCAGGCCGCTGGGGCCGATGTTCTTCTGCGCGCCGGCGTAGATCATGCCGAACTGCGACACGTCGATCGGCCGGGACAGGATGTCCGAGGACATGTCCACCACCAGCGGCACGTCGCCCAGATCCGGCACCCAGTCGAACTGCAGGCCGCCGATGGTCTCGTTGCTGCAGTAGTGCAGGTAGGCGGCGTTCTGGCTCAGCTGCCAGTCGTTCTGCCCGGGGATGGCGAAGTAGTCGTAGGCCTTGGCGCTGGCGGCGACGTTGATGGCGCCGAAGCGGCGCGCTTCCTCGATGGCCTTCTTCGACCAGATGCCGGTCTCGACGTAGTCGGCGACGCCGTCCTCGGGCAGCAGGTTGAGCGGGATCTGGGCGAACTGCTGGCTGGCGCCACCCTGCAGGAACAGCACCTTGTAGTTCGACGGGATGTTCAGCAGGTCGCGCAGGTCCTGCTCGGCCTTCTCGGCGATGGCGACGTACTCGTCGCTGCGGTGGCTCATCTCCATCACCGACAGGCCCTTGCCGTGCCAGTCGAGGAGTTCGGCCTGGGCGCGCTCGAGCACCGCAGTGGGAAGCGCGGCCGGGCCGGCGCAGAAGTTATAGGCTCGCTTGCTCACGTCTTTCTCTCTCATTCACCGATGACCGCCGCCCGGGGCGACGATGCGCTGTCAATCTTGTAAGGCCGTTCCGCCGGCGAAGCGGGCTCGCGCCCGCCCCGCCACTGCTCACTCCTCGCTGCCGGCGAGCTCGCCAACCTCGTCGCCGACCAGCTCCTCGCCGTTGTCCGACGGCTCCTGCACCCGCTCCAGGCCGACCAGGGTCTCGCCCTCGACCAGCTTGATCAGGGTCACGCCCTGGGTGTTGCGGCCGAGCAGGGATACCTCGTCGACGCGGGTGCGCACCAGGGTGCCCTGGTCGGAGATCAGCATGATCTCCTCGCCTTCCTGCACCTGGATGGCACCGATCAGCGGGCCGTTGCGCTCGTTGGTCACCATGGCGATCACCCCCTGGCCGCCGCGGCCGCGGCGCGGGAACTTGGACAGCGGGGTGCGCTTGCCGTAGCCGCGCTCGGAGGCGGTGAGGATCTGCGCGCCGGACTCGGGGATCAGCATGGAGATCAGCTGCTGGCCGCTGCCCAGCTTCATGCCGCGCACGCCGCGGGCGTTGCGGCCCATGGTGCGCACCACGCTCTCGGCGAAGCGGATCACCTTGCCGGCGCTGGAGAACAGCATGACCTCGCGGGCGCCGTCGGTGATCGCCGCGGCGATCAGGGTGTCGCCCTCGACCAGGTCCAGGGCGATCAGGCCGGCCTTGCGCGGGCGGCTGAACTGCACCAGCGGCACCTTCTTCACGGTGCCGAAGGCGGTGGCCATGAAGATGTAGGCGCCGGTCGGCTCGGCGACCAGCTCGGCGGTCTCGCCCTCGGCCTCCTCGGCGGCCTCGGCGGCCTCGACCAGCTCGCCCTCGATCACCGCAGTCTCGTTGTCCAGGTCGTCCTCGCCGCCCGACTGCTGCAGGGCCTCCAGGTCGACCTGGAGCATGGCGGTGATGCGCTCGCCCTCGTCCAGCGGCAGCAGGTTGACCAGCGGGCGGCCGCGCGCGGTGCGCGACGCCTCGGGAATCTCGAAGGTGCGCAGCCAGTAGACCTTGCCCTTGCTGGAGAACAGCAGCAGGGTGGCGTGGCTGTTGGCGACCAGCAGGTGCTCGACGTAGTCCTCGTCCTTCACCCCGGTGGCCGACTTGCCCTTGCCGCCGCGGCGCTGCGCCTGGTAGGCGTCCAGCGGCTGGCTCTTGGCGTAGCCGCCGTGGGAGATGGTCACCACGCGCTCTTCCTCGGGGATCAGGTCGGCGATGGTCAGGTCTTCCTGGCTGGCGCGGATCTCGGTGCGGCGGGCGTCGCCGAACTCGGACTTGACCTTCTCCAGCTCCTCGCGAATGACCTCCATCAGCCGCTCGGGGCTGGTGAGGATGCGGATCAGCTCGCCGATCTGCAGGAGGATTTCCTGGTACTCGGCCAGCAGCTTCTCATGCTCGAGGCCGGTCAGGCGGTGCAGGCGCAGCTCGAGGATGGCCTGGGCCTGCTCGGGCGACAGGTAGTACCTGCCGTCGCGCAGGCCGTACTGCGGATCGAGGTCGTCGGGGCGGCAGGCATCGGCACCGGCGCGCTCGACCATCGCCTCCACCGCGCTGGACTCCCAGGCGGTGGCGATCAGGCGTTCCTTGGCCTCGGCCGGGGTCGGCGAGGTCTTGATCAGCTCGATCACCGGATCGATGTTGGACAGCGCCACCGCCTGGCCTTCGAGGATGTGGCCGCGCTCGCGGGCCTTGCGCAGCTCGTACACGGTACGCCGGGTCACCACTTCGCGGCGGTGACGGACGAACACCTCGAGCATGTCCTTGAGGTTCAGCGTGCGCGGCTGGCCGTCGACCAGCGCCACCACGTTGATGCCGAACACGCTCTGCATCTGGGTCTGCGCGTAGAGGTTGTTGAGCACCACCTCGCCCACCTCGCCGCGACGCAGCTCGATGACCACGCGCATGCCGTCCTTGTCGGACTCGTCGCGCAGCTCGCTGATGCCCTCGATCTTCTTTTCCTTGACCAGCTCGGCGATCTTCTCGATCAGCCGCGCCTTGTTCAGCTGGTAGGGCAGCTCGGTGATGATGATCTGCTGGCGGCCGCCGCCCTTCTCCATCTCCTCGATCTCGGCGCGGGCGCGGATGTAGACGCGCCCGCGGCCGGTACGGTAGGCCTCGATGATGCCGGCACGGCCGTTGATGATCCCCGCGGTGGGGAAGTCCGGGCCGGGGATGTACTGCATCAGCTCGTCGACGGTCAGCTCGGGGTTGTCGATCAGCGCCAGGCAGCCGTCGATCACCTCGCCGAGGTTGTGCGGCGGGATGTTGGTGGCCATGCCCACGGCGATGCCGCTGGAGCCGTTGACCAGCAGGTTGGGGATCTTGGTCGGCATGACCGCCGGGATCTGTTCGGTGCCGTCGTAGTTGGGCACCCAGTCGACGGTTTCCTTGTCGAGGTCGGCGAGCAGCTCGTGGGCCAGCTTGGCCATGCGCACTTCGGTGTAACGCATGGCCGCGGCGTTGTCGCCGTCCACCGAGCCGAAGTTGCCCTGGCCGTCGACCAGCATGTAGCGCAGCGAGAACGGCTGGGCCATGCGCACGATGGTGTCGTACACCGCGGTGTCGCCGTGCGGGTGGTACTTACCGATGACGTCGCCGACCACACGGGCGGATTTCTTGTACGGCTTGTTCCAGTCGTTGCCCAGCTCGCTCATGGCGAACAGCACGCGCCGGTGCACCGGCTTCAGGCCGTCGCGCGCATCCGGCAGGGCACGTCCGACGATCACGCTCATCGCGTAGTCGAGGTAGGACTGCTTCAGCTCGTCTTCGATATTGACCGGGAGGATTTCTTTGGCCAGTTCGCCCATGAGAAGCCAGGTTCCTTTGTTCTAGGCGGGGCTGCCGGGGCAGCCCGAACGCGCAATGCGAGAGGCCCGCTGACGGGCCTATATAAACCGCCGGAGCTTACCACAAAGCGCCGCTCCCGGCGCAGGCGGCCAGTCGATCGGCGCACAGGCCGGCAAGCCGCTGCGGACACCGGACAGCGGCCGCTCCGACAGTGTCAGTGCAGGCGCTTGCGACACATCAGCTGGGCCATCTTGGCCGCGTCCGGCCGCTCGACCACGCCCTTCTCGGTGACGATGGCGTCGATCAGGTCGGCCGGGGTGACGTCGAACACCGGGTTGACCGCCTCCACCGCGGCGGCCACGCGCTGGCCGCCGACCTCGAGCAGCTCGCGGCCGTCGCGCTCCTCGATCGGGATGTCGTCGCCGCTTTCCAGGCTCATGTCGATGGTCGAACTGGGCGCCACCACCATGAAGCGCACGCCGTGGTGCATGGCGTTGACCGCCAGCTGGTAGGTGCCGATCTTGTTGGCCACGTCGCCGTTGGCGGTGATGCGGTCGGCGCCGACGATCACCCAGCTGATGCCTTCGGTCTTCATCAGGTGCGCGGCGGCGGCGTCGGCGTTGAGGCTCACCGGCACGTGCTCGTTGGCCAGCTCCCAGGCGGTCAGGCGCGCGCCCTGCAACCACGGGCGGGTCTCGTCGGCGAACACCCGCTCGACCAGCCCGGCCAGGTGGGCGGCGCGGATCACCCCCAGCGCGGTGCCGAAGCCGCCGGTGGCCAGGGCGCCGGTGTTGCAGTGGGTCAAGAGCTTCTGCGGCCGCGCGTCGTGGCGGCGGATCAGCTCGACGCCGAGCTGGGCCATGGTCAGGTTGGCCTCGCGGTCGCTGTCGTGGATGCCGACCGCCTCGGCCTCCAGCGCGGCGAGCACGTCCTCGCAGTCGGCCAGGCGGTTGAGGCGCTCGCGCATGCGGTCCAGCGCCCAGAACAGGTTGACCGCGGTCGGGCGCGACTCGGCCAGCACACGGAAGTCCTCCTCCAGCGCCGCCTGCCAGTCGCCGCCGGCGGCCAGGCGCGCGCGAGCGCCGAGCACCACCCCGTAGGCGGCGGCGATGCCGATCGCCGGGGCGCCGCGCACCACCATCAGACGGATCGCCTCGGCCACCCCGGCGGCGCTGTCGTAGGCGTGCCAGGTTTCCTCGAACGGCAGCACGCGCTGGTCGAGCAGATGCAGGACGCCGTCCCGCCAGTCGATTGCCGTGACCTTTTCCGCTGCCAGCAGTTGCTCGCGCATGGGGATTCCTCAACCAGTCATGAAAAGCCGCGCAGTATACCCGCCCGGCCGCACGCCTGCTTCAAGACCGCCGGCACAGCCGCTACACTCGCAGGCCGTTCAACAGACGCACCGGAAGCCCTGCCCATGCCCAGCCCCACCGCCCCCCTGGACCTGCTCCTGCTCCCCGAATGGATAGTCCCGGTGGAGCCGGCCGGCGTGGTGCTGCGCGAGCATGCGCTGGGCATCCGCGACGGGCGCATCGCCCTGCTCGCCCCGCGCCAGCAGGCCCTGGCCGTGCCGGCCCGCGAGCGCCGCGAGCTGCCCGGCATGCTGCTCGCCCCCGGCCTGGTCAACGCCCACGGCCACGCGGCGATGAGCCTGTTCCGCGGCCTGGCCGACGACCTGCCGCTGATGACCTGGCTGCAGGAGCACATCTGGCCGGCCGAGGCGAAATGGGTCAGCGAGGAGTTCGTCCGCGACGGCAGCGAGCTGGCCATCGCCGAGCAACTGCAGGGCGGCGTCACCGCCTTCTCCGACATGTACTTCTTCCCCGAGGTGGCCAGCGAGGTGGTGCACCGCGCCGGCGTGCGCGCGCAGATCACCATCCCGGTGCTCAACTTCCCGGTGCCCGGCGCCCACGACACCGACGAGGCGCTGCGCCGCGGCCTCGAGCTGTTCGCCGACCTGCGCCACCACCCGCGCATCAAGGTGGCCTTCGGCCCGCACGCGCCCTACACGGTCAGCGACGACCGCCTGGAGCGGGTGCGGGTGCTCGCCGAGCAGCTCGACGCCGGCATCCACATGCACGTCCACGAGACCGCCTTCGAGGTGCAGCAGGCCCTCGAGCTGTCCGGCGAGCGGCCCATGGCCCGCCTGGCGCGCCTCGGCCTGCTCGGCCCGCGCTTCCAGGCCGTGCACATGACCCAGATCGACGACGCCGACCTCGCCCTGCTGGTGCAGCACAACGCCAGCGTGATCCACTGCCCGGAGTCCAACCTCAAGCTGGCCAGCGGCTTCTGCCCGGTCGAGCGGCTGTGGCAGGCCGGCGTCAACGTCGCCGTCGGCACCGACGGCGCGGCCAGCAACAACGACCTCGACCTGCTCGGCGAGACGCGCACCGCGGCGCTGCTGGCCAAGGCGGTGGCCGGCTCGGCCACCGCGCTGGACGCCCACCGCGCCCTGCGCATGGCCACCCTCAACGGCGCCCGGGCGCTGGGCATCGACGACGAGTGCGGCTCGCTGGAGGCCGGCAAGAGCGCCGACCTGGTGGCCTTCGACCTCTCCCGCCTGGCCCAGCAGCCGGTCTACGATCCGGTGTCGCAGCTGGTCTACGCCAGCGGCCGCGACTGCGTGCGCCACGTCTGGGTCGGCGGCAAGCCGCTGCTCGAGGACGGCCGCCTGACCCGCCTCGACGAGGACGAGCTGCACGCCAAGGCGCGCGCCTGGGGCCGGCGCATCGCCGGGGCGTGAGGAACAGGGTGCGCCATACGCAGCGCGCCTCCTCTTGTGGTGCGCACGGCGCACCCTACGCAAGGCCACCCGCCCCCAATCCGCCCAAAAACTGGCAAGATAGACGGCTGAGCATCCAGCCTTGCCAACGGAACCACGTCATGAGCAACGTCGACCACGCCGAAATCGCCAAGTTCGAGGCCCTCGCCCATCGCTGGTGGGACCGCGAGAGCGAGTTCAAGCCGCTGCACGAGATCAACCCGCTGCGGGTCAACTGGATCGACGAGCGCGTCGGCCTGGCCGGCAAGCGCGTGCTCGACGTCGGCTGCGGCGGCGGCATCCTCAGCGAGTCGATGGCCCTGCGCGGCGCGACCGTCACCGCCATCGACATGGGCGAGGCGCCGCTGGCCGTGGCGCGCCTGCACCAGCTCGAATCCGGCGTGCAGGTCGACTACCGGCAGAGCACCGCCGAGGCGCTGGCCGCCGAGCTGCCCGGCCAGTTCGACGTGGTCACCTGCCTGGAGATGCTCGAGCACGTGCCCGACCCGGCCTCGGTGATCAAAGCCTGCCAGCGCCTGGTCAAGCCCGGCGGCCAGGTGTTCTTCTCCACCATCAACCGCAACCCCAAGGCCTACCTGCTGGCCATCGTCGGCGCCGAGTACCTGCTCAAGCTGCTGCCACGCGGCACCCACGACTTCAGGAAGTTCATCCGCCCCTCCGAGCTGGGCGCCTGGTGCCGCGAGACGGGCCTGGCGGTCAAGGACATCGTCGGCCTGACCTACAACCCGCTGTCCAAGACCTACAAGCTGGGCAGCGACGTGGACGTCAACTACATGATCCAGACCCTGCGCGAGGAGTGAGCCGATGCGGTTGCGAGCGGTCCTCTTCGACATGGACGGCACGCTGGTCGACAGCGCGCCGGACTTCATCGCCGTGTGCCAGGCCATGCGCGCCGTGCGCGGCCTGCCCGCCCTGGAACCGCAGCGCATCCGCGACCAGGTGTCCGGCGGCGCGCGGGCCATGGTCTGCGCCACCTTCGCGCTGGACCCGGAGCACCCCGAGTTCGACGCCCTGCGCCGCGAGTTCCTCGAGCGCTACCAGGAGCACTGCGCGGTGCTGACCCGTCCGTTCGACGGCATCCCCGAGCTGCTCGCCGACCTCGAGCGCGCGCGCCTGCGCTGGGGCGTGGCGACCAACAAGCCGCTGCACTACGCCGAGCCGATCATGCGCCAGCTGCAGCTGGCCGAGCGCGCCGCGGTGCTGGTCTGCCCCGAGCACGTCAAGCGCAGCAAGCCCGATCCGGAAATGCTCCTGCTGGCCTGCCAGCAGCTCGGCCTCGACCCGCGCGAGGTGCTCTACGTCGGCGACGATGCGCGCGACATCGAGGCCGGCCGCGCCGCCGGCACCCGCACGGTGGCGGTGCGCTACGGCTACATCCATCCCGACGACAACCCCGGGCACTGGGGCGCCGACCTGGTGGTCGACCATCCGCGCGAGCTGCGCGCGGCGCTCGACCGGGCGCTGTGCGGCTGCTGAACCACCCGGCGCGCGTTCGACTTCCGGCGCATAGCCGCTGCGTAGCGGCTGCGCCACACTCGAATGCAAACCCAGGGTCGGCTGGCGCAGCGTAACCCACCATTGCCGCGCCAGGCGGCACCTGCCGGTGCCGATGGCGGGTTACGCCGCAAGCGGCCAACCCACCCTGTGCCCGGCCCAGCGCGATTTCGATTCAACGAGGCTCTACCCATGTTCCAATATTCCGCCCGTCCCGACCTGCTCAAGGATCGGGTGATCCTGGTCACCGGCGCCGGCCGCGGCATCGGCGCCGCCGCCGCGCGCAGCTTCGCCGCCCACGGCGCCACCGTGATCCTGCTGGGCAAGACCATCGAACACCTCGAGGAGGTCTACGACCAGATCGAGCAGGCCGGCGGCCCGCAGCCGGCGATCTTCCCGTTCAACCTGGAAACCGCCCAGCCGCACCAGTACGACGAGCTGGCGGCGACCATCGAGCGCGAGTTCGGCCGCCTCGACGGCCTGCTGCACAACGCCGCGATCCTCGGCCCGCGCACGCCGATCGAGCAGTTCAGCGGCGACAACTTCATGCGCGTCATGCAGGTCAACGTCAACGCCACCTTCATGCTCACCAGCGTGCTGCTGCCGCTGCTCAGGCTGTCCAGCGACGCCTCGGTGGTGTTCACCTCCAGCAGCGTCGGGCGCAAGGGTCGCGCCTACTGGGGGGCCTATGCGGTGTCCAAGTTCGCCGTCGAGGGCATGATGCAGGTGCTCGCCGACGAGGTCGACGGCACCAGCGCGGTACGCGCCAACAGCGTCAACCCCGGCGCCACCCGCACCGGCATGCGCGCCCAGGCCTACCCGGGCGAGAACCCGCAGCAGAACCCGGCGCCCGAGGAGATCCTGCCGGTCTACCTGTACCTGATGGGACCGGACAGCGCCGGGGTCAACGGCCAGGCCTTCGACGCCCAGTAGCACCTCCGGCTGCGGCCGCTGCGGCCGCAGCCTTCCCGGCGAGGCGCAGTCCGCCGCAAGCCGCGCGCCAGACGCCTCCCGCCTACCGCGACCTTGGTCGCAAGTGACTGACGGCGCAGCGCTTTGCTGCCACACTCTGGCCATCCTGCACTTTTCCGGAGCCGCCAGTTCCCATGTCGCTGTCCAGCGGGCTGATCGCCGCGGTCGCCCTCCTCTACATGGCCATCCTGTTCGCCATCGCCTTCTACGGCGACCGCCGGCAGACCAACGGGGTGACCCGCCCACGCCTGCGCGCCTGGGTCTACAGTCTGTCGCTGGCGGTTTACTGCACCAGCTGGACCTTCTTCGGCGCGGTCGGCCAGGCCACCGGCCAGCTGTGGTCGTTCGTGCCGATCTACCTCGGCCCGCTGCTGCTGCTGCTGTTCATGCCGCAGATGCTGGCCAAGATGATCCTGATCAGCAAGCAGGAGAACATCACCTCGATCGCCGACTTCATCGCCGCGCGCTACGGCAAGTCGCGCTCGCTGGCGATCATCGTCGCTCTGATCTGCCTGGTCGGCGTGCTGCCCTACATCGCCCTGCAGCTCAAGGGCATCGTCCTCGGCGTCAACCTGCTCACCGGCGCAGCGCCCAACGCCAACGGCATCGGCGCCCAGGACACCGCGCTGATCGTCTCGCTGGTGCTGGCGCTGTTCACCATCCTGTTCGGCACGCGCAACCTCGACGCCACCGAGCACCACCGCGGCATGGTGATGGCGGTGGCCTTCGAGTCGCTGGTCAAGCTGCTGGCCTTCCTCGCCGTCGGCGTGTTCGTCACCTGGGGGCTGTTCGGCGGCGTCGGCGACCTGCTGGAGCGGGCGCAGGCGGCCCCCGAGCTGGAGGAGTACTGGCGCCGCCCGGTGGACTGGACCGCCATGGTGGTGCAGACCGGGGTGGCGATGATGGCGATCATCTGCCTGCCGCGGCAGTTCCACGTCACCGTGGTGGAGAATATCGAGCCGCGCGACCTCAACCTGGCGCGCTGGGTATTTCCCCTGTACCTGGTGCTGGCGGCGCTGTTCGTGGTGCCGATCGCCCTCGCCGGGCAGCTGCTGCTGCCGGCCGGGTTCGAGCCCGACTCCTTCGTCATCAGCCTGCCGCTGGCCGAGCAGCATCCGAGCCTCGCCCTGCTGGCCTTCATCGGCGGCGCCTCGGCGGCCACCGGCATGGTCATTGTCGCCTCGGTGGCGCTGTCGACCATGATCTCCAACGACATGCTGCTGCCCTGGCTGCTGCGCCGGCACAGCGCCGAGCGGCCGTTCGAGGAGTTCCGCCACTGGCTGCTGTCGGTGCGGCGCATCGCCATCATCGTCCTGCTGCTGCTGGCCTACGTGATCTACCGGATGATGGGGCCGAAGATCAGCCTGGCCAGCATCGGCCAGATCGCCTTCGCCGCCGTCACCCAGCTCGGCCCGGCGATGTTCGGCGCGCTGTACTGGAAACAGGCCAACAGCCGCGGCGTGTTCGCCGGCCTGGCGGTCGGCGCGCTGCTGTGGTGCTACACCCTGCTGCTACCGCTGGTGGCCAGCGGCATGGGCTGGTCGCTGGATATGCTGCCCGGCCAGCGCTGGCTGGCCGGCAACCCGCTGGGCCTGCCGATGGACCCGGTGACCCAGGGCACCCTGCTGTCGCTGCTCAGCAACTTCCTGGTGTTCGTGCTGGTCTCGCTGTTCTCGCGCACCCGCGTCTCCGAACACTGGCAGGCCAGCCGCTTCGTCGGCCAGGAGGCCTCGGTGCGGCCGATCCCGCGCCTGCTGCTGGCGGTGCAGGTCCAGGACCTGTTGATGCTGGCGGCACGCTTCGTCGGCGAGGAGCGCGCGCGGCAGAGCTTCATCCGCTTCGCCTACCGCCAGGGCAAGGGCTTCAGTCCCAACCAGACCGCCAGCGGCGAATGGATCGCCCACACCGAGCGCCTGCTCGCCGGCGTGCTCGGCGCCTCCTCGGCGCGCGCGGTGGTCAAGGCGGCCATCGAAGGCCGCGAGATGCAGGTCGAGGACGTGGTGCGCATCGTCGACGAGGCCTCCGAGGTCCTGCAGTTCAACCGCGCCCTGCTGCAGGGCGCGATCGAGAACATCTCCCAGGGCATCAGCGTGGTCGACCAGTCGCTGCGTCTGGTGGCCTGGAACCGCCGCTACCTGGAACTGTTCGAGTACCCCGAGGGGCTGATCAGCATCGGCCGGCCGATCGCCGACATCATCCGCTACAACGCCGAGCGCGGCCTGTGCGGCAAGGGCGACCCGGACATCCACGTCGCCAAGCGCCTGTACTGGATGCGCCAGGGTACCGCACACACCTCCGAGCGCACCTTCCCCAACGGCCGGGTGATCGAACTGGTCGGCAACCCGATGCCCGGCGGCGGCTTCGTCATGTCGTTCACCGACATCACCGCCCACCGCCAGGCCGAGGACGCGCTCAAGGAGGCCAACGAGAGCCTCGAGCAGCGCGTCGCCGAGCGCACCCAGGAGCTGTCCGCGCTCAACGAGCAGTTGTCCGAGGCCAAGGCCCGCGCCGAGGTCGCCAACCAGTCGAAGACCCGTTTCCTCGCCGCGGTCAGCCACGACCTGATGCAGCCGCTCAACGCCGCGCGGCTGTTCTCCGCCGCGCTGTCCCACCAGGAAGCGCTGCCCGGCGAGGTGCGCGAACTGGTGCAGCACCTCGACTCCTCGCTGCGCTCGGCCGAGGACCTGATCGCCGACCTGCTGGACATCTCGCGCCTGGAGAGCGGCCGCTTCACTCCCGAGCGCAGCGCCTTCGCCCTCGACACCCTGTACGACGCCCTCGGCGTGGAATTCCGCGCCCTGGCCCAGGAACAGGGTATCGACCTGCGCATCCGCGCCAGCAAGCAGCGCATCGACAGCGATCCGAAGCTGCTGCGCCGGGTACTGCAGAACTTCCTGACCAACGCCTTCCGCTACGCCAAGGGCAAGGTGCTGCTCGGCGTGCGCCGCGACGGCCGCCACCTGCGCCTGGAGGTGTGGGACCACGGCCCCGGCATCCCGGCCGACAAGCTCAAGGTGATCTTCGAGGAGTTCAAGCGCCTCGACAGCCACCAGACCCGCGCCGAGAAGGGCCTGGGCCTGGGCCTGGCGATCGCCGACGGCTTCTGCCAGGTGCTCGAGCACCGCATCGAGGTGCGCTCCTGGGTCGGCAAGGGCAGCGTGTTCAGCGTGCGCGTGCCGCTGGCCCGCGGCCGCGCCGTGCCGCAGGCGCGGCCGGCGGCACCGGCCAGCGCGCCGCAGCCGATGAACGGCGCCCAGGTGTGGTGCATCGACAACGAGGACAGCATCCTCACCGGCATGCGCAGCCTGCTGACCCGCTGGGGCTGCCAGGTGCAGACCGCGCGCTCGCGCGCCGAGTGCGAGCATCTGCTCGGCCAGGACGGCCCGCCGGAGCTGGTGCTGGTCGACTACCACCTCGACGACGGCGAGACCGGCCAGGCGCTGATGGGCTGGCTGCGCGCGCACCTGGGCCAGCCGGTGCCCGGCGTGGTGATCAGCGCCGACGGCCGCCCCGAGCTGATCGCCGAGGTGCACGCCGCCGGCCTCGACTACCTGAGCAAGCCGGTCAAGCCGGCCGCCCTGCGCGCCCTGCTCAGCCGCCATCTCAAGCTGCACTGAGCCGCCCGCGGGTGCGGCGCGGCGGGATTTGCCGCGGGACGGCTTGCTAGACTGACCAGCCCCACCCGCCAAAGGATTGCCCATGACGCCCGAGTTCGACGTCCTGCTCGACCTGGCCAGCGCGCTGGCCATCGGCCTGCTGATCGGCACCGAGCGCGGCTGGAGCGCCCGCGCCAGCGACGACGACCGGCTGGCCGCCGGGGTGCGCACCTACGGCCTGGTCGGCCTGCTCGGCGGCCTCGCCGCCCTGCTCGCCGGCCATCTCGGCGTGCTGGTCTGGGTCGGCGTGCTGCTGGCCCTGGCCCTGCTCAGCACCACCGCCTACGTGATCGGCCTGCGCCACGACCCCGACCAGGGCCAGACCAGCGAGATCGCCCTGCTGCTGACCTTCCTGCTCGGCAGCCTGGCGCTGGCCGACGAGCGCCTGCTGGCCGCCGGCTGCGCGGTGGTGGTGGCCCTGCTGCTGCGCCTCAAGGAACCGATGCATGCGGCGCTCCGGCGGCTGTCCGCCGAGGAGCTGTCCGGCGCGCTGAAGCTGCTGTTCATCTCGCTGGTGCTGCTGCCGGTGCTGCCCGACCGCGGCTACGGCCCCTGGCAGGTGTTCAACCCCTACGTCACCTGGTGGATGGTGGTGCTGATCGCCGGCCTGGGCTTTGCCGCCTACGTGGCCGTCCGCCTGATCGGCACCCGCCATGGCCTGCTGCTGACCGCCCTGCTCGGCAGCGTGGTGTCCTCCACCGCCATGACCCTCACCCTCGCCCGCCTGCATGGCCAGCGCGAGCTGCACGCCCTGCTGGCCTGCGGCCTGCTGGGCACCTCGGCGCTGGTGTTCCCCCGCGTGCTGCTCGAGGTGGCGGTGATCAACCCGCCGCTGGTGCAGGGGCTGCTGTGGCCGCTGGCCGCCGCGGCGCTGGTCTACGCCCTCGGCGCCCTGTACTGGTGGCAGCGGGCCAAGGCGACGGAACTCGGCGCCCAGGCCGAGCCGCCGCTGAAGAACCCCTTCGAGTTCGGCCCGGCCGTGCGCTTCGCCCTGCTGCTGGCGCTGATCCTGCTGCTGGTGGAAATCGCCCGCCGCGAACTGGGCGACGTCGGCGTGTACCTGGTCGCCGTGCTGTCCGGGCTCACCGACGCCGACGCCATCACCCTGTCGCTGTCGCGCAGCGCCCTGGGCGAGCTGGACCCGCAGGTGGCGGTGCGCGGCATCGCCCTGGCCGTGGTCAGCAACAGCCTGATCAAGGGCGTGCTGATCGCCATGTTCGGCGGCAGGCGCCTGGCGCTATTCACCCTGCCGGTGATGGCAGGCGGTCTGGGACTAGGGCTGGCGCTGGTATTCGCCGGCGCGACTCTGAGCTGAGCGGCGCACCCGACACCTTTGCCACACGGCCTTTCCGTCTTTGCCGCACGGCTGATTGCGCCGTCACAGCGCCCCCTGCGCGGGAAAACTTGGCAGACTGGCGATACAACCGCCCGGCCCCACCCCACTGGGCTGCGGCGGCTCCACATCAAGCAGCTACTGGCCGCCGCGTAACATCCAGCAGATGGCATCGGGTGCCTACATCCGCCCCGCACACTAGGCGTCAGACACCGCAAGCACAGGCCCCGGCCAGGCCCGCAGGAGAATCCGCATGATCGACCACCCCCCAGCGGCTTCCATCACCCCGCAGGAACTGATCCAGCGCATCGTCCAGATGGCACGCCTGCTGCACGTCAGCCTGCAAGAACTGGGACTGAACAAGGCCATCGAGCAGGCCGCGCAGGCCATCCCCGATGCTCGCGAGCGCCTGGACTACGTCGCTGCGATGACCGAACAGGCCGCCGAGCGTGTGCTCAATGCCCTGGAACGGGCCCAGCCGCGCCAGACCATGCTGATCGAGGGCGTCCGCGATCTGGAGGCACGCTGGCAGTCCTGGCTCGCCGCGCCGCAGCAGAGCGACGAAGCGCGCCGCCTAGTGGAGGAAACCCGCCGCTACATCGGAGCGGTGCCTGACCATACCCGGGCGACGCAGAGCGAGCTGCAGGAAATACTCATGACCCAAGACTTCCAGGATCTCACCGGCCAGACCCTCAAGAAGATGATCGAGGTGACCCGCGAGATCGAACAACAACTGCTCAAGGTGCTGATCGACAGCGCTCCGGCCACCGCCGAACAGCGTACGCTACAGCGTCTGGCCGGCAGCGAACGGGCCGACCGCAAAGGCCCGCAGATCAAACCGACCGACGGCGAAGCAGTGACCGACCAGGCCCAGGTCGACGCTCTGCTCGCTCAGCTCGGCCTCTGAACAGCGGCAGGCGCTCCCACATATATCCCCTAAATAGGAACGCAGGATCGACGAGCACCTGCTCGCCATCGACCGCAGCCCCCGCGCAGCACGACCTCGACAAGGTGGTACGCCTGCTCCTGCGCGCCCCACCGACGAAGCTGGCAAGCTGATCGCCCACCAGGATGCTTGGACCAGAAGGGCACCGACGCGGCAAATCCTGCTCAAGTCATGACAACGCCAACCCTCTGTAGCATTATGTGCGCCAGACACAAAAACGTGATATGCATCACGTTTTTTTGACGCCACCAAGTGGTAGCACGCAGGGAGGCAGGCACAGAACCAATGACAACGAGCAACCGCCTTTTCGGCAACAACAACCTGCAAGACCGTCACATTCTGATTGTGGAAGACGCCGACGTTGACCGCATGCTGCTGGAAGCCTATCTGCGCCAGAAAGGCGCCCTCGTCCACCTGGCCACCAATGGCCTGGAAGGCATCCGCAAGGCCCTTCTGATCCGCCCGGACATGATCTTGATGGACGTACACATGCCGGTCTGCGACGGCCTGAGCGCCTGCCGGCAACTGCAGGCCGACGCCCGCACCAGCAACATTCCGGTGATTTTCCTGTCCGGCGCGGTGATGCCCGACGAACGCCTGGAAGGCCTGCTGGCCGGCGCCGTGGACTACGTCACCAAGCCGTACAACTTCGAAGAAGTACGTATCCGCCTGAGCATGCACCTGCGCGCGCAGAGCCGCGGCGCAGACGCCGGCGAGCCGGCGCCGAGCGTTTCCAACCTCGACAGCATCTTGTTCCAGTCGGCCCGCCAGCACCTGCTGCGTAACCTGGCCGAGACACCCAACCTCGAATGTCTGGCGCGCATCCTGCGCACCAACCCCAAACGCCTCAACGAGGCATTCAAGCAGTGCGTCGGGGCCACCGTGTTCAGCTACCTGCGCGAGGAGCGCATGCGCCAGGCCCGCACACTGCTCAGCGATACGGTGCTGGAAGTGCAGGCCATCGCTCTGGAGCTGGGCTTTACCAGTGGCGCCAACTTCGCCACCGCTTTCAAGGAACGCTTCGGCGTCACCCCGCGGGAGTTCCGCCAGAGGCAGGGCGAGGAGCACACAGTCGGCGGCGAGTAACAGCAATCCCATCCCAGACTTTACCTTTACCTTTACCTTTACCTTTACCTTTACCTTTACCGCAAACGAGTGACTGCCTGTCGCTCACGAGCACTCAAGACCAAGCAAAGATAGACACCATTAATCCCGCCTTGAAAAGCTAAATACACCCTGAACGACATTGCCGATAAGCATCGACAGACGGGAGTCACCGTAAATCCTTACGAGTAGTGGCTGCTTTCGGTCGAAGGCAAGCGTAACTTCTGCAGGCACCCCTCGGTTCGCCAATTTCTGCAAGGCTGGCGAGGCGAGCACCGAACTGATCCAGGACAGGCGACAAGGGCGCGGCCTCGCGGTGGTCATCGGCGAAGTATGCAAGCTGGCCCGTCATAGTGCCGACGTGGCATGCGAGATCAAGCGCTGGTCGGTGGATCGGGGCGGCGCGACGCTGGCCAGCCGCGTCGGCAAAACCGGTCGGCGCAGCTCGCCAGCAACCGGCACAGGCCCCACGAGGCAAGGGGAGGCCTTCTGAACTGGATGCCCCACCCAGGCCTCCCGAATAGACTGCAGAGACCTGGGTTGCCGGAGGACACGCATCCGGACCGCGCCTTTGCTTCTCGGCTCTTTCGATTTTGCTGGCCGGCACACTCGCCGGCACGCAATTGACGATAAATCATCCCAACCGTAACCTTTAAACAAGCCAGAAACAATAATGCCACACAAAATAAGCGGCCATTAGAGCCTTCACCAAATAATAATTATCATCTAATCCGCCGTAAAGGCGCCAGAAATACAACGTCAAAACCTCGCATCGCGAGGCAAGCGTTGGCTTTTTATTTTCACGGTATTGGCGTACTTGCGAAAGGCAAGACTAAAAACCTTATAACAATCAAGGGTAATGAAAGCCTGCGCATAGTCTGATGCACCGTCATCTTCGCCAGCCTCTAGGCGTTCGCCAGCATGTTTCTGCCTGATGCGCAGAGGCATGCATACATCCATTGGTCTCGGGTAGATATATATCTGCCGGAAATCCCCGCTCAAAGCGCCTGAATTAGCATTCGGCTCGCGCAGGGGATTCCCATGTCTGAAAAATGAGGAAATAACCAATGCTGTTCGGAACCATTGGCTCCCATGAGTACTTGCTCAACAGTGACGACTTCCTGATTTCGCGTACCGACCTGTCCGGAAGGATCACCTACGCCAATCCGGCGTTCATCGCGGTGAGCGGCTTCTCTTGGGATGAGCTCAATGGCGCAGACCACAACATAGTCCGCCATCCGGACATGCCGAAGGCCGCCTTCGCCAACCTTTGGGAAACCCTCAAGGCTGGGCGGGAATGGAACGGACTGGTCATGAACCGGCGCAAGAACGGCGACTACTACTGGGTCGAGGCCCACGTCACCCCCTACTTCGAAGGCAACACCCTGGTCGGCTACGCCTCGGTGCGCATCAAGGCCGACGCCCAGGCCGTGGCGCAGGCCCGTGAGGTCTATGGCGACATCGCTGCCGGCAGGCGCAGCGCCTTCTACCTGAGGGATGGCGTGTTGTGCCGCAAGGGCGTGCTCGGGCAGCTCGCCCGGCTCAACCCCTCGTCCATGCAGTTCCGCCTGCCGGCCATGTCGGTCACCGCCATCCTCTGCACCGGCGCCGGCTTCGCGGTTGGCGCGCAGGCCGCGGCGGTCCCCGTCTGGGAGGCGCTGGACGGTTCCTCGCTGGCCGTGCTCGGCGGCCTGTCCGCCGTGCTCGCCTACATCGGCTATCGCACGCTGCGCTCGATCAAGGCCCCGATCGCCGCGGCTATGAAGTTCAACTCGCAGATCGCCGCCGGCAACCTGAGCGTGCAGATCCCCAACTTCGGCCGCACGGAAATCGGCCAACTGGCAGCCATGATGGACACCATGCGCAAGAGTCTGTCGAGCATTGCCCTCGATGTGAACCGCAGCATCCACAGCGTATCGTCCGCCACCCACAACATCGCCACGGGCAACGACGCCCTCGCCGCACGCACCGAGGACCAGGCCGCCGCGCTGCAGCAGACGGCCAGCAGCATGGAAGAGATCACCACCACGGTCGATCAGAACGCCAGCAATGCCCAGCATGCCAACCAGTTGTCCGAGCACGCCTCCAGCCTGGTCAAGGACAGCGGCGAGGTGATGCACAAGGTTGTGCGCAAGATGTCGGCGATCTCCGAGGCCGCACAGAAAATGGGCGAGATCATCGAGTTGATCGACTCGATTGCCTTCCAGACCAACATCCTCGCGCTGAACGCCTCTATCGAGGCGGCCCGCGCCGGCGAGCATGGGCGCGGCTTTGCCGTGGTGGCCACCGAGGTGCGTCTGCTGGCCGGCCGCTCGGCAGAAGCGGCAAGGGACATCCGCCAGCTCATCGACCACTCGACCAGCGAAATCGGCGAAGGCGTCGCCCTGGTCAAGGCGGCGGAGTCGTCAATCGACGAGGTCATCGCGTCGGTCGTCAAGGTCAGCGACATCATGGGCGAAATATCTTCCGCGTCCTCGGAGCAGAGCGCCGGTATCGCCCAGGTGAGCCAGGCCATCGTTCAGCTCGACGGCGTGACGCAGAAGAACGCCGGCATGGTCAACCACGCCCAGCAGGTCTCGGGCAGCCTGCAGGCGCAGGTGCGCGAGCTGGTTCAGGCGATCTCGATCTTCAAGGTCGACAGCCGCCAGCTGCTTGAGCCCGATCTGCAGCACATGCGGGCGGCATTCGACGAGGTGCTCCCGCCACGGGGGCCGGTGAACGCGCTCGCCCCGCGGCTGCGCAACGGCAAAGCCGCCACGGCGGAGGAAAGCTGGGAGGCATTCTGAGCCCGGCCCGACAGTCGGCGGAGCCCCCGAGGGGCGTTGACGCCCATCAAGATGGGCCACCGCCCAGCGGCAGTTAATGAAGGGGACGGGGACTGCGGCAGCCACGCGGCACCTGTTCCCTCCCCCGCAGGCCCCCGCAGCGTGCCGAGGGGCGACTCCCCACGCTTTTCCCGCGCGGCTTCTTTCACCTTACCGGCAATGTTCCCCAGCCATGCTCGACCTGTTTTTCCTGCTCGCCCCCGTCGCCCCCAGCCTGTACCTGTACGGCACCTTCGATCTCTGGCTGGTCGCCCTGTCGATCCTGCTCTCGGTCGGCGCCGCGACCATGGGCCTGCAGGTGGCCGGGATCGCCCGCACCAGCAACACGGTGCTGCAACGCCAGGTGGCGCTGCTCTCTGGCGCCCTGGCGCTGGGCGGCGGCATCTGGGCGATGCATTTTCTCGGCATGCTGGCCTTCCGCCTGTGCAGCCCGGTCAGCTACGACCCGCTGACCACCCTGCTGTCGGTGCTGCCCAGCCTGGCGGCCTCGTGGGTCGCCCTGTCGCTGCTCACCCGCCCGCACCTGCGGGGGCGCCAGTTGGTGCTCGGCGGCGTGCTGGTCGGCGCCGGCATCGGCACCATGCACTACAGCGGGATGGCCGCCATGCGGATGGCACCGCTGCTGCGCTACGACCCGTGGTGGTTCGCCCTGTCGATCCTGCTCGCCGCCGGTCTGGCCATGCTGGCGCTGTGGGTCCGTTTCGGCCTGGAGCACAACGCCCGCCTGCGCCCGCTGCACAGACTGCTGCTCGGTGGCCTGGTGATGGGCTCGGCCATCGCCGCCATGCATTACGCCGGCATGGCGGCAGCACGCTTCATTGGCACCGCAAGCTCGGACAATCCGCTGCCGGCGCTGCAGAGCGGGCTGATCGCCAATGCCGTGCTGTTCGGCACCCTGCTGCTGATCGTTGCCGTACTGCTCAGCAATACCTTCCTACACTACCGGGAGCGGATGCGCTGGACCCTGCGCAGCCAGGAGCGCTTCATCCAGTCGCTGATCGGCAACCTCCCCGGCATCGTCTTCCGCTCCCGGCTGGACGACGCCTGGAGCCTGCTGTTTCTCAGCGACGGTATCGAGCAGCTCACCGGCTGGAGCAGTCGCGAACTGCTCGACAGCGGCGGCCTGCGTCCACTGATCCCCGCCGAAGACCTGCCGCGCCTGGCCGAGGCCCGCCACCGGGCCATTGCCGAGGGCGGCAGCTATTCGGCCGAATACCGCCTGCGCTGCAAGGACGGACGCCTGCTGCGGGTCTGGTCGCTCGGCCACATCGTCACCGAAACCCAGCGCTCGCTCGAGGGCGAGGGCGAGGGCGAGGTAGTGCTGCTCGACGGCATGATCTTCGACATCAGCGAACGCCATGCCCTGGAACAGGAACTGCGGCGCGCCCGTGACCATGCCGAACAGGCCTCGAAGGCGCGCAGCCTGTTCCTCGCCAACATGAGCCATGAAATCCGCACGCCGATGAACGGGGTGATCGGCATGCTCGACCTGGCGCTGGAAACCCCGCTCAACCCCGAGCAGCGCGAATACTTGCAGATCGCCCAGCGCTCCGGCGAGACGCTGCTGGCGCTGCTCAACGACATCCTTGACGTGTCCAAGGTCGACGCCGGGCATCTGGAGCTGGAAAGCGTCGCCTTCGACCTCAGTGAAATCGTCGAGCACACTGCCAAGCTGCTGGCCGCCCGCGCCCACCAGAAGCAGCTCGAACTGATCATCGAGATCGAGCCCAGCCTACCGCGGCAGGTGCTTGGCGATCCGCTGCGCCTGCGCCAGGTGCTGCTCAACCTGCTCAGCAACGCGATCAAGTTCACCGAGCGAGGCGAAGTCGCACTCTGCGTCGGTCGCTCACCCCGCACGCCGGGGGCGCTGTGCTTCGCCGTGCGCGACACAGGTATCGGCATCGCCCCGGAGGTGCAACCGCTGATCTTCGACTCCTTCCGCCAGGCCGACGAATCAACTACCCGCAAGTACGGCGGCACCGGTCTGGGCCTGTCGCTCAGCCGCCGCCTGGTCGAGCTGATGGGTGGCGAAATCCATCTGGAGTCGACGCCCGGCCAGGGCAGTCGCTTCTTCTTCGAGCTGCAGCTGCCATTGCAGGACAGCCCCTGCGGCGAACGCAGCGCCAGCGAACGTGCCGCCGAACAACTTGCCGGTCGCGGCCTGCTGATCGTCGACGACGTGCTGGCCAACCGGCTGATCGTCGAGCGTCATGCCATCGCCTGGGGCATGCAGCCGCACGGTTTCTGCAACCCGCTCGATGCGCTGGCCTGGGTGCAGGACCCGCAACACGCAGCCAGCGTGCAGCTGGCGGTACTCGACCGCATGATGCCCGAACTGGACGGTCTGGAGCTGGCGCACCGGCTGCGCGAGCAGCACCCACGCCTGCGTCTGGTGATGCTCTCCTCGGCCAGCGATCAACTGGAGATCGAGGCCCGCGAACACCAGGTGCTCGACCAGTGCCTGAGCAAACCGGCTGGCCCCGATGCGCTGGCCTATGCCCTGATCAGTGCGCTGCACAGCCCGCGCGCCACTGGCGCGGCGGCCGCCGACGTTGAGCCCTGCCTTAGCGGCTGCCGTGTGCTGCTGGTCGAGGACCACCCGGTCAACCGCATGCTCGCCCAGCGCCTGCTCGACAAGCATGGCGCGCTGATCGACGAGGCGGAGGACGGCGCCCAGGCAGTCGCCCGCATCGAGTCCGGCGAACGCTTCGACATCATCCTCATGGACTGCCAGATGCCGGTGATGGACGGCCCCACCGCCACCCGTGAGATCCGCCGCCTGGAACACAAGCGCGGCCAACCACGCACACCGATCCTCGCCCTCACCGCCCATGCCAACACCCCGGAAGTCGCCGAATGCCGACACGCGGGCATGGACGACATCCTCAGCAAGCCCTACAACGTGCGACAGCTGCTCGACTGCATGCTTGCCCTGCTCGCTCCCCCGCCGTCTGCACTGACGGCTCCCGCCGCCTTGCCGCCACTGCCGACGTTACTCGACGACGCCATGCTCGACACCCTGCACGAGGCGCTGGGCACCGACCTGCACACGGTCGTGAGCTTCTTCTGCACCAATCTCCCGGGACATATCGCACGTTTGCAAAGCGCTCTCGCCAAGAGCGACCACGACGAGGTTCGCAAGGAGGCTCACCGGCTCAAGGGCAGTGCCGGCAACCTCGGTGCTCTGGCGCTGGCAGCGCTGGCGTGCGACATCGAGCAGTACGCCGCGACCAGGCAGGCGGTCCCGGCAGACAGCGCCGAACGCTTGGCGCAACTGGCCGAAGCCAGCGTGCGCAGACTTCAGCAACGCTATCCCGACCCGGAGCACGGCGCCGCGCCCCCCCCCCAGCAACAGAACGCCCACTGACGATCCGGCAAGGAGCGGCACTACGACCATGCATACCGAGCAATCCATCCTCGTCATCGAGGACGACCAGTCCACCCGAATGCTGATCAAGTCGATCCTCGGCAAGCAGGGCTATCGACTGCTGGAGGCCACCGACGGCCAAGAAGGCCTGGAGGTTTTCCTGCGCGACAGCCCCGATCTAGTGCTGATGGACGTGATGATGCCGCGTCTCGATGGCTTCGCCGCCTGCCGGGCGATGCGCGAGTCCGAGGCCGTGCCGGGCACGCCGGTGATCATGCTCACCGCCGCCGATGCCACCACTGACGTGGAGCGGGCCTTCGAGTCCGGCGCCACCGACTTCATCACCAAGCCGATCAACTGGCCGCTGCTCGCCTCGCGGCTGCGCTATGCCCTGCGCGCCCGGCGCACCAGCCTGGAACTGCAGCGCACCCGGCTGCGCCAGAGCCACGCCCAGAAGATCGCCCGCCTCGGCTTCTGGGCCTGGCACACCGACAGCGACTGCCTAGAGTGGTCGGTGGATCTGGCCGAGATGGCCGGGATCGCCGCCGCGGAGGTCGATCATCTCGACAAGCTGCTCACCCGTGTCCATCCCGACGACCGGACGCGTCTCGCCCAGGCCATGAATGTCTCGCGCACGGCGCTGAGCCGGCTCGACCAAGAGGTCCGCTTGCCGCAGGCTGGAGGCGGCATGCGCGTGCTGCATCTGGTCGCCGAGCACAGCCCGACGCAAGGTCCCGCGCGGTTGTTCGAGGGCGCCTGGCAGGACGTCACCCAGACACGCGAAGCCGAGCGGATGGTCCAGCATCTGGCCCTGCATGACACGCTCACCGGCCTGCCCAACAGCAAGCTGTTCCTGCGCCTGCTGGAAACCGCGATAGAGGGCGCCCGCCGCGCGGGGTACGGCATCGCCATGGTGCTGTTCGACATCAGTCGCCTGGGACGCATCAACGATGCCCTCGGCATGAAAGTCGGCGACCTGGTGCTGGCGCGCGTCGCCCATGCCCTGCAACAGGGGATGCCCAGTGAGGTGCATGCCGCCCGCCTGGCCGGCGACGAGTTCGCCCTGCTGGTCCCGCACAACGACCTGTCCCGCCTGCGCGCCAAGACCGAGGCGGCGCTGGCGCGCACCAGCCAGCCACTCGACGTCGACGGCCAAGCGCTGTTCGTGTCGCTGACCGCCGGCATCGCCTTGTTTCCCGACCACGCCGGCGATGCAGAGGAGATGATCCAGGCCGCCCGGGATGCCCGCAAGCTCGCCCGCCTGCAAGGCAGACCACTGGGCATCGCCCGTCCGTCCGACACCGACAGGGGCACCGAGCTGAAACTGGAGCTTGCCCTGCGCACTGCGCTCGAGGAGAACTTCCGTCAATTCCATCTGGTCTACCAGCCGCAGCTGCAGCTGCGCGACAACCGCATCGTCGGCGTCGAGGCGCTGATACGCTGGGAGCATCCGGAGGTCGGTCCGGTGCCGCCGCCGCGCTTCATCCCGATCATGGAGGAGCTGGGCCTGATCAATGCCTTGGGCGAATGGATCCTGCGCAGCGCCTGCCGACAGCTACGCGCCTGGCAGAACCTCGGCATCCAGCTGCAGATGAGCATCAACCTGTCGCCGCGCCAGTTCCAAGACAACCGGCTGACGGAAGTGCTCGTCGCGGCGGTGCGCGATGCTGGCGTGCCACCGACGCAGATCAAGCTGGAGATCACCGAGAGCATCGCCATGCAGGACCCACAGGGCACCATCGAGCAGTTGCGCGGCTGGCGCGCCCAGGGCTTCCAGATAGCCATCGACGACTTCGGTATCGGCTACTCGTCGCTGGAATACCTGCTGCGCTTCCCGCTCGACACCATCAAGATCGACCGCGCCTTCATCAAGGACATCGTCGCCTCGCCCAGCGACCGCGCCATCGTCCGCGCAGTCACCGTCATGGCCCAGAGCATGGGCCTGAGCACAGTCGCCGAAGGCGTCGAAACCCAACGCCAGCAGGACTACCTGGATGCCATCGGCATCAGCCAAATCCAGGGCTACTTGTTCGGCAAGCCAATGCGCGCCGACGATTTAGCACGCTTCTACCTGACCCATCAGGGGCGCTCGACCACTACCGGCGCCGCGACACGACTGGCGCAGGCGCTCTAGTCCTAGGCTCCGTCGTCATCGGCCGCCACCAGCGGCGGCGCCCCGGCACGTACCAGCCAGTCGGCCGGCAGGCTCTTGCTGGCGCGGGCGCCGAGCGCCTTGAGCTGCTCGGCGCGGCCGATCAGGTTGCCGCGCCCCTCGCCGAGCTTGTTGCGCGCATTGGCGTAGGCCTTGTCGAGCTGCTGCAGGCGGCTGCCGATCTCGTCGAGGTCCTGGACGAACAGCACGAACTTGTCATACAGCCAGCCGGCGCGCTCGGCGATCTCGCGGGCGTTGAGGTTCTGCCGCTCCTGGCGCCACAGGCTGTCGATCAGGCGCAGGGTGGCCAGCAGGGTGGTCGGCCCGACGATCACGATGTTCTGCGCGAAGGACTCCTCGAACAGCCCGGGTTCGGCCTGCAGCGCGGCGGCGAAGGCGCCTTCCAGCGGCACGAACAGCAGCACGAAGTCGAGGCTGTGCAGGCCCTCCAGGCGCTGGTAGTCCTTGGCCGACAGGCCCTTGAGATGGCTGCGCAGCGACTGCACGTGCAGCTTCAGGGCCTGCGTCCGGGCGCCCTCGTCCTCGGCGGCGACGTACTGCTGGTACGCGGTCAGGCTGACCTTGGCGTCGACCACCACCTGGCGCTCGCCGGGCAGGCGCACCAGCACGTCGGGCTGGTAGCGCTGGCCGCCTTCGCCACGCAGGCTGACCTGGATGTCGTACTCGCGGCCCTTCTCCAGGCCGGCGTGCTCGAGCACCCGCTCCAGCACCAGCTCGCCCCAGTTGCCCTGGGTCTTCTGGCCCTTGAGCGCGCGAGTCAGGTTGTGCGCCTCCTCGCCCAGCCGCTGGTTGAGCTGCTGCAGGCGCTCCAGCTCCTTGCCCAGCGAGAAGCGCTCGCGCGCCTCCTGCTGGTAGCTCTGTTCGACGCGCTGCTCGAAGCTGTGGATGCGCTCGCGCAGCGGATCGAGCAGCTGGCTCAGCCGCTGCTGGCTGTTCTCGGCGAAGCGCTGCTCGCGCTCCTCGAAGATCCGCCCGGCCAGCTCGGCGAACTGCGCGCGCAGCTCGTCGCGCGCCGCCTGCACCTCCTCGAGGCGCTGGCGATGGCCCTGCTGCTGCTCGCGCAGGGCGCTGGCCAGCGCGGCGCGCTCGGCGGCGAGGTCGCGCAGCTCCTCCTCGCGCTGCTGGCGCTCATCCTGCCACTGACGGGCCGCCTCGGCGGCCTGCTGGCGCTCGGCGCCGAGCAGCTGGACCTCGCGGCGCAGGGCGGCGTTCTCGCCCTGCAGGGTCGCCAGCAGGCGCTGCTGGCCCTGCGCCTCGCCACGGACCTGGGCCAGTTGCCCGGCCAGCGCCTCGCGCGCCTGTTCGCCGGCGGCCAGACGCTCCTCCAGCAGGCCGGCCTGCTGGCGCGCCTCGCCGCGCTGCTGCTGCAGGCGCCAGAGCAGCCCCGCCAGAGGGAGGGCGGCAGCGACGATACCGAGCAACAGGCTGGACAGATCGAAAGGCATGAACGGACTCCCTGGCTGATAGCACCGAGTATAACGGTCAGGCACTGCGGGCAGCGTCGCGCCGCCCCGGTTCAATCCACAATTGCTGTGGATAACTGGGTGGACAAATCCCGGACAGATCGCCCCGCCCCCGGCACGGCAGGGCCTGCAGACAGATTGGCTGTTTTTTGTTCAGAAGTTTTTCTGCTTGATTTTCAAAGAATTAGTTATTAGGGCAGCAGCCGTCCCGGCCCTGCTCCCGGATGCGACGGCGCGTCGCAGGCCTCGGTTTTTGTGCACAGGCGCACTTGACGATGGCGGCAGAGCACGCACCGGCAGCGAGCGGGCAGAACCCCGGCGGGCGCCCAAACGAAAGGGCCGGCTGCTCGCGCAGCCGGCCCTTGTGTGGACAACCCGCAGCTTCGCCTTACAGCGGCTTGCCGCGGTTGCCGTGCTGGCTGACGAAGTCCTGCACCGCCTTCAGGTCGTTGGCCAGCACGCTGCAGCGCTCCTCGCGCTGGAACAGGTCGGCCAGGTGCGCCGGCAGTTGCGGTACGGCAGCGATGCCGGCCTTCTCCACCGCTTCCGGGAACTTGACCGGATGCGCGGTGCCGAGCACCACCATCGGCAGCGCCAGGCTGCGCCGGCACTCGCGGGCGGCCTTGACGCCGATCGCGGTGTGCGGGTCGAGCAGGTAGCCGGTCTGGCCATGCACCTCGGCGATGGTGGCGCAGGTCTGCTCGTCGTCCACCGCCAGCGAGTCGAACAGGCGGCGGGCCTCGGTCCAGCGGTCGTCCTCGACCGACAGCTTGCCGGTGGCCTTGAACTCGTCCATCAGCGCGCTGACGGCGGCGCCGTTGCGGCCGTGCAGGTCGAACAGCAGGCGCTCGAAGTTGGAGGAGACCATGATGTCCATCGACGGCGACAGCGACGGATGCAGGGTGTCCTTGTCGTAGCGGTTGCCGGACATGAAGCGGTGCAGGATGTCGTTGCGGTTGGTGGCGACGATCAGCTGGTTGACCGGCAGGCCCATGTTGCGCGCCAGGTAGCCGGCGAAGATGTCGCCGAAGTTGCCGGTCGGCACCGAGAAGGCCACCGAGCGGTGCGGCGCGCCGAGCTGCAGGGCGGCGTGGAAGTAGTAGACGATCTGGGCCATGATCCGCGCCCAGTTGATCGAGTTGACCGCCACCAGCCGGGTGCCCTTGAGGAAGCCCTGGTCGGCGAAGCTGGCCTTGACCATCTCCTGGCAGTCGTCGAAGTTGCCTTCGATGGCGATGTTGTGGATGTTGTCGCCGAGGATGGTGGTCATCTGCCGGCGCTGCACCTCGGACACGCGGTTGTGCGGGTGCATGATGAAGATGTCGACGTTGTCGCAGGCCTTGCAGCCCTCGATGGCGGCCGAGCCGGTGTCGCCGGAGGTGGCGCCCATGATCACCACGCGCTCGTTGCGCTTGGCCAGCACGTGATCGAGCAGGCGGCCGAGCAGCTGCAGGGCGAAGTCCTTGAACGCCAGGGTCGGGCCCTGGAACAGCTCGAGCACCCACTCGTTGGCGCCCAGCTGGGTCAGCGGCGCCACCGCCTGGTGGGCGAACACGCCGTAGGTCTCTTCCAGGATCCGCTTGAAGTCGGCGTCGGCGATGGAGCCGGCGACGAACGGGCGCATCACCCGGAAGGCCAGCTCGTGGTACGGCAGGCCAGCCCAGGAGGCGATCTCCTCGACGGTGAAGCGCGGCAGGTTTTCCGGCACGTAGAGGCCGCCGTCGCTGGCCAGGCCGGCGAGCAGCACGTCTTCGAAGTTGAGGGCCGGCGCCTGGCCGCGGGTACTGATGTAGCGCATGGGGAAAAACCTTCGGTGCGGGCTGCCGGCGCGCGGCCGGCAGCCGTTGACGGATTAGTTGAGCTGCTCGACGCGGATGCGCACGACCTTGCCGGCCACGCCCTCGAGGGCCTCCAGGGCGGCGATGGCGTCGTCGATCTGCGCCTCGCGCACGCGGTGGGTGACCAGGATCATCGGCACCAGGCCGTCGTGCTCCTCGGCTTCCTTCTGCATGATCGACTCGATGTTGATGCCGCGCGCGGAGAGGATGGACGCCACCTGGGCCAGCACGCCCGGATGGTCCTTGGCCTGGATGCGCAGGTAGTAGGCGCTCTCGCAGGCCTCGATCAGCAGGATCGGGTGGTCGGACAGCGCGTCCGGCTGGAACGCCAGGTGCGGCACGCGGTTCTCCGGGTCGGTGGTCAGCGCGCGAACCACGTCGACCACGTCGGCCACCACCGCCGAGGCGGTCGGCTCCATGCCGGCGCCGGCGCCGTAGTACAGGGTGCTGCCGACGGCGTCGCCGTTGACCATCACCGCGTTCATCACGCCGTTGACGTTGGCGATCAGGCGGTCGGCGGGGATCAGGGTCGGGTGCACGCGCAGCTCGATGCCGGCCTCGGTGCGGCGGGCCACGCCGAGGTGCTTGATGCGGTAGCCCAGCGCCTCGGCGTAGTTGACGTCGGCGGTGGTCAGCGCGGTGATGCCTTCGGTGTAGGCCTTGTCGAACTGCAGCGGGATGCCGAAGGCGATGGAGGCGAGGATGGTCAGCTTGTGCGCGGCGTCGATGCCTTCCACGTCGAAGGTTGGGTCGGCCTCGGCGTAGCCCAGCGCCTGGGCTTCCTTGAGCACGTCGTCGAAGGTGCGGCCCTTCTCGCGCATCTCGGTGAGGATGAAGTTGCCGGTGCCGTTGATGATGCCGGCCAGCCAGTTGATGCGGTTGCCGGCCAGGCCCTCGCGGATCGCCTTGATCACCGGGATGCCGCCGGCCACGGCGGCCTCGAAGGCGACGATCACGCCCTTCTCGCGCGCCTTGGCGAAGATCTCGTTGCCGTGCACGGCGATCAGCGCCTTGTTGGCGGTGACCACGTGCTTGCCGTTGTCGATGGCCTTGAGCACCAGCTCGCGGGCCACGGTGTAGCCGCCGATCAGCTCGATGACGATGTCGATTTCCGGGTTGTCGACCAGCTCGAACACGTCACCGGTGATGGGGGTACCGGTGGTATCGCATTGCGGGTTGGCGTCACGCGCGGCAATCTGCGCCACTTCGATGCCGCGCCCGGCACGGCGGGCGATCTCCTCGGCATTGCGTTTGAGCACATTGAAGGTACCGCCACCGACGGTCCCCAACCCACAGATACCTACTTTCACCGGTTTCACTATCAGTTCCCCATCTTTACGACGCAGTACGGCCGGGAATCCCGGCCGATGAAAAGATCCGCACATTACGAAGCGGTGGATTGTTAGTCAATCGGCAGCTGAACGCCGATCACTTCGCCGCCAGCGCCGCCTCGGCCAGCTGCGGCGCCGGCTGGTAGCCGGGGATCAGCTGGCCGTTGGCCAGCACGATGGCCGGAGTGCCCTGCACGCCGATCATCTGGCCCAGTGCGTACTGCTTGCTCACCGGGTTGTCGCACTCGGCCTGCGGCACGTCCTTGCGCGCCTTGGCCAGGTTCATCGCCTCGCGCGGGTCCTTGGCGCACCACACGCTGACCAGGGTGTTGTAGCCGTGGCTGCCGACGCCCTGGCGCGGGAAGGCCACATAGCGCACCTCGACGCCGCGGCGGTTGAGCTCGGCCACCTCGCTGTGCAGCTTCTGGCAGTAGCCGCAGTCGGTGTCGGTGAACACGGTGATGTGGGTCTTCTGCGCTGCCTTGGCGTCGGCCGGGAACACCACCATCTCCTTGACCGGGATGGCATTGATCTCCTTGGCCACCGCCTTGCTTTCGGCCTGCTCGGTGAGGTTGACGGCCTTGCCGTCCTTGACCTGGTACAGGAAGCCCTGCATGACGAACTGGGCGTCGGCGCTGGTGTAGAGCAGGCGGCCGCCCTTGAGCTGCACCTGGTACAGGCCGGGCATCGGGCTCTCGCTGATCGCCTCGATCGGCAGGTCCGGCTGCAGCGCCTTGAGGGACTGGCGGATCGTCTGATCGGGGTCGGCAGCCAGGGCGATGGCGCTGGCCAGGCCGAGAGTGACGGCAGCGAGGAAGCGGAACGGACGCATGAAGACTCCTTGAAGCGGCGAAGCGGCTTGGTTGATGGCCAAGCCTACCACAGCCACCCGGGCCGGCCGCGGCAACGGCGCACGCTGCCGACGATCAAGCGGACGAGCTGCCCTGCAGGGCCTGCAGGCGCGCGTCGGCGATGTGGATGTAGATCTGCGTGGTCGACAGGTCGCGATGCCCGAGCAGCATCTGCACCACCCGCAGGTCGGCGCCATGGTTGAGCAGGTGGGTGGCGAAGGCGTGGCGCAGGGTGTGCGGCGACAGCGGCTGATCGATGCCGGCGCTGCGCGCGTGGCGCTTGATGCGGTGCCAGAAGGTCTGCCGGGTCATCTGCTCGCCGCGCAGGCTGGGAAACAGCACCTCGCTGGGCCGCCCGAGCAGCAGCTCGCCGCGCGCCGCGCGCAGGTAGCGCAGCAGCCAGTCGATGGCTTCCTCGCCGAGCGGCACCAGGCGCTCGCGCCCCCCAGGGCCGTTCACCCGTACCACGCCCTGGCGCAGATCGACCTGTTCGAGGGTCAGCGCCACCAGTTCGCTGACCCGCAGGCCGCAGGCATACAGCACCTCGAGCATGGCGCGGTCGCGCAGGCCGAGCGCCGCGCCGGTGTCCGGCGCGGCCAGCAGCGCCTCGACCTCGGCCTCGCCGAGGCTGTGCGGCACGGCGCGCGACTGGCTCGGCAGGACCACCTGCAGGGTGGGGTCCTCGGCGATCAGCCCGGTGAACTGGCAGTAGTGGTAGAAGCCGCGCAGGCAGGACAGCAGGCGCGCCGTGGAGCGCGCGTGGTAGCCGCGCTCCTGGCGCCAGCCGAGGTACTCGCGGACCAGCTCGCGGTCGACCCGCAGCAGGTCGAAACCGCGCTCGGCCAGCCAGGCACGGAACAGCGCCAGGTCGGTGCCGTAGGCTTCCCGGGTGTGGCGCGACAGGCCCTTCTCCAGCCAGAGGGCATCGAGAAAGCGATCGATCAGGGGATGGGCGTGCTCGGACATGGGCGGGGCGCGATGACGACGGGAGCGCCAGTCTGGCACGCCCGCCCGGCCAGCGGCCAGCCCGCCCCGCCAGGGCGGGCCGGGGGCAGTCAGGACGCCGAGCGCAGACCGTCGGTGGCGGGCCGGAAATACAGGCGGTCGCCGCGCGCCAGACCGACCAGGCTGGCATGGCTCTTCACCACCTCGGCCTCGACCAGCTCGCCCTGCCCCTCGACCCTGAGGGTCACCCGGGTGATGGCGCCGAGCGGGCGGATGTCGCGTACCTCGGCGCCCAGGTGCCCGGGCTGCGGCTCGCGCGACAGCGACACCTCGTGCGGACGGAACAGGATGTGCCCCTCCTCGCCCAGGTGCAGGCGGTTGGAGTCGCCGAGGAAGTGGTAAACGAAGTCGCTGGCCGGCTGCTCGTAGACCTCGCCGGGCGCGCCGATCTGCTCGATCACCCCCTTGTTCATCACCACGATGCGGTCGGCGACCTCCATGGCCTCCTCCTGGTCGTGGGTGACGAACACCGAGGTCAGGTTGATCTCCTCGTGCAGGCGCGCCAGCCAGCGGCGCAGCTCCTTGCGCACCTTGGCGTCCAGCGCGCCGAACGGCTCGTCGAGCAGGAGGATCTTCGGCTCCACCGCCAGAGCGCGGGCCAGGGCGATGCGCTGGCGCTGGCCGCCGGAGAGCTGTTCCGGATAGCGGTCGGCCAGCCAGTCGAGCTGCACCATGTTCAGTAGTTCGTGGACCTTGTCCCTGATCTGCGCCTCGCTCGGCCGTTCGCGCTTGGGTTTCATGCGCAGGCCGAAGGCGACGTTGTCGAACACCGTCATGTGGCGGAACAGCGCGTAGTGCTGGAACACGAAGCCGACGTTGCGGTCGCGCACGTCGTGGCCGGAGACGTCCTCGCCGTGGAAGGCGATGCTGCCGACGTCCGGGGTCTCCAGGCCGGCGATGATGCGCAGCAGGGTGGTCTTGCCGCAGCCGGACGGGCCGAGCAGCGCCACCAGCTCACCGCTGTGGATGTCCAGGTTGATGTCGTCGAGGGCCTGGAAGGCGCCGAAGCGCTTGCTGACGTTGCGGATCTCGATACTCATGGCTTATTCCTCGGCAGCGTTCGACTTGAGGCGGGTCAGACGGCTTTCGCTCCACTGCTTGAGCAGCAGGATGCACAGCGCCAGGGCCAGCAGCAGGCTGGCGACGCTGAAGGCGGCGACGTGGTTGTACTCGTTGTAGAGGATCTCGACGTGCAGCGGCAGGGTGTTGGTGACGCCGCGGATATGTCCGGAGACCACCGACACCGCACCGAACTCGCCCATCGCCCGCGCGGTGCACAACACCACGCCGTAGATCAGGCCCCACTTGATGTTGGGCAGAGTGACGTGCCGGAACATCTGCCAGCCGTTGGCGCCGAGCAGGCGCGCGGCCTCCTCTTCCTGGGTGCCCTGCTCCTGCATCAGCGGGATCAGCTCGCGGGCGACGAAGGGCACGGTGACGAACACGGTGGCCAGCACGATGCCGGGCACGGCGAAGATGATCTGGATGTCGCGCTCGGCCAGCCACTCGCCGAAGAAGCCCTGGGCGCCGAACAGCAGCACGTAGATCAGGCCGGCGATCACCGGCGACACCGAGAACGGCAGGTCGATCAGGGTGACCAGCAGGCTCTTGCCGCGGAACTCGTACTTGCTCACGCACCAGGCGGCGGCGACGCCGAACACCAGGTTGAGCGGCACGGCGATGGCCACGGCGGTCAGGGTCAGCTGCAGTGCGGCGAGGGCGTCCGGCTCGAGGATCGCGGTGAAGAAGGTGCCCAGGCCCTGCTTGAGCGCCTCGCCGAGCACCACGTAGAGCGGCAGCAGCAGGAACAGGGCGAACACCAGCCAGGCGCCGGCGATCAGCAGGCTGCGGCCCAGCGCATGGCCGCGGCGGGCGGCATTACCCTGTGCGGCGCCGGAGGCGACGGTTACGGATGACATGGCAGCCTCCTCACGGCGTTTCGATGCGACGCTGCAGCAGGTTGACCAGCAGCAGCAGGACGAAGGACACCACCAGCATCAGCACGCCGATGGCGGTGGCGCCGGTGTAGTCGTACTGGTCGAGCTTGACCATGATCAGCAGCGGCAGGATCTCGGTCTTCATCGGCATGTTGCCGGCGATGAAGATCACCGAACCGTACTCGCCGATGCCGCGGGCGAAGGCCAGGGCGAAGCCGGTCAACCAGGCCGGCAGCAGCGCCGGCAGCAGCACGTGGCGGAACACCTGCAGCGGCTTGGCGCCGAGGCAGGCGGCGGCCTCCTCCACCTCGCGCGGAATGTCCTCCAGCACCGGCTGCAGGGTGCGCACCACGAACGGCAGGGTGACGAAGGTCAGCGCCAGGGTGATGCCCAGCGGGGTGTAGGCGATCTTCAGGCCGATATCGGCGGCCAGGCTGCCGATCAGCCCCCTGGGCGCGTACAGCGCGGTGAGGGCGATGCCGGCCACCGCGGTGGGCAGGGCGAACGGCAGATCGATCATCGCGTCGATGACCTTGCGACCGGGGAAGCGGTAGCGCACCAGCACCCAGGCCAGCAAGGTGCCGATCACGCCGTTGAGCAGGGCGGCGGCCAGGGCCACGCCGAAGCTCAGCTTGAGCGCGGCCAGCACCCGCGGCGCGGTGACGATGGCCCAGAACTGCTCCCAGGTGAGCTGGGCGGCGTGGACGAACATGGCACCCAGGGGAATCAGCACCAGGAGGCTGAGATACACCAGGGTGTAGCCCAGCGTCAGCCCGAAGCCGGGTATGACGGGGGAAATGCGGCGGGACATAGGTTCCTCGCAAGGTTCGTGGCCCGGAGGCCGTCCGGGTTGTGGTCAAGCAAGAGCCCCCGGTGGCGGACACCGGGGGCTCGATCGGCAGGCGGAGATCACTGCACCTGGTAGATCTGGTCGAATACGCCGCCGTCGTTGAAGAACTTCGGCTGCGCGCTCTTCCAGCCGCCGAAATCCTTGTCGATGGTGACCAGCTTGAGCGCCGGGAACTGCCGGGCGAACTCGGCGGCGACCTTCTCGTTGCGCGGGCGGTAGAAGTGCTTGGCGGCGATGCGCTGGCCTTCCTCGCTGTACAGGTACTCGAGGTAGGCGGTGGCCACTTCGCGGGTGCCCTTCCGGTCGACGTTCTTGTCGACCACCGCCACCGGCGGCTCGGCGAGGATCGATAGGCTGGGCGCGACGATCTCGAAGTTCTCGCCGCCCTCCTCCTTGAGCGCCAGGAACGCCTCGTTCTCCCAGGCCAGCAGCACGTCGCCGATGTTGTTGTTGACGAAGGTGATGGTCGAGCCGCGGGCGCCGGTGTCCAGCACCGGGACGTTCTTGTACAGCTGCTCGACGAAGGCCTTGGCCTTGTCCTCGCTGCCGTACTGCTGCTGGGCGTAGGCCCAGGCGGCGAGGAAGTTCCAGCGCGCGCCGCCGGAGGTCTTCGGGTTGGGGGTGATCACTTCCACGCCCGGCTTGACCAGGTCGTCCCAGTCCTTGATCTGCTTGGGGTTGCCCTTGCGCACCAGGAACACGATGGTCGAGGTGTAGGGCGTGCTGGCCTGCGGCAGACGGCTCTGCCAGTCCGCCGGGATCAGCTTGCCGAGCCTGTGCAGCTCGTCGATGTCGCCGGCCAGGGCCAGGGTCACCACGTCGGCCTTGAGGCCGTCGATCACCGCACGGGCCTGCTTGCCCGAACCGCCGTGGGACTGCTGGATGCTCACGGCCTCGTGGCCCTGGGCCTGCCAGTGCTGGTTGAAGGCCGCGTTGTACTCCTGGTACAGCTCGCGGGTCGGGTCGTAGGACACGTTGAGCAGGGTCTGCGCCTGGGCGGCGGCGCTGAGGGAAAGGCCGGCCAGGGCCGCCAGGGCGAAACGACGAATGGACATGCTGGTGCTCCTTCGTGGCGGGCCGCTTCGGGGCGCGCCGGAAAAAAACGGAATGTGGCAATCGGGTCGGGAACGACTTTTGGCGTCACATTCGCCAGCAACAGCGGCGGAAGGCTCGAGTGCTCATGTGCGTGCTCATGGTCTGGTCGGTGTCAGGTGGCATGCTCACGCCCTCCGGTGGTCCAGTCGGGCCTGTGCGAAATCAGGGTTGCTTGCTACCGCTCGGCGGCTGCAGGCGGAACTTTTCCTTGCGCTCGATCTGCACCACCTGGCCGTTGTGCACGGTGATTTCCACCGCGCCGTAGCGCAGGCCGTGCAGGGCATTGTGGATCTCGCGCAACAGACCGGCTTCGTCCTGGCCGGCGACACTGCGTAGGTTGGCGCTCATGGGGATGCTCCTTGGCTATGGATCGCCCGCGGGCCGTGCCCCGGCGATGGAGCGCATATTAGGCACACCATTTATATTCTTAAAAATATTGTTTAAGAATTCTTCTATAATTTAATGACATAAAAACCAGGCAGGCCCGGGCGCGGCCGGCGCGCCTCGAATCGCCGCCCACCGCCGCAGCGCAGCCTGGCTCCCGGCTGCGCCACCTGGCCGCCTATACTGCAGGACACATGCGCAGCGGGCTCCATGCGCCGCTGCCGCTACCCCGATCCACCGGGCGCCCTCGCCCGGCCTGCCGAACAGCCCGCGCACGAGGTGCGCCGGCCGGCGTCCGAGCGCACGACGAGGTAGGCATGCTCATTCTGGCGGCAGACATCGGCGGTACCCGGGCGCGCCTGCTGCTGGGCGAGAGCCGCGGCGACACCTGGCAGCCCCTGCGTCAGCAGACCCTGGCCAGCCAGGAACATGCCGACGGCCTGAGCCTGCTGCGCGCCTTCCTGCGCCCGGGCGAACAGCCGCAGGTCGCCTGCCTGGCCGTGGCCGGGCCGGTCGATGGCCGGCAGGTGCGACTGACCAACCTGCCCTGGGACCTGGACGCCGACGAACTGGCCGGGCAACTCGCTCTGCGCCGGATCGAGCTGGTCAACGACCTGGCCGCCCAGGCCCAGGGCCTGCCCCTGCTGCACGACGAGCAACTGTGCCCCTTACAGAGCGGCAGGCCGCAGCCCGGCGGCGTGCGCGCCCTGCTCGCCGTCGGCACCGGCCTGGGCATGGCGCTGCTCGCCGGCACGCCGGCGCAGCCGCTGGTCCTGCCCAGCGAGGGCGGCCATGCCGACTTCGCCGCGCAGGACGAGCAGCAGCTCGCCCTGCTGCGCCACCTGTTGCCGCGCCACGGCCGGGTCAGCCTCGAGCTGCTGCTGTCCGGTGCGGGGCTGGTGCGCCTCTTCGCCTTTCTCGCCGGCCGCGACGAGGATGCCGACGACCTGCCCGGTCCCGCGCAGATCGGCGCCGCCGCCGCGGCCGGCGACGCCCGGGCGACGGCGACCCTCGAGCTGTTCGCCCGTCTGCTGGCCGGCGCCGCCGGCAACCTGGCGCTGACCGGCCTGGCCCGCGGCGGCGTGTACCTGGGCGGCGGCATCGCGCCGAAGATCCTGCACTGCCTGCGCCTGCCGGCGGTGCGCGAGGCGTTCGTCGCCAGGCCGCCGATGCGTGCGCTGCTGGAAGGCATCCCGCTGCAGGTGGTGCTCGACGAGCAACTGGGCCTGCGCGGCGCCGCGCAGATCGCCGCGCGCCTGGCGCTGCAGGCGGAGTGACGCCATGGCACCGGCCAGCCCGCCCCCGCCCCGGCTGACCTGGCAGTTCCTGCGCCTGGCCGGCGCCTACTGGAACTGCGAGCGCCGCTGGACGGTGCGCGCGGCGGTGCTGCTGCTGGTGGCGCTGACCCAGGCGCAGGTGGGCCTGGCGATCTGGATCAGCTACTGGCATCGCGAGCTGTTCGACGTCCTCGAGGCGCGCTCGCTGCGCGATCTGGTCTGGCTGATCGCCACCTTCCTGCTGATCTTCGTGCTGACCATGCTGGTCACCGCCCTGCACCTGCACGTCAAGCGCTGGCTGCAACTGGACTGGCGGCGCTGGCTGACCGACCGCCTGCTCGACCAGTGGATGGCCCACGCCCGCCACTACCAGCTGCAGTTCACCAGCGGCGAGCACGACAACCCCGACGGGCGCATCGCCGAGGACATCCGCATCGCCACCGAGACGGCCATCGCCCTGGCGCTGTCGCTGCTCTATTCGCTGCTGATCCTCGGCAGCTTCATCGACATCCTCCTCGACGTCTCCGGCAGCCTGCCGATCCCCGGCACCTCCCTGGTGGTGCCCGGCTATCTGGTGCTGCTGGCCTTCCTGTATGCCGGCGGCGGCACCGTGTTCGGCCTGCTGCTGGGCCGGCCGCTGATCCGCGCTACCAACCGCCTGCAGACGGTGGAGGCCAACCTGCGCTTCGGCCTGGCCCGCGCCCGCGAGAACTCCGAGGCGATCGCCCTGATGCACGGCGAGGAGATCGAGCACCGCCAGGCCGATCGGCTGTTCGCCGACGTCGGCCAGGGCTGGAACCGCCAGACGCTCGGCTACCTGGGCATCGTCTCCTTCTCCACCGGCTACGGCACCCTGCTGCCGGTGTTCCCGATCCTGGTCGCCGCGCCGCAGTTCATCGCCGGGGGCATGACCCTGGGCGTGCTGATGCAGGCGGCGCAGGCCTTCCAGCGCCTGACCTCGGCGCTGTCCTGGCCGATCGACAACCTCGGCGAGCTGGCCAAGTGCCGCGCCTCGGTCGACCGGGTGGTGAGCCTGTACAACGACATGCTGCTGCTCGAGGAGCGCGCCGACAATCCGGTGGAGCACCGCATCGACCTGCGCCGCAGCCAGGGCGACACACTGACCCTGCGCAACCTCAGCCTGGCCAATCCGGACGGACGGGTGCTGCTGGAGCCTCTGGACCTGAGCATCCAGCGCGGCGAACGGGTGCTGATCAGCGGTGACCCGACGGTGACCATCGCCCTGTTCAAGGCGGTCGCCGGGCTGTGGCCCTGGGGCCATGGCGAGATCGAGCTGCCCGCCGGACAGAGCATCGTGTTCCTGCCGCAGCGGCCGTTCCTCCCCGACGGCACCCTGCAGGCGGCGCTCAGCTACCCGCATCCCGCCGGCCACTTCGGCCACGCGCAGATCCTCCACGCCCTGGACTGCGCCGGCATCCCCTGGCTGGCGCCGCGCCTGGAGGACAGCGACGACTGGGACCGCGTGCTGCCGCTGCGCGCCCAGCAGCGCATCGGCATCGCCCGCCTGCTGCTGCACCATCCGGCCTGGGTGTTCATCGAGGAGGCCACCGACGCCTTCGACGTGCAGGGCGAGGAATGCATGACCGAGGTGCTGCACCGCGAACTGCTCGGCTCGACGCTGCTGACCATCAGCTTCCACCGCACCCTGGAACACTTCTACACGCGCCGGCTGGTGCTCGACCGGCTGTGCGAAGACAAGTACCTGAGCTGCTCGCCGGAGCCGGCCCCCTGCGCCCTACGCGAACCCTGACGGCAGCCAGCCGCGCTCGACGCAGTCGCGGAAACACCAGGCCGGAGTGGTCTCGGTCTTGTAGCTCCAGAAGAACCAGCCCAGGTACTTCTCCCAGGTAGCCAGCTGGGCGGCGGCGTAGCCGCGGTAGGCCACATCCTCCTGGAAGGCGTCCATGTACTCCAGCGCGTGATTGAACGGCCCCTCGGCCCACAGCGAGACCACCCGGAGGTCCAGGCCCAGACTCCACTCGCCGCAGAAGGTCGGCAGGCCCAGCTCGGTGATGACGGCATCGGCCTCCTGCTTCCACTCGCCGGCGGCCTTGCGCAGGTGGCCGTAGATGTCCATGTCGATGTCGCCGCGCTCGAAGCACTGGTAGCGGTGGATGTCGAAGATCACGTTGCGGAACTCCGGCCCCTGCATGAAGCCCAGATACTCGCGGAAATCGCGGAAACCGTCATGGAACACCACCGCCACCCGCTCGGCCGGGCAATGCTTGCGGATGCGCGCGTAGGCGGCCAGGTAGTAGGCCTTGAGGTAGTCGGTGGGCACGTCCCAGCGCGGTTCGTTGAGCGCTTCGATGGCGTGCAGCGCCGGATGGTCGCGATAGCGCTCGGCCAGGCGCTCCAGCACCGCCAGCGAATGCTCGAGGTATTCCGGGCGGGTGTGCCATTCGCAGACGTCCTTGATTCCGCCGTTGTCGAAACCGTTCTGGCAGCCCGGGGCGGCATGCAGGTCGAGCACCACGCGCAAACCGAACTCCTGCGCCCAGTCCATGGCGCGGTCGAGCACCTCGATGCCGCCTTCGACGAAGGGATGGCGGTGCACGCCGTAGCTCGGGTGCCAGGGATAGTCGGGGCCGAAGATCCAGTGGCCCAGCGGGATGCGCACGGCGTTCAGGCCATGGCCGGCGATCCAGGCGAAGTCGTCGCGGGTGACGAAGCTGTCCCAGTGCCGGCGCAGGCGCTCGCCCGCAGCCTCGCCCAGTTCGGCGCACCAGGTGGTCTCGTCGGTGGCCGCCAGCCCCTCGAACAGACTCGGCACCATCCATTTCTCCAGCACCAGCCAACTGCCCAGATTGACCCCGCGCAGCTTCATGCCTGCCTGCTTCATCGCCGTCTCCCCCGCGCCTGGCGCGTCCAGACCACCTGACTGTCAGGCTAGCAGACGCCAGACGCAGCCGAGACCGCGCACCGCCGCCCCAAATCGCGGACACAAAAAAAGCAGCCCGAGGGCTGCTTTTCTTGCTGCAGGGAAGCGGGTCTCAGACCAGCTTCTCCTTGATGCGAGCGGCCTTGCCGGACAGGTCGCGGAGGTAGTACAGCTTGGCCTTGCGCACGTCGCCGCGACGCTTGACGGTGATGCTGTCGACCAGCGGGCTGTAGGTCTGGAAGGTACGCTCGACGCCGAAGCCGCTGGAGATCTTGCGCACGGTGAAGGCGCTGTTCAGGCCGCGGTTACGCTTGCCGATCACCACGCCTTCGAAGGCCTGCAGACGCTGACGGTCGCCTTCCTTCACCTTCACTTGCACGATCACGGTGTCGCCGGGGGCGAACGCCGGGATCTCTTTGTTCATCTGTTCAGCTTCGATCTGCTGAATGATCGGGTTCTTGTTGCTCATGCTGTGCTCCATAGACAAGCCTGCGGCCTGCCATCGATACGTTAACTATCGTTCTGCTGGCGGATATATTCGTCCAGCAGCTTTTTCTCTTCTCCAGAAAGCGAGCGACTATCCAGAAGATCGGCACGTCGTTCCCAGGTACGTCCCAGGGACTGCTGCAAACGCCAGCGCCGGATGTGTTCGTGGTTGCCGCTGAGCAGCACCGGCGGAACACTTTTGCCCTCGTACACCTCGGGTCGGGTGTAGTGCGGACAGTCGAGCAGGCCGTCGGTAAACGAGTCCTCCTCGGCGGAATCGGCGTGTCCCAATGCTCCGGGCAACAGCCGCGTCACCGCATCGATCAGCACCATGGCCGGCAGCTCACCGCCGGACAGGACATAATCGCCGATCGACCATTCTTCATCCACGTGCGTCTCGATGAAACGCTCGTCGATGCCTTCGTAACGCCCGGCGATGAGGATCAGACGCTCCTCGTTCGCCAGTTCGCGGACCGCCGCCTGATCGAGACGACGCCCCTGCGGCGACAGGTAGATCACCTTGGCCGCACCGCCTGCAGCTTGCCTGGCATCGGCCAGGGCCCGCTCCAGCGGCTTTATCTTCATCACCATCCCCGGGCCACCGCCGAAGGGCCGATCGTCCACCGTCTGGTGGCGGTCCTCGGTGTAATCCCGCGGATTCCAGCATTGCAGCTGCAGGAGACCCTGCTTCACCGCACGGCTGGTGATGCCGTACTCGCTGATGGCGGCGAACATCTCGGGGAACAGGCTGAGAACGTCTACCCGCATGGGTCAGAAATCCGCATCCCAGTCCACCCGCAGCTCACCGGCAGCCAGATCGACCTTCTGCACGCATTGCTCCGTGTAGGGCAACAGGCGCTCGCGATCGTCCAGACTGCCCGCACAGGGCTTCACCACCAGCACGTCGTTGGCGCCGGTTTCCAGCAAGTGGTCGACCTTTCCGAGCAGTTGCCCGTCCTGGTTGATGACCTTCAGACCTTCCAGCTGATACCAGTAGAACTCGTCCTCTTCCAGCGCCGGCAGCAAGCTGCGCGGTACACAGATGAGGAATCCGGCATAGCCGCGGGCCTCTTCGCGATCGTCGAGTCCCTTGATCTTGGCGGTCAGCACCTTGTTGTGCAGGCGCCCACTGGCCAGTTCGACCTGACGGACCTCGCCATCACGCTTGAGCGTCCAGTGGCGGTAGTCCAGCAGGTTATCCAGCGGATCGGTGTAGGAGTAGATCTTGACCTCACCGCGGATGCCGTACACCGAGACGATTTTGCCAAGGACGACCAGATCCTCGGCGGGTGCCGGCGAATTTTGCATCATCGAGCACTCAGGCCTGAGCAGCCGCTTCCTTGAGCAGCTGGGCAGCGCGCTCGGACGGCTGGGCGCCCTGGCTCAGCCAGTACTGGGCACGCTCGGCGTTCACGGACAGACGCACTTCACCACCGGTGGCGACCGGGTTGAAGAAACCGATGCGCTCGACGAAACGGCCGTCACGGGCGGAGCGGCTGTTGGTCACGGTCAGGTGGTAGAAAGGGCGCTTCTTGGAGCCGCCACGAGCAAGACGGATGGTTACCATTGAACTTCGTTCCTGTAGTAGGTGCTTGCAAAAGCTGTATGCACACTAGGGCCCACGGCCCGAAAGGCCGCACATTTTAAGGATTATCCGGAGAAATGCAAAGCCATTTTGCGGCGCCCGCCATGGCGGGCACCGTTCCCGGGGTCTTCCTCATTGTCGCGCGCGGTCTTCGCCGCGCACTACGTCCGGCGGCATCGCCTGCGCGACGCCGCCGATCGATCCTCACATCTTCGGCATGCCGCCGCCCATCAGGCCGCTCATGCCGCGCATCATCTTGGCCATGCCGCCCTTGGCGGTGACCTTCTTCATCATCTTCTGCATCTGCTTGTGCTGCTTGATCAGCCGCCCGACATCCTGCACCTGGGTGCCGGAACCCAGGGCGATGCGGCGCTTGCGCGAGCCGCTGATCATTTCCGGGTCGCGCCGCTCGGCGGGGGTCATCGAGTTGATGATCGCCTCCATCTGGCGGAACTGCTTCTCCGCCGCCTGCTGGGCATTGCCCATCTGGCCGAGATTGACGCCGCCGAGCATCGGCAGCTTGTCCATCAGGCTGCCGAGGCCGCCCATGTTCTTCATCTGCTGCAGCTGGTCGCGGAAGTCCTCGAGGTCGAAGCCCTTGCCCTTCTTCAGCTTCTGGGTGAGCTTGGCCGCCTTCTCGCGGTCCATGGTCTGCTCGGCCTGCTCGATCAGGCTGAGCACGTCGCCCATGCCGAGGATGCGCGAGGCCACGCGGTCGGGATGGAACGGATCGAGCGCCTCGCTCTTCTCGCCCATGCCGAGGAACTTGATCGGCTTGCCGGTGATCGCACGTACCGACAGCGCGGCGCCGCCGCGGGCGTCGCCGTCGACCTTGGTCAGCACCACGCCGGTCAGCGGCAGGGCGTCGTTGAAGGCCTTGGCGGTGTTGGCCGCATCCTGGCCGGTCATGGCGTCGACCACGAACAGGGTCTCGACCGGGTTGATCGCGGCGTGGACCTGCTGGATCTCCGCCATCATCTCGGCGTCGACGTGCAGACGGCCGGCGGTGTCGACGATCACCACGTCGATGAACTTCAGCCGGCCCTCGGCGATGGCCGCGCGGGCGATGTCCACCGGCTTCTGACTCAGGTCGGAGGGGAAGAAGGTCACCCCCACCTCATTGGCCAGGGTCTCCAGCTGCTTGATCGCCGCCGGGCGGTAGACGTCGGCGGACACCACCAGCACCGACTTCTTCTTGCGCTCCTTGAGGAAGCGCGCGAGCTTGCCGACCGTGGTGGTCTTGCCCGCGCCCTGCAGGCCGGCCATCAGGATCACCGCCGGCGGCGCGGCGTTGAGGCTCAGGTCCTCGTTGGCCGCGCCCATCAGCGCTTCCAGCTCGGCGCGGACGATCTTCACGAACGCCTGGCCCGGGGTCAGACTCTTCGACACCTCGGTGCCGACCGCACGCTCCTTGACCTTGTTGACGAAGTCCTTGACCACCGGCAGGGCGACGTCGGCCTCGAGCAGGGCCATGCGCACCTCGCGCAGGGTGTCCTTGATGTTGTCCTCGGTCAGCTTGGCGCGGCCGGTGACATTGCGCAGCGTCTGCGAGAGGCGGTCGGTCAAATTCTCGAACATGCACGTTCCTTTGAAGAGGGAGCTTGCGGCAGGCGGCGGATTATAGCCGAGTGCGACGACCACCGACACCGTCCCCCAGGCTTTCGTGGATAGCCGGTTCTGTGCCAAACTCGGCAACTTCGAGGCTTCCCCCACAAGGACTTATGACGCCTTTGCTGCCCAGCCTGGCGGCGGCCGGCCTGTACGCCGGCGCGGCCCTGTACCAGGCCCTGCTGCTCTCCCGCCGCGCGGTGCCGGACAAGCGCCTGCTCGGCCTGCTCGGTGCGCTGGCCCTGCTGGCCCACGCATTCGGCCTGCGCCTGCTGCTGCTCGACAACGGCGCCCTGCTGCTCGATTTCTTCAACGCCGCCAGCCTGCTGGCCGCCGCGGTGATCGCCCTGACCCTGCTGGCCAGCCTGCGCATCCCGGTGGAGAACCTGCTGGTGCTGCTGTTCCCGCTCGGCAGCCTGACCGCCCTGCTGGCCCTGCTGCCCGGCGGCACCACCCGGCCGATCGTCGAGGCGCCCGGCATCCTCGCCCACATCCTGCTGTCGATCCTCGCCTACGGCCTGTTCACCATCGCCGTGGTGCAGGCCCTGCTCCTGCTGCTGCAGAACCACCAGCTCAAGCACAAGCACCCCTCGGGGATCATCCGCAACTTCCCGCCGCTGCAGACCATGGAGAGCCTGCTGTTCGGCTTCCTGTGGGGCGGCTGGAGCCTGCTGTCGCTGTCGCTGCTGTCCGGCTGGCTGTTCCTCGACGACCTGTTCGCCCAGCACCTGGTACACAAGACCCTGCTCGCCTGCCTGGCCTGGGTGGTGTTCGGCGTACTGCTGTGGGGCCGCCACCAGCTCGGCTGGCGCGGCGGCAAGGCGATCCGCTGGACCCTGGCCGGCTTCCTGCTGCTGATGCTGGCCTACTTCGGCAGCAAGCTGGTCCGCGAATTCATCCTGCACATCTAGGACTGCCGACGCCGTGGGCGATCTCCATTCGGGTTTGTTGTTCGGACTGCTGGTATTCCTGATCGCCTGCTCGGCGTTCTTCTCCAGCTCCGAGACCGGCATGCTCAGCCTCAACCGCTACCGCCTGCGCCACCTGGCGCGCGAGGGGCACAAGGGCGCCCGGCGCGCCAGCGAGCTGCTCAGCCGCCCCGACCGCCTGCTCGGCACCATCCTGGTCGGCAACAACGTGGTCAACATCCTCGCCGCCTCCATCGCCACGGTGATCGCCGTGGACCTGTGGGGCGAGGCCGGCATCGCCATCTCCACCGTGGTGCTGACCATCGTCATCCTGATCTTCGGCGAGATCACCCCCAAGACCCTGGCCGCCCTGCGCCCGGAACAGGTCGCCTACCCGGCCAGCCGCGTGCTGCTGCTGCTGATGCGCCTGCTCCACCCGCTGGTGTGGGTCACCGGCGCGATCAGCAACGGCCTGCTGCGCCTGCTCGGCATCGACCCGGCACAGCACCGCCAGGAAGGCCTGTCCGCCGAGGAGCTGCGCAGCGTGGTGCGCGAGGCCGGCGGCGGCCTGCCGCTCGACCGGCAGAACATGCTGCTGGGCATCCTCGACCTGGAGCGGGTCTCGGTCAACGACATCATGATCCCGCGCAACGAGGTCATCGGCATCGATCTCGAGGAGGACATCGGGCAGATCGTCGCCCAGCTGCGCAGCACCAGCCACACCCGCCTGCCGGTGTACCGCCACGACCTCAACCAGGTCGAGGGGGTGATCCACATGCGCCGCATCGCCCGCCTGCTGACCCACAGCCAGCTGACCCACGAGGCGCTGCGCAGCGCCTGCGTGGAGCCCTACTTCGTGCCGGAAAACACCCCGCTGTCGACCCAGCTGATCAACTTCCAGAAGTTCAAGCGGCGCATGGGCATGGTGGTCGACGAGTACGGCGAGGTGATCGGCCTGGTCACCCTCGAGGACATCCTCGAGGAGATCGTCGGTGAGTTCACCACCCAGCCCGGCCTGCGCGAGCCGTCCGTCCACCCCCAGGACGACGGCAGCTTCGTGGTCGACGGCAGCGCCAACATCCGCGAGGTCAACCGCGAACTGGGCTGGCACCTGCCCTGCGACGGCCCGCGCACCATCAACGGCCTGGTCACCGAGGCGCTGGAAACCATCCCCGACAGCAGCGTATGCCTGAAGATCGGCCCCTATCGCCTGGAGATCCTCCAGGCCGAGGAAAACCGCGTGAAGCGCGTACGCGCCTGGCGGGCCGAGCCCGGCCGGCACGAGGACGAATGAGCCGTCGCCGTCCCACAGGTCAAAAGAAAGGCCGGCACCCGCGAGGGTGGCCGGCCTTTTCGCTGCCCGGGCCGCTTACAGCTCGACAGTGACCGCCTGCGCCGCGCGCAGCGCCTTGGCGCGCGCCGCCTCGATCGACTCGTCGCGCGCCAGCGCCACGCCCATGCGCCGCTGACCGCTGACTTCCGGCTTGCCGAACAGGCGCAGCGCGGTATCCGCCTCGGCCAGCGCGGCGCCGAGGTTGCCGAAGGCGACCTGCTGCGACTCGCCCTCGACCAGGATCACCGCCGAGGCCGAAGGGCCGAACTGGCGGATCGCAGGGATCGGCAGGCCGAGGATGGCCCGCGCGTGCAGGGCGAACTCGGAGAGGTCCTGGGAGATCAGCGTCACCAGGCCGGTGTCGTGCGGGCGCGGCGACACCTCGCTGAACCACACCTGGTCGCCCTTGATGAACAGCTCGACGCCGAACAGGCCGCGGCCGCCGAGGGCCTCGGTCACCGCACGGGCGATGCGCTCGGACTCGGCCAAGGCCTGCGGACTCATCGCCTGCGGCTGCCAGGACTCCTGGTAGTCGCCCTTCTCCTGGCGGTGGCCGACCGGCGCGCAGAAGGTGGTGCCGCCGATGTGGCGCACGGTGAGCAGGGTGATCTCGTAGTCGAAGTCGATGAAGCCCTCGACGATCACCCGGCCCTTGCCGGCGCGGCCGCCTTCCTGGGCGTAGTCCCAGGCCTTGAGCACGTCGTCCGCGCCGCGCAGCAGGCTCTGACCCTTGCCGGAAGAACTCATGATCGGCTTGACCACGCAGGGGAAGCCCAGCTCGGCGACCGCCGCGGCGTAGTCCTCGAAGCTGTCGGCGAAGCGGTACGGCGAGGTCGGCAGGCCCAGCTCCTCGGCGGCCAGGCGGCGGATGCCCTCGCGGTTCATGGTCAGCTTCGCCGCGCGCGCGGTGGGCACCACGGTGAAGCCCTCGGCTTCCAGCTCGACCAGGGTATCGGTGGCGATGGCCTCGATCTCGGGGACGATGTAGTGCGGCTGCTCCTGCTCGATCACCGCGCGCAGCGCGGCGCCGTCGAGCATGCTGATCACGTGGCTGCGGTGCGCCACCTGCATGGCCGGGGCGTTGGCGTAGCGGTCGACGGCGATCACCTCGCAGCCCAGGCGCTGCAGCTCGATGACGACTTCCTTGCCCAGCTCGCCAGAGCCGCACAGCAGTACACGGGTCGCGCTCGGCGACAGCGGAGTTCCGATCATGGTCACTAAGGCTTTCCTCAGAGGGGGGTCAACAGTCCTGCGGCCAGGGCGCGCTCGCGGCAGCGCGCGAGCACGGCACGGCGCTCGGCGTTGTCCATGCGGCCCCAGCGGGTGATTTCGTCGCCGCTGCGCTGGCAGCCGACGCAGAGGTCGTTGTCGTCCAGCGCGCAGACGTACACGCAGGGCGAGGCGACCGGCTTGTCCTGCAGCTCGACCATCAGTCGTCCTGCTCGGCCAGTTCGCGGGCGTAGCGGCGGGCGTTGTCGACGTAGTGGGCGGCGTTGGCCTGCAGTCCGCGGATCTGTTCCTCGCTCAGCTGGCGCACCACCCTGCCCGGCACGCCCATCACCAGGCTGCCGTCGGGAATCTCCTTACCCTCGGGGATCAGCGCGCCGGCGCCGATCAGGCAGTTGCGGCCGATCCTGGCGCCGTTGAGCACCACGGCGCCGATGCCGACCAGGCTGTGGTCACCGATGGTGCAGCCATGCAGGGTGACCTTGTGGCCGATGGTCACGCCCTTGCCGATGGTCAGCGGCCAGCCCATGTCGGTGTGCAGCACGCTGCCGTCCTGCACGTTGCTGTCTTCGCCGACGTGGATCAGCTCGTTGTCGCCGCGCAGCACGGCGCCGAACCACACGCTGGCACCGGCATCCAGGCGCACCTTGCCGACCAGGCTGGCGCCGGGGGCCACCCAGCTGTCGGGATGGGCTTCAACTCGGGCATCGCCCAGGCGGTATTTCATCGGCAGCCTCCTCGGCACGCTCAACGGTAATGAATGTAGTGGGGCGGCGGCTCGCGCAGCTGGATGCCGGCGTCGTACACCAGGTTGACCAGCTCGACCACCATGATCGCGGTCAGTCCCCAGATCTTGAAGCCGGCGTAGCGGTAGCTCGGCACGTACCAGCTGTGGCCGAGGTAGTCGATGCGGTGGGTGATCTCGCGCGGGTCCTCGCGGAAGAACTCCAGCGGCACGCTGAACACCGCATCGATCTCGTCGCGATTGGCCTGGAAGTCGACATGGTCGGGAATGAAGCCGACGTAGGGAACGACCTTGATGCCGTGACGGGAGATCTGCGTGCTCAGCGGGCCGACCACCTCCACCAGTCCCGGCGCCAGCCCTACCTCCTCGTGCGCCTCGCGCAGGGCGGTGAACACCAGCGACTCGTCGTCCGGGTCGCGGCGCCCGCCGGGAAAGGCCACCTCGCCGCCATGGGTCGACAAGCCGCTGGCGCGCAGGGTCAGTACCAGTTGCGGCTCGGCGCTGCGGGTGACCGGCACCAGCACCGCCGCCTCAGGAAAGTCGCGGTCACTGGGCAGGGAACCCGGCGTGTGGGCCTGTACGCGTTGGCGCAGCACGTCCAGCATGGAGCACTCTCGTCATGGGAAATGCATGAATCATGGCATGAAAGACGCAACACGCCCAAGCCCTCGCCGCCGGCGCCGACCAGCCGCCGCTGAGCACCCTTCCCCCACCCCCGCCACTGGCCTAAAATTCACCCATCGCCACAGCCGGCAGCAGTCCGGCCTCCCCGTGGTACAGCGCGACCAATCAGCCCCCGTGGCGCGCTGCATGAACAACCGGCCGCCGGGCTGACGGCCACCCTGGTTTGCACTGGAATGCCTTTCATGCGCTGGTTGATCGTACTCTGCAGTTTCCTCTTCGCCTCCCAGGCCCTGGCGATGAGCACCCCGGGCCTGGACTCGAACACCAAGGTCGACAAGGTGCTGGTGGTCAAGTCCGAGCGCAAGCTGCACCTGCTCAGCCGCGGCGAGATCCTCAAGAGCTATCGCGTCTCGCTGGGCAAGCGCCCGGATGGCCCCAAGCGCTACCAGGGCGACAAGCGCACCCCCGAAGGCTTCTACTGGATCGACTGGCGCAAGCCCAGCGACAAGTACAACCTGTCCATGCACATCTCCTACCCCAACGCACAGGATCGCCAGCACGCCGAGCAGAAGGGCCTGCCGCCGGGCGACATGATCATGATCCACGGCACGCCACTGGACGAGGAGTACCCCGAGTGGTACTTCCACACCCTCGACTGGACCGAAGGCTGCATCGCCCTGCGCAACCGCGACATGCGCGAGGTGTGGAGCCTGGTCAAGGACGGCACGCTGATCGAAATCCGCCCCTGATCCGCGGAAACGAAAAAGGCGCCGGCATCGAGGGATGCGGCGCCTTTTTCATGCCTCCGGCGGATCAGAACACCATGTCCGACAGCCGCCAGACGTCGAAGGCCGGCGTCTCGTAGGGATGGCTCTGCTTGAGAGCCTTGACCGCGGCATGGATCAGCTCGTCCGCCACCACCATTTCCACCTTCCATTCCGCCACCCTGGCCAACTCGCCCTGGGCTCCCTCGTAGGGCTGGCTGCCCGGCAGCGGATGGAACTGGCCCTGACCGAGGGTCTGCCAGCAGCAGCTGTCGTAGCTGCCGATACGTCCGGCGCCGGTGGCGAAGATCGCGGCCTTGACCGCATCGAGGTGGGATTCGGGAACGAAGAAGCAGAGTTTGTACATCCAGAGGACTCCGGGGCGAAGAGGGTTACGGCGGTAGTGGCCCTTGGCCACCGATCGTGCCACGACCCCATGACGGCCGTGCACTTCGTCCCTGACATCTCGGCGAAATTAACGGCCCGTCCACAGCAAATCCGTGAACGGGAGCACGCTCCACGCAGAAAAAGGGCGCCCTCCGAAGGCGCCCCGACGAACTCCACCTCCCCTGCACCTGCCAAGGCAGGCGCAGGGGCGCAGCCGGGTCAGTCGACCCAGACCCGCGCGTTGCGGAACATGCGCATCCAGCCGGCGTCTTCCTGCCACTCGTCCGGACGCCAGGAGTTCTGCACGGCGCGGAACACCCGCTCCGGGTGCGGCATCATGATGGTGACGCGACCGTCGCGAGTGGTCAGGCCGGTGATGCCGCGCGGCGAACCGTTAGGGTTGGCCGGGTAGCTCTCGGTGACCTTGCCGTGGTTGTCGACGTAGCGCAGCGCCACGAAGCCGGACAGGTCAGTCTGCAGCAGGGCTTCCTCGCTGGCGAACTCGGCGTGGCCCTCGCCGTGGGCGATGGCGATCGGCAGGCGCGAGCCGGCCATGCCGCGCAGGAAGATCGACGGCGACTCCTGCACCTGGACCATGGCCACCCGTGCCTCGAACTGCTCGGAACGGTTGCGCACGAAGCGCGGCCAGTGCTCGCTGCCGGGGATCAGCTCGACCAGGTTGGAGAGCATCTGGCAGCCGTTGCACACGCCGAGGGCGAAGCTGTCCTTGCGCGCGAAGAAGGCGCTGAAGTTGTCGCGGGCACGGGCGTTGAACAGCACCGACTTGGCCCAGCCGCCACCGGCGCCGAGCACGTCGCCGTAGGAGAAGCCGCCGCAGGCCACCAGGCCCTTGAAGTCCTCCAGGCTGACGCGGCCGGCGATGATGTCGCTCATATGCACGTCGACCACGGCGAACCCGGCGCGGTGGAAGGCGGCCGCCATCTCGGTCTGGCCGTTGACCCCCTGCTCGCGCAGGATCGCCATGCGCGGACGCACGCCGGTGTTGATGTAGGGCGCGGCGACGTTGTCGTTGACGTCGAAGCTGAGCTTGGCCGACAGGCCCGGGTTGCTCTCGTCGAGCAGCAGGTCGTACTCCTGCTCGGCGCACTGGGCGTTGTCGCGCAGGCGCTGGATGCGGTAGCTGGTCTCGCTCCAGATGCGCTGCAGGATGCGCCGCTCGGCGTGGTAGACGATCTCGCCGCCCAGGTTCAGGCGGATGTCGCCACCGGCGACCGGACGGCCGATGACCTGTACGCAGTCGGCCAGACCGGCGGCGGCGAAGCGGGCGAGTACCTCGGCGGAATCGGCGGCACGCACCTGGACCACCGCGCCCAGCTCTTCGCTGAACAGCGCGGCGCCCAGCGCCTCGCGGCTGGCGGCGATGGCGTCGAGCTGCAGGTCGAGGCCGCAGTGGCCGGCGAAGGCCATCTCGGTGACGGTGGCCAGCAGGCCGCCGTCGGAGCGGTCGTGATAGGCCAGCAGCTTGCCGTCGGCGTTCAGCGCCTGCACGGTGTCGAAGAACGCCTTGAGGTCGGCGGCGCTGTCGACGTCCGGCGCCTGGCGACCGATCCGGCTGTACACCTGGGCGATGATCGAGCCACCGAGGCGGTTCTGGCCGCGGCCGAGGTCGACCAGCAGCAGCTCGGTCTCGCCCTTGTCCAGGCGCAGCTGCGGGGTCAGGGTCAGGCGGATGTCCTGCACCGGAGCGAAGCCGGAAACGATCAGCGACATCGGCGCGGTGACGCTCTTGTCCTCGCCCGCGTCCTGCCAGCGGGTCTTCATGGACATGGAGTCCTTGCCCACCGGGATGGTGATGCCCAGCGCCGGGCACAGCTCCATGCCCACCGCCTTGACGGTGTCGTACAGGCGGGCGTCCTCGCCCGGGTGGCCGGCGGCGGCCATCCAGTTGGCCGACAGCTTGACGTCGGAGATCTTGCCGATGCGCGCGGCGGCCAGATTGGTGAGGGTCTCGCCGATCGCCATGCGGCCCGAGGCCGGAGCGTCGAGCAGGGCCAGCGGGGTGCGCTCGCCCATGGCCATGGCTTCGCCGGTGTAGACGTCGAAGGCGGTGGCGGTGACGGCGCAGTCGGCCACCGGCACCTGCCACGGGCCGACGAACTGGTCGCGGGCCACCAGGCCAGTGATCGAGCGGTCGCCGATGGTGATCAGGAAGCTCTTGGAGGCGACGGCCGGGTGGCGCAGCACGCGCTCGACCGCATCATCCAGCTCGAGGCCGGCGGTGGAGAAGTCGTCGCCCAGCTCGGCCTCGCGGCTCACCGAGCGGTGCATGCGCGGCGGCTTGCCGAGCAGCACCTCGAGCGGCATGTCCACCGGGTCGTTGCCGAAATGCTCGTCGTGGACGGTCAGCTGGCGCTCCTCGGTGGCCTCGCCGACCACCGCGAACGGGCAGCGCTCGCGCTCGCAGATGGCCTTGAAGGTTTCCAGGTCGGCGGCGTCGACCGACAGCACGTAGCGTTCCTGCGACTCGTTGCACCAGATTTCCAGCGGGCTCATGCCCGGCTCGTCGTTGGGCACGTTGCGCAGCTCGAAGCGGCCGCCGCGGCCGGCGTCGTTGATCAGCTCCGGCAGGGCGTTGGACAGGCCGCCGGCGCCGACGTCGTGGATGAACTTGATCGGGTTGTTGTCGCCCATCTGCCAGCAGCGGTCGATGACCTCCTGGCAGCGGCGCTCCATTTCCGGGTTCTCGCGCTGCACCGAGGCGAAGTCGAGGTCGGCCGAGCTGGCGCCGGTGGCCATCGACGAAGCGGCGCCGCCGCCCAGGCCGATCAGCATGGCCGGGCCGCCGAGCACGATCAGCTTGCCGCCGACCGAGATCTCGCCCTTCTGCACGTGCTCCTCGCGGATGTTGCCGAGGCCGCCGGCCAGCATGATCGGCTTGTGGTAGCCGCGCACCTCTTCACCGCGCGGGGTGTCGATGCTCTGCTCGAAGGTGCGGAAATAGCCGGTCAGGTTGGGACGGCCGAACTCGTTGTTGAACGCGGCGCCGCCCAGCGGGCCCTCGATCATGATGTCCAGCGCGCTGACGATGCGCTCGGGCTTGCCGTAGGGCTTCTCCCAGGGCTGCTCGAAGCCGGGGATCTGCAGGTTGGAGACGGTGAAGCCGACCAGGCCGGCCTTGGGCTTGGAACCGCGACCGGTGGCGCCCTCGTCGCGGATCTCGCCGCCGGAGCCGGTGGAGGCACCGGGGAACGGGGCAATGGCGGTCGGGTGGTTGTGGGTCTCCACCTTCATCAGGATGTGCACCGGCTCCTGATGGGCGGCGTACTCGTGGCTGCCCGGCTGCGGGAAGAAGCGCCCGGCGGTGAAGCCCTCGATCACCGAGGCGTTGTCCTTGTAGGCGGACAGCACGCCTTCGCGGTGCATCTCGTAGGTGTTCTTGATCATGCCGAACAGCGACTTCTCCTGGCTCTCGCCGTCGATGTCCCAGCTGGCGTTGAAGATCTTGTGGCGGCAGTGCTCGGAGTTGGCCTGGGCGAACATCATCAGTTCGATGTCGTGGGGGTTGCGCCCCAGATCATTGAAGCTCTTCACCAGGTAGTCGATCTCGTCCTCGGCCAGGGCCAGACCCAGCTGGACGTTGGCGGCCTCGAGGGCGGCGCGACCGCCGCCGAGCACGTCGACCACGGTCAGCGGCTTGGGCTGGGCGTGGCTGAACAGCGCCTCGGCCTCCTCCAGGCGGCCCAGCACCAGCTGGGTCATGCGGTCGTGCAGCGCGCTGGCGACGGCCGCGGCGTCGGCCTCGCTCAGCGCGCCGGCCACGTAGTAGGCGATGCCGCGCTCCAGGCGCTGGATCTTGCCCAGGCCGCAGTTGTGGGCGATGTCGGTGGCCTTGCTCGACCACGGCGAGATGGTGCCGAAACGCGGCACCACCAGGAACAGGCGGCCGCTGGGCTCCTGCACCGGGACGCTCGGGCCGTACTGCAGCAGGCGCGCCAGCACCTGTTCCTCGTCGCCGTCCAGTGCGCTGGACACTTCGGCGAAATGGGCGAACTCGGCGTACAGGCCGGCGACCGCCGGCACTTTCTGGGTCAGTTGCTCGAGCAGTTTGCCGTGACGGAAGGCAGAAAGGGCGGGGGTGCCGCGCAGGATCAGCATTGTCGGAACAGCCTCTTGGGCAAGGAGTGCGAAAGACTGGGCATTCTAGCGCAAAGCGCCCAGCCGGGCACCCGCAGCCGTCGCCGCCCGCCCCACCATCCGACCGTCGAGGTATGGACCCCGCCACGCTTTGCGTATACTCCATCCATGTTCAGTCTCAATGCCCTTCGCCTGCGTCACAGCGCCTGGCTGCTGACGACCGTACTGATCCTGCTGCTCAGCGCGTGTGGCGAACCGCCCACCGCCCTCGAGCGGGTCCGGGAGGACGGCGTGTTGCGCGTGATCACCCGCAACAGCCCGACCACCTACTACCAGGACCGCAACGGCGAAACCGGCTTCGAGTACGAGCTGGCCGAGCAGTTCGCCAAGCGCCTGGGCGTCAGGCTGGAGCTCGAGACCGCCAACACCATCGACGAGCTGTTCGCGCGCCTCAATGCGCCGGACGGCCCCGACCTGGCCGCCGCCGGCCTGGTCGAATCCGCCGCGCGCCAGTCGCAGGCGCGCTTCAGCCGGGGCTACCTGGATGTCACCCTGCAGGTGGTCTACCGCAACGGCCAGCCGCGGCCGACCAAGCCCGAGCAGCTGGTCGGCAAGCGCATCACCGTGATCAAGGGCAGCATCCAGGCCGAGCGCCTGGCCGAACTCAAGCAGCGCCTGCCCGGGCTGAACTACAGCGAGTCCGACGAGGTCGAGATCGCCGACCTGCTGGGCATGGTCGACGAGGGGCAGATCGACCTGACCCTGGTCGGCTCCAACGAACTGGCGATGAGCCAGTTCGGCTACCCCAACGTGCGCGTGGCCTTCGATCTCGACAGCGACCGGCACCTGGCCTGGGCGGTGCCGCCGGGCAAGGACGACAGCCTGCTCAAGGAGATCAACGCCTTCCTCGCCAAAGCGCAGCAGGACAAGACCCTGCAGCAGCTCAACGAACGCTACTACGGGCACATCGAGGTGCTCGGCTACGTCGGCACCGTCACCTTCGGCAAGCACCTGCAGCAGCGCCTGCCGCGCTACGAGCAGCATTTCCGCAAGGCCGCCGAGCAGTACAAGATCGACTGGCGCCTGCTCGCCGCGATCGGCTACCAGGAGTCGATGTGGCAGCCCGACGCGGTGTCCAAGACCGGCGTGCGCGGCCTGATGATGCTGACCCAGCGCACCGCCACGGCGATGGGCGTGGCCAACCGCCTCGACGCCCGGCAGAGCATCCAGGGCGGCGCGCGCTACTTCACCGAGGTGCACGCCGCGCTGCCGGACAGCATCAAGGAGCCGGACCGCAGCTGGTTCGCCCTGGCCGCCTACAACGTCGGCGGCGGCCACCTGGAGGACGCGCGCAAGCTGGCCCAGGCCGAGGGCCTGAACCCCAACAAGTGGCTGCACGTGAAGAAGATGCTGCCGCGCCTTTCGCAGAAGCAGTGGTACCGCAAGACCCGCTACGGCTACGCCCGCGGCGGCGAGCCGGTGCACTTCGTCAACAACATCCGCCGCTACTACGACATCCTCACCTGGGTCACCCAGCCGCAGCTGGAAGGCAGCCAGGTGGCCGACCGCGGCCTGCACCGCCCCGGCGTCGACAAGACCCCGCCCAAGGTCGAGCCGCAGCTGTAGGCCGTCGCCTACCCCTTCTGCCGGCGCAGGCGGAAGAACTCGCTGAGGATGGCGCCGCACTCGGCGGCCAGCACGCCGCCCTCGACCAGCAGGCGGTGATTGAGGAAGGCCTGTTCGAAGAAACGCCCGCGACTCTCCACCACTCCGGCCTTGGGCTCGGTGGCGCCGTAGACCACGCGGGCCACGCGCGAATGGATGATCAGCCCAGCGCACATGCTGCACGGCTCGAGAGTCACGTACAGGGTGCTGCCGACCAGGCGGTAGTTCTCGAGGTTGCGCGCCGCATCGCGGATCGCCACCATCTCGGCGTGGGCGCTGGGATCGTGGGTGGAGATCGGGCAGTTGAAGCCGCGGCCGACCACCTCGCCAGCGACCACCAGCACCGCGCCCACCGGCACCTCGCCGCGCACCGCGCCTTCGGCGGCGAGCGCCAGCGCCTCGCGCATGAAGCGCTCGTCCTGGCTGCGGTCGATGATCACGGGTCTTTTCATGGGAAGGCTGCAGCTGGAGGAAAGCCCGCCAGTTTGGGAAAAGCCGGCGCCGAGTCAAGCCCGCACAGCCCCGAAGGCCACCCGGACCGTAGGGTAGAAAACTCGCGCAGCGATTTTCTACCGATGAGCGCAGGCCGCGGCGCTGCATGACTGGTGGGCAATCGCTGCGCGAGTTGCACCACCCTACGCCCTACCCCGCCTTCCCCGCTCAGGCCACCGCGATCGCCGCCATCAGCCCGGTCTCCATGTGGTCGATCACGTGGCAGTGGAACATCCAGGTACCCGGATTGTCGGCCACCAGCGCGACCCGCGCCGTCTCCTGCTTGCCCAGCAGGTAGGTGTCGGTGAACCAGGGCGCCTCGATGCGCCGGCGGTTGGAGGACAGCACCTTGAAGCTCATGCCGTGCAGGTGGATCGGGTGCTGATACTGGCTGAGGTTGCGCAGCTCGAGGATGTAGCTGCGCCCCTGCTTGAGGGTGGCGATCGGCCGCTCGACGCAGCTCTTGTCGCCGATGTCCCAGGCCTGGCCGTTGACCTGCCAGAAGCTGTGCGCCGCGCCCTGCTCCAGGTTGGCCGACACCGCGCCGGTCCACTCGAAGTTGAAGCGCAGGGTCTCGGCCGCCGCCAGATCCGGCTCGGCGACCGGGTTGGCCGGCAGCGCCGGCGGCCAGTCGCCGGCCGGCTCGCTGCTGGCCACGCCCTTGAGCGTCGCCAGGCGCAGCGGGCCGTTGCGCAGGGCCAGTTCGGCACCGACCGCCGGCACGCGCAGGGCCAGCTCGATGCGCATGCCCGGCCCCAGCCAGTACTCCCTGCCCAGCGGCCGCGGCGCCACCGGGTTGCCGTCGAGGGCGTAGATGCGTGCCTCGGCGCCCGGCAGGTTGAGCCGGTAGGTCAGGGTGTTGTCGAGGTTGAGGATGCGCAGGCGGACGATCTGCCCGGCCGGCAGGTCGAGGGTCGGCGCATGCGCGCCGTTGACCGTCGACAGCCGCCCCGGCGTGCCGCCGCGGGCCGCCTCGCGCGGCAGGCTGAAATCGGTGAAGGCGCCCTGTCCGTCCACGTGCCAGCTCTTCAGGCTCAGCGTGCGCTCGTGGCGGAAGCCGCTCGGCTCGCGCTCCTCGACGATCAGCGGACCGACCAGGCCGCGGCCGAGCTGCTCGCCGCTGGCAGTGTGCGGGTGGTACCAGAAGCTGCCGGCGTCCGGCACCACGAAGTCGTAGTCGAAGTACTCGCCGGGCAGCACCGGCAGCTGCGACAGGTAGGGTACGCCGTCCATCTCCAGCGGCAGGCGGATGCCGTGCCAGTGGATGGTGCTCGGCTCGGGCAGGCGGTTGACGAAGCGCACCCGCAGGCGCTCGCCCTGGCGGGCGCGCAGCTCCAGGCCCGGCGCCTGGCCGCCGTAGGCCCAGGCACCGGTCCTGTGACCGGGCACCAGCTCGACGTCCAGCGGCGCGGCGATCAGCTCGTAGTCGTGGCCGGAGGGGTCGGCCGGGCGGCCCAGCCAGTAACGGGCGCCGCCGCCGGCCAGGCCGAGGGCGCCGAGACCGGCCAGGCCGGCGAGGACTTGTCGGCGGGTGAAGGACATCGGGACACCTCGCGGGCGAAAACGGAATCAGCCCTGCCCCGGCGAAGTGCCGCGAGCAGGACACGGATGACAGAGTTTCTCATTATCCATGCTGCGCCGGCGAGCCCATCCGCGACACATCGGCACAGGCCGCGCTGGGCTAGGCTTGCAGGACACGCCCACGCAGGGAATTGTGGAGTCGCCATGTCCATCGTCCAGCGCCTGCTGCTGCCGCTCCTGCTCGGACCGGCCGCCGCCCTGGCCCAGCAAGCCGTCACCTACACCGAGATCGCGCCGATCCTGCAGGCGCGCTGCGTGCTCTGCCACTCCGGAGCCAGCGCACCGCTGGGGCTGCGCCTGGACAGCCTGGAGGGACTGCGCGCCGGCAGCCAACGCGGCCCGGTGGCGCTCGCCGGCAAGCCGCAGGACAGCGAGCTGCTGCTGCGCCTGAGCGGCGCACGTCAGCCGCGCATGCCGATGACCGGCCCGCCCTGGCTGTCCGCGGCCGAGATGTCCCTGTTCGAGCGCTGGATCGCCGACGGCCTGCCGGCCGGCGCCGAACCCGCCGCCGCAGCCCCCGCTCCGCTCGCCCAGACTGTCGACGGCCCCGTCACCTGGACCCAGGTGGCGCCGATCCTCGCCCGCCGCTGCAGCAAGTGCCACGCCACCCAGGGCCTGATGGGCCCGCCGCCGGAAGGCCTGCGCCTGACCTCCCACGCCGAGGCCCTGGCCAGCGGCGAGCGCGCGCGGGTGATCCCCGGCGCGCCCGAGGCCAGCGAGCTGCTGCGCCGCATCCGCGGCCAGGCGCGACCGCGCATGCCCTACGACGGCCCGCCCTGGCTGGACGAGGCGGAGATCGCGCTGATCGCCGCCTGGATCGAACAGGGCGCGCGCGACGCCGAGGGCCGCCCAGCCGCCACGCCGGCCGGCGCCCGCCTGCGTCTGCACGGCACCCTCGGCGCCGGCTGGACGCTGGACGGCCTGCCGCTGCGGGTCGGCACCGGCACGCGGATCGACAAGAGCCCGCGACCCGGCGACTACGTGCAGGTGCGCGGCCGCTGGTCGGGCCAGGACGTCGAGGTGGAACGCCTGCGCCGACGCTGAGCGCCTTCAGCCCGCCAGCAGGCGGGTCAGCGCATGCAGGCCGAGGCCGACCAGGCCGCCGACCAGGGTGCCGTTGATGCGGATGAACTGCAGATCGCGGCCGACGTTGCGCTCCAGCTGCTCGACCAGCTCGGCGCTGTCCCAGCGCTCGACCCGCTCGGCGATGTAGCGGCGGATGTCCTCGCGATGCCGCTCGACCAGCGCCGGCGCCACCTCGAGCAGTTGGTCGTTGATCCAGCGGCGCATCGCCGCATCCGTCGCCAGCGCCTCGCCCAGGCGCAGGCACAGGCTCTCCAGACGGCGGCGGATGGTCGAATCGGCGTCGCCCAGGTCGGCCTGTAGCCAGTCGACCAGATCGTCCCACAGCTGGCGCAGGTAGCCGGCCAGCGCCGGGTGGGCGAGCAGCTGCTCGCGGATCTGCTCGCCCTTGAGGCGGAACGCCGGATCCTCCTTGAGGCGGGCGACGAAACGCGCCACGCAGCCGTCGAAGTGGCCGCGCAGCTCGTGCTGCGGGTCGCGGCTGATCTCGCCGATCAGCTCGGAAACCCGGCGCACCACCTTGTCCGCCGACCACTGGCCGGCCTTCTCGTCGAGCGGGATGTCCTTGCCGAACAGGCGAAAGCGCAGCGCGCTGAACTCGCCGGACAGCCCGGCGGCGATGCGCCGCTGCACCGCCTCGTCCTGCAGCAGCAGGTCGAGCTGGGCCAGCAGCTCGTCGAGCATCGCCTGGTGGCGGCGCTCGTGGGTCAGCAGGTCGAGCAGCTGGCCGCCGAGACGGGCCAGGTCCAGTTCGCGCAGGCGGCGGGTGGCGCTGCGCTGGACGAACTGGATCACCCGCTCGTCGCGCAGGGCATTGAGGCCGTAGCGCGCCACGCCGACCAGTTGGCGGGCCAGCGCCGCGGCGCTGGCCGGGCGACGCAGCCATTCGGCCAGCCGCCCGGCGGCGTCGAAGGCCTCGAGCTTGGCCATCACCTGCGGGGTGGCGAGGAAGTGGGTGCAGATGAAGTCGGCCAGGTTGCGCCCGAGGCGCGCCTGCTTGCGCGGGATGATCGCCGTGTGCGGGATCGGCAGGCCCAGCGGGTGACGGAACAGCGCGGTGACCGCGAACCAGTCGGCGATGGCGCCGACCATCGCCGCCTCGGCGAAGGCCTGCAGGTAACCCCAGCCGGGATGGCCGGGCAGCAGGCGGGTGGCCAGCGCGTACAGCGCCGCCGCCAGCAGCAGCAGGCCGAGGGCGATGGCCTTCATGCGGGCCAGGGGGGAGCTCCACAGCGACATCGGGCGACTCCTTGTCGACGTATTGGCTGCAGCATAGCGAGGCGGAAAAGCAAAAGGGCAGCTCACGCTGCCCTTTTGCCTGTCAGATCACCGGAGCGACCGGATCATTCCCACTCGATGGTCGCCGGCGGCTTGCTCGACACGTCGTAGGTGACGCGCGAGATGCCTTCGATCTCGTTGATGATGCGGTTGGAGACCTTCTCCAGCAGCTCGTAGGGCAGGTGCGCCCAGCGTGCGGTCATGAAGTCGATGGTTTCCACCGCACGCAGGGCCACCACCCAGGCGTAGCGGCGGCCGTCGCCGACCACGCCGACCGATTTCACCGGCTGGAACACCACGAAGGCCTGGCTGGTCTTGTGGTACCAGTCGAAGTTGCGCAGCTCCTCGATGAAGATGTGGTCGGCGCGACGCAGCAGGTCGGCGTACTCCTTCTTCACCTCGCCGAGGATGCGCACGCCCAGGCCCGGGCCCGGGAACGGGTGGCGGTAGACCATGTCGTAGGGCAGGCCGAGTTCGAGGCCGATCTTGCGCACCTCGTCCTTGAACAGCTCGCGCAGCGGCTCGACCAGCTGGAACTGCATGTCCTCCGGCAGGCCGCCGACGTTGTGGTGCGACTTGATCACGTGGGCCTTGCCGGTCTTGGCGCCGGCCGACTCGATCACGTCCGGGTAGATGGTGCCCTGGGCGAGGAAGTCGATGCCCTCGAGCTTCTTGGCCTCCTGGTCGAACACCTCGATGAAGCTGCGGCCGATGATCTTGCGCTTCTGCTCCGGATCGCTGACGCCGGCCAGGCGGCCGAGGAACAGCTCCTCGGCGTTGGCGCGGATCACCTTGACGCCCATGTTCTCGGCGAACATGGCCATCACCTGGTCGCCCTCGTGCAGGCGCAGCAGGCCGTTGTCGACGAACACGCAGGTCAGTTGCTCGCCGATGGCGCGGTGCAGCAGCGCGGCGACCACCGAGGAATCGACGCCGCCGGACAGGCCGAGCAGCACCTTGCGGTCACCGACCTGCTTGCGCACGGTGGCGATGGCGTCCTCGACGATGTTGGCCGGGGTCCACAGCGCCTCGCAGCCGCAGATGTCGAGGATGAAGCGCGACAGGATGCGGCCGCCCTGCTTGGTGTGAGTCACTTCCGGATGGAACTGCACGCCGTAGTAGCAGCGGTTGTCGTCGGCGATGGCGGCGATCGGGCAGCTCGGGGTGCTGGCGACGATGTGGAAGCCTTCCGGCAGCGTGGTGACCTTGTCACCGTGGCTCATCCACACGTCGAGGCTGAGCAGGCCGTCGTCGTCCATGTGGTCCTCGATGCCGTCGAGCAGGCGGCTCTTGCCGACCAGGTCGACGCGGGCGTAGCCGAACTCGCGCAGGTCGGAGCCCTGCACCTTGCCGCCGAGCTGCTCGGACATGGTCTGCATGCCGTAGCAGATGCCGAACAGCGGCACGCCCAGGTCGAACACCGCCTGCGGCGCGCGCGGGCTGTTCTCCTCGTGCACCGACTCCGGACCGCCGGCGAGGATGATGCCGCGCGGGTCGAAGGCGCGGATCGCCTCGTCGTCCATGTCGAACGGATGGATCTCGCAGTACACGCCGATCTCGCGCACGCGGCGGGCGATCAGCTGGGTGTACTGGGAACCGAAGTCGAGGATCAGGATCCGGTGAGCGTGAATGTCGTGGTGGGCCATGGCCATCTCTCGTAGCGGAATGCACAAACGACACGGGGCTGAAAAGCAGCCCCGTGTCGCCAGTTCAAAAGCTCAGCAATCAACCAACGCGGTAGTTGGGAGCTTCCTTGGTGATCTGCACGTCGTGCACGTGCGACTCGGCCATGCCGGCGCCGGTGATGCGCACGAACTGCGGGCGGGTGCGCATCTCCTCGATGGTGGCGCAGCCGGTGTAACCCATGGAGGCGCGCAGGCCGCCCATCAGCTGGTGGACGATGGCGGCCAGGGCGCCCTTGTACGGCACGCGGCCTTCGATGCCTTCCGGCACCAGTTTCTCGGCGCCGGCGGCGGAGTCCTGGAAGTAGCGGTCCGAGGAACCCTGGGCCTGGGCCATGGCGCCCAGCGAGCCCATGCCGCGGTAGGACTTGTAGGAGCGGCCCTGGAACAGCTCGACCTCGCCCGGCGCCTCTTCGGTGCCGGCGAACATCGAGCCCATCATCACCGCGTTGGCGCCGGCGACGATGGCCTTGGACAGGTCGCCGGAGAAGCGGATGCCGCCGTCGGCGATCATCGGCACGCCGACCGCGGCCAGGGCGGCGGAGACGTTGGCGATGGCGCTGATCTGCGGCACGCCGACGCCGGCGACGATGCGGGTGGTGCAGATCGAGCCCGGGCCGATGCCGACCTTGACGGCGTCGGCGCCAGCCTCGACCAGCGCCAGGGCGGCCTCGGCGGTGGCGATGTTGCCGCCGATCACCTGCACTTCGGGGAAGTTCTGCTTGACCCAGCGCACGCGGTCGATCACGCCCTTGGAGTGGCCGTGGGCGGTGTCGACCACCACCACGTCGACGCCCGCGGCGGCCAGCGCAGCGATGCGCTCGCCGGTGTCGGCACCGGTGCCGACGGCGGCGCCGACGCGCAGGCGGCCCTGCTCGTCCTTGGACGCCAGCGGGTAGCTCTTGGCCTTCTCGATGTCACGGAAGGTGACCAGCCCGCGCAGATGGAACTGCTTGTCGACCACCAGCATCTTCTCGATGCGGTGCTCGTACAGCTTGGCCTTGATCTCCTCGAGACCGGTGCCTTCCTCGACGGTGATCAGGCGCTCCTTGGGCGTCATGATCGCCGCCACGGTGTCGCCGGCGTTCGGCTTCACGCGCAGGTCGCGGCCGGTGACGATGCCGACCAGCTCGTTGTTGGCCACCACCGGGAAGCCGGAGAAGCCGTACTCGCGCACGCGGGCCAGCAGGTCGATGATCTTGGTGTCCGGGGTCACGGTCACCGGATCGCGCACGATGGCGGTCTCGTGACGCTTGACCTTGCGCACCTCGGCAGCCTGCTGCTCGATGGTCATGTTCTTGTGGATGATGCCGATGCCGCCTTCCTGCGCCATGGCGATGGCCAGGCGCGATTCGGTGACGGTGTCCATGGCCGCGGAAACCAGCGGGATGTTCAGCTCGATGCCACGGGTCAGGCGGGTCTTGAGGGAAACATCCTTGGGCAGAACCTCGGAATAACCGGGGATCAGGAGAACGTCGTCGAAGGTCAGGGCTTCTTGGCTGATACGCAGCATGGCGGGGGCTCCCGGACGGGAAAAAATGGAAGCGCGGCATTATACCCGGCACGGGGCTCGGGCTCAACGCAAGTCCGCGCCTGGCGACAGCCTGCGAGCGGACGAACGCATCCTGCATCTGCAGGATAGTGCGCCCTCTCCCACGGGTCGATACTCGATCCCAGCCCCCTGCCGCGGCAGGCCGGCGCCGACAACGACAAGAATCCGGCCCGAGGAGCACCCTATGCGCAGCCCCGCACGGCAAGACCCGCCGATCGCCAGCCACTGGCTGGCCGAGTTCGGCAACGCCCTGCTGGACATCAACCGCCTGGCCAGGGACAAGGCCCTCGAGAGCTTCCACCACCAGGCGCTGCAACGCCTGCAACGCTTGCTGCCGTTCGACAAGGCCTGGTGGGGACGCGCCGCGCTGATCGACGGCCTGCCCGAGGAGCACAGCCGCCACCTGTTCGGCCTGCCGGCCGAGTATCTCGACGACTGGCAGTCGATCCGCGAACAGGACATCACCGTCGACCGCGTCCACTCCTCACCGGGGCATGCGGTGATCATCGACATGCAGGCCGCCGACAGCCCGGCCGGACTGCGCTGGCTGGCCGCACGCCACGAGCTCGGCGAACTGATCTGCATCATCCACGTCGATCCGCTGACCCAGCTCAGCGACCACCTCGCGCTGTACCGCCAGCCCGGGGCGCCGCGCTTCGGCGAGTTCGAGCGCCTGCTGCTCGACAACCTGATGCCGCACCTGGTCGCTGCTGTCTCGGTCAACCAGATCCGCACCCTGGTGGCCATGCGCGAGTCGCTGCAGTCGCAGGCGCTGGCCATGGCGGTGTGCGACCGCCATGGCGTGCTGTACTGCGCCGAACGCGGCTTCGTCGAGTTGCTGCTCACCGAATGGTCGCAGTGGACCGGGCCGCAGCTGCCGGAGCAGGCCAGCCCGCAGGGCTACGCGGGCGAACATCTGGCGATCGAGTCACGCATCGTCGGCGACCTGCACCTGCTCACCGCACGCCGCCGCGGGCCGATGGAGCGGCTCAGCGGCCGCGAGCGCGAGGTCGCCCTGCTGTTCGGCGAAGGGCGCACCTACAAGGAGATCGCCCGCGAACTGGGGCTGGCGCCCAACACCGTGCGCCACCACATCCGCACCATCTACGCCAAGCTCGGCGTCAACGACAAGGCCAGCGTCGCCCACCTGCTGCACCGGCTCGTCCCCGACTGATCCACACCGGGTAACCCCGCATGTCCGCCCATCCCGCCGCGCCTCGCGCCGGCCGGGCCGGGTTCGGCTTGCCCGCAGAAAACCGTGGGCCGCCGCGCTCCAGCACAACAACAAGAGAGGAAACACCGCATGATCGCATCGCCCCGACGCCTGCTTGGCGCCACCCTGCTCGGCTTGACCGCCAGCCTCGCCGCTTCCGGCGCCAGCGCCGCCGACCTCAATGCCCGCGACTTCTTCACCGCGCCGGTCGGCACCAGCCTCGGCGTGTTCTACCTGCCGGCGGTGCGCGCCGACGAGTTCCGCGGCGCACGCGGCACCGACAAGGACGCCGAACTGACCGTCAACGCCTTCGCCTGGCGCCAGCTGTGGTTCAGCGACCTCTGCGGCACCCTGTGCACCCCGCAGTTCATCATCCCGGTGGCCGACATCGAGGCGCGCCTGCCCGGCAGCAACCGGCAGCAGAGCGAGCAGGGCCTCGGCGATCCGCAGTTCGGCGGCACCCTGTTCTTCATCAACGATCCGGAGCGCCGCACCTACAGCGGCCTGCTGACCCTGATCGGCGCGCCGCTGGGCGAGTACCACGCCGGCAACCCCGACGTCTCGCCGGGCGCCAACCGCTGGACGGCGACCTTCAACTACAACTACACCCAGGGCGTCGGCGAGAACTGGGTGCTGGAGGCCAACCTCGAGGCGCAGCTCTACGGCAAGAACGACGACTACCACGGCATGGGCCTCGAGCAGGACCCGCTGTATCGCCTGCAGGCCTTCGCCTCCTACGACTTCACCCCGGCCAGCTACGGCGCGCTGCGCCTGATCCACGCCGACGGCGGCGAGCTGAGCCTGGACGGCGACACCCTCGACGGCACCCACCAGCGCTACACCCAGCTCGGCTTCGAGTTCGGCCACTGGCTGGACCAGAAGAACCAGCTGCTATTCGCCCTGTCACGCAACCTCGACACCGACAACGGCTTCCACGGCGAGCAGGCCCTGCTGCGCCTGGTCCACGTGTTCTGATCCGGAGCATCCCATGACCACCCAGACCCACATCGAGGGCGCGGCCTCCCGCGCCAGCGGCGGCCTCGCCCTGCTCGCCGCCATCGCCCTGCTCGCCGCCATCACCCCGGCGGTGCTGATGACCGCCCCGGCGCTGGCCGCCCAGCTCGCCGCGCAGTGGCAGCTCGCCCCGGCGCAGATCGGCGATCTGTTCTCCTGCGAGCTGGGCGCCATGAGCCTGGCCACCCTGCCGGCCTGGTGGTGGCTGCGCCGCGTCGACTGGCGCCGCGCCGCCCTCGCCGCCGGGCTGCTGTTCGTCGCCGCCAACCTGGCCTCGGCGTTCGCCAGCGGCTATTCGACGCTGCTCGCCCTGCGCTTCGTCAGCGCCCTGGCCGGTGGTTCGCTGATGATCCTGTGCATGTCCAGTGCGGCCAGCACCGCCAACCCCGGCCGCACCTATGGCCTGTGGGTGATGGGCCAGCTGGTGATCGGCGCGGTCGGCCTCGCCGTGCTGCCGGGGCTGTTCGCCGCACACGGCATCGCCGCCGCCTACCTGCTGCTCGCCGGGCTGATGGGCCTGTGCCTGCCGCTGACCCGCTGCCTGCCGGCCGCCGGCCGGGATGTTGCCCGCACGACCGGCGAACCGGGCAGCGGCCAGCGCCTGCGCGCCGGGCTCGGCATCCTCGCCGTGCTGGCCTTCTATGTCGCCCTCAGCGCGGTGTGGACCTTCATCGGCGGCATCGCCGGCCAGGCCGGCCTGTCGGCCGGTGAAAGCGGCGACATCCTCGCCGTGGCCACCCTGCTCGGCATCGCCGGTGCCGGCTGCGCCTCGCTGCTCGGCGAACGCTGGGGCCGCGCGCCGCTGCTGCTGGCCGGCTACCTGATGATGCTCGGCGCCATCCTCCTGCTGCTCGATCAGCCGCAACTGGCCCGCTTCGCCGCCGCCGCGCTGCTGTTCAAGTTCACCTGGACCTTCGTCCTGCCCTACATCCTCGCCAGCCTGGCCGCCCTCGACCCCAGCGGCCGGCTGATGAACGCCACCAACCTGGTGATCGGCGGCGGCCTCGCCCTCGGCCCGGCCATCGCCGGTCGCCTGCTCGAAGCCAGCGGCGGCGACTTCCACGGCGTGCTGCTCGGCGCCACCGCCTGCACCGCCCTGTCGCTGGGCCTGATCCTCGCCATCAACCGCCGCCAGCCGGCCTGAATCCCTGTTCCAAGGAGTACCCGAGATGAACCGACGCACTGCCTTCCTCTTCGACGAACTCTGCCTCTGGCACAGCGCCAGCCAGCACGCGCTGATCCTGCCGGTGGGCGGCTGGGTGCAGCCGCCGGCCGCCGCCGGGCACGCCGAGTCGCCAGAAACCAAGCGCCGCCTGAAAAACCTGATGGACGTTTCCGGCCTGACCCGCCAGCTCGACCTGCGCACGGCCGCGCCGGCCAGCGACGAGGACCTGCTGCGCGTGCATCCGGCGCACTACCTGCAGCGCTTCAAGGCGCTCAGCGACGCCGGCGGCGGCCTGCTCGGCGAGCACGCGCCGATCGGGCCGGGCAGCTACGAGATCGCCAAATTGTCCGCCGGCCTGGCCATCGCCGCGGTGGATACGGTGCTGCACGGCGAGGCGGACAACGCCTACGCGCTGTCCCGCCCGCCGGGCCACCACTGCCTGGCCGACCAGGCGATGGGCTTCTGCTTCCTCGCCAACATCCCGCTGGCCATCGAGGCGGCCCGGGCGCGCCACGGCGTCGAGCGGGTGGCGGTGATCGACTGGGACGTGCACCACGGCAACGGCACCCAAGCGATCTACTACCAGCGCCCGGACGTGCTGACCATCTCCCTGCACCAGGAGGGCTGCTTCCCGGCCGGCTACGGCGGCGCGGCGGATCGCGGTGCCGGCGCCGGCGAGGGCTGCAACCTGAACATCCCGCTGCTGCCGGGCGGCGGCCACGACGCCTACCTGTACGCCTTCGAGCGCCTGGTGGTGCCGGCGCTGGCGCGCTTCCGTCCGCAGCTGATCGTGGTCGCCTGCGGCTACGACGCCAACGCGGTCGACCCGCTGGCGCGCATGCTGGCGCACAGCGGCACCTTCCGCGCGATGACTGCACGCCTGCGCCAGGTCGCCGAGGAGTTCGCCGACGGCCGCCTGGTGCTGGTCCACGAGGGCGGCTACTCCGAGGCCTACGTGCCGTTCTGCGGCCAGGCGGTGATCGAGGAACTGGCCGGGGTGAGCACCGCGGTGGAGGACCCGCTGCTCGGCTTCATCGAGCAGCAGCAACCCAACGCCGAGGTGCGCGCCCTGCAGCGCCGCCTGCTGGACCGCCAGGCGGAGGATTGCGGCTTGTGAGGCAGCGCCGGGCGTCTCTCAGGAGGCAGCCCGACCGCCGACCAGGCTCAGCTCCGCGACCCTGTCGCGGCGCTGGGCCAGGTAGCGGGTGCAGCTGACGCGCAGGAAGGAAGCGAAGTTGACCACCTCACCGCGGTAGTCCATGACCTCCTCGTACAGCTTGGCGATCAGCTGGTTGGTGGTCATGCCGTCGACCTCGGCGATCTCGCGCAGGATGTCCCAGAACTGATTCTCCAGGCGCAGGGTGGTGACCACGCCGCGGATGCGCAGGGAGCGCGAGCGCGACTCGTAGAGGATCGGGTCGGCCTTGACGTACAGCTCGCACATGAGTGTCTCCTCGAACCGTAGGGTGCGCCGCGCGCCCCCTACCGCTCTGGTGCATGGATCAAAGCTCGATGCGGGTACCCAGCACCTTGAGGAACGCCGCCAGCCAGGCCGGATGCGCCGGCCAGGCCGGGGCGGTGACCAGGTTGCCGTCGCTGTGCGCCTGGTCGACCGGGATTTCCACGTAGCGCCCGCCGGCCAGGGCGACCTCCGGGGCGCAGGCCGGGTAGGCGCTGCACGCGCGATCCTTGAGCACGCCGGCGGCAGCCAGCAGCTGGGCGCCGTGGCAGATCGCGGCGATCGGCTTGCCGGCCTTGGCGATGGCCTGCACCAGTTCGATCACCTCGGCGTTCAGGCGCAGGTACTCCGGCGCGCGGCCGCCCGGCACCACCAGCGCGTCGTAGTCCTCGGCGCGCACCGCGGCGAAGTCGGCGTTGAGGGCGAAGTTGTGCCCCGGCTTCTCGCTGTAGGTCTGGTCGCCCTCGAAGTCGTGGATCGCGGTGCGCACGCTCTGCCCGGCGGCCTTGCCCGGACACACCGCGTGCACGGTGTGGCCGACCATCGACAGCGCCTGGAACGGCACCATCACTTCGTAGTCCTCGACGTAATCGCCGACCAGCATGAGGATCTTCTTCGCAGCCATGGTTCTCTCCCTGTTCCGGGTGGTGAAGGAGCCAGCAGTATCGACCATGGCGCGGCGAGTGGGTAACAGCCGCCTACTACAGGGCGCGCCTCAGGGATCGACCTGCACCACGCGCACGGCAAAGCCCAGCCGCTCGGCGAAAGCGTCGAGGAAGTCCTGACGCAACCCCGCCTCCGCCCAGCCGTTGAAGATGAAGCCCAGGTCGGAGAAGCCGCACGGCTGCAGGAACAGGAAGCCGTTGATGTCGTCCTCGAAGCCGCATTCCGGGCAGGTGAAGTTGTCGGTCTCCCCCGGCCACCAGGCCTCCAGACTGTCGAACAGCGGCTCGCCGATCTCCTGGCGGCACTGCGGGCAGCCGGCTTCCTCGCGAAAATCGCGGGTCGGCGTATAGATGCAGCGCCGGGTGACGATCTCCAGGCCGTTGTGCGGCTGGCCGAACGGCAAGCGCTCGGGATGCAGGGCCACCCGCCGCGCGCCGGGGGCGATGGCGTAGGCCATGCCGTTGCCGCCCTGCCCGCAGGTGGTCGGCAGCGCCGCGACTATCTCGCGCCTGACCAGCCAGTTGAGCAACTGGCGCGCCTTGGCCTCGTGGGCGGGGACGCTGGAAATCTGCGGGACGAGGATGAGCTGTGCGGTCATGGCGGCTGGCCGGCAAGAAGAAAGCCGCGCAGCTTAGGCGCTGGCGCGGACAAATCAAGTCCGCTGGACGGCCGGCGCCGCAGCCCGGCGCGCCAGCCAGCGCTCGCGCAGCACATCCCAGCCCCAGTTGAAGGCCACGGTGTAGGGCAGGAAGAACAGGATCAGGCCGATGTCGAGCAGCAGCGCCTCGAGCAGGCCGATCGACAGCCACCAGGCCGCCAGCGGCACCAGCACGACGATCAGCCCCGTCTCGAACAGCAGCGCGTGGCACAGCCGCACCCGCAGGTCGCGGCGGAAGCCCAGGCGCTGCTGGGCGCGGTCGAACAGCCAGTTGAACAGCATGTTCCAGAGCATGGCGACGGTCGAGAACATCAGGGTCAGCAGCCCCAGCTGCAGCAGCGGCTTGCCCAGCAGCCAGGCCAGCGCCGGTGCGCAGATCAGCAGGGCGATCAGCTCGAAGGCCAGCGCATGGCCGATGCGTTCGCCCAGCGAGCGTTGCAGGGGATTGGCGTTCAGGCTCATGGCAGGGACCTCGCGATCGAAAGCAGCGGGCGCTATTCTCATCGGTCATCTAGCCACGAACAAACCAGCTGCCATCGGTGAAACCGATATGAACCTGTCTGCCGAATCACTCCAGGCCTTCGCCCAGGCGGCCGCCTGCGGCTCGCTCAGCGCCGCCGCGCGGCGGCTGGGCAAGAGCCAGTCGACCGTCAGCGAAGCGGTGGCGCGCCTGGAGCTCGACCTCGGCGTCGAGCTGTTCCGCCGCGGTCCGCGCCGCCTCGAACTGACCGAAGCCGGCGCCAGCCTGCTTGCCCACGCCGAAGCCGTGCTGGCTGCCGGCGACCGCCTGGCACTGCACGCCGCCCGCCTGGCGCAGGGCCAGGAAGCGCGCCTGACCCTGGTCCTGTCCGACGCCTACCAGCCCCGCCAGTACGAGGCGCGCCTGCTGGAGCTCGACCGGCGCTTCCCCGACCTGGAGTTCGAGTGCCTGATCGCCGAGCACGCCGACGTGCTCGACCTGATCGGTCAGGGCCGCGCCCAGCTCGGCCTGCTCGCCGCGCAGCCCGCCTACCCGCCGGACATCGCCCACGCCGGGGTGGCGGTCAGCGCCGAATTCGGCCTGTTCGTCGCCGTCGACCATCCGCTGGCCGCCCTGGCGCGGGTCGGTCCCGAAGACCTGGCGCAGTGGCGCGCGCTGCGTCTGAGCAGCGTGACCGCCAGCGAGACGCCGGCCGACGACCTGCCGGGCAGCGGCGTGCGCAGCGACGTGCGTAGCGGCGTGCGCAGCGACGTGCGTAGCGGCGTGCATAGCGGCGCTCGCTGCTGGTCGGCGCCGGACTACCTGCTGCTGCTGGAAATGGCCGGGCTCGGCTGCGGCTGGGCGGCGCTGCCGCGCCAGCTGGTCGCCGACTACGGCAGAGGCCGCCTGCATGAGCTGGCGCTCGACGGCTGGCCCAGGCGCGTGGCGGTGGACGCGGTGTGGTCGCGCCGGCGCGAACTCGGCCCGGTCGCCGCCTGGCTGCTCGACCGTCTGCTCGCCGACGACTGAATCCCTGTCGCTCCCGCCGCACGCTCGGCTTATCATGCCGGCCATGCTCACCGATCCCTTCCAGCGGCTCGGCCTCGATCGCGAGGTCCTGACCGTCAGCCAGCTCAACCAGCGCGCCCGCCACCTGCTCGAGGACGTGTTCCCCCAGGTGTGGGTCGAGGGCGAGATCTCCAACCTGGCGCGGCCCTCCTCCGGGCACGTCTACTTCACCCTCAAGGACGCCGGCGCCCAGGTGCGCTGCGCGCTGTTCCGCTCCAGCGCCGCGCGGGTGCGCCAGGCGCTGCGCGACGGCCTGGCGGTGAAGGTGCGCGGCAAGGTCTCGCTGTTCGAGGGCCGCGGCGACTATCAGATGATCCTCGACGCGGTGGAGCCGGCCGGCGACGGCGCGCTGCGCCTGGCCTTCGAGGCGCTCAAGGACAAGCTGGCCGCCGAGGGGCTGTTCGCCGCCGCGGGCAAGCGCGCCCTGCCCGCCCATCCGCAGCGCGTCGGTATCGTCAGCTCGCCGAGTGGCGCGGTGATCCGCGACATCATCAGCGTGTTCCGCCGCCGCGCGCCGCAGGTGGAGCTGACCCTGGTGCCCACTGCGGTGCAGGGCGTCGATGCCAGCGCGCAGATCGTCCGCGCGCTGCAGCTGGCCGACCGCCAGGGCTTCGACGCGCTGATCCTGGCCCGCGGTGGCGGCTCGCTGGAGGATCTGTGGTGCTTCAACGAGGAAGCGGTGGCGCGCGCCATCGCCGCCTGTGCGACACCGATCGTCAGCGCGGTCGGCCACGAGACCGACGTGACCATCGCCGACTTCGTCGCCGACGTGCGCGCGCCGACGCCCTCGGCCGCCGCCGAACTGCTCGCCCCCGACTCCAGCGACCTGCAACGCCGCCTCGACGGCCTGCAGCGCCGCCTGACCCTGCGCATGCAGCACCTGCTGGCCGCCCGCCAGCTGCAGCTCGACGGCCTGCGCCGGCGCCTGCGCCATCCCGGCGAACGGCTGCGCCAGCAGGCCCAGCGCCTCGACGACCTGGAGCTGCGCCTGCGCCGGGCGATGGACCAGCGCCTGCGCGCCGGCCACGAGCGTCTGGCGCGCCTGGACACCCGCCTGGCCGCCCAGCATCCCGAGCGCCTGCTCGAACTGCTGCGCCAGCGCCTCGACCACCTCGCCCAGCGCCTGCCGCGCGCCATGCACGCCGGCCTGCGCGAGCGCCGCCAGAAGCTCGGGGGCATCGCCCAGACCTTGCAGGTGGTCAGCCCGCTGGCCACCCTCGGCCGCGGCTACAGCATCCTCCTCGACGACCGCGGCCGCGCCGTGCGCCGCGCCGCCGACACCGTTCCCGGCCAGCGCCTGACCGCCCGGCTGCACGAGGGTGAGCTGGCGCTGCGCGTCGAGGACAGCCCGGCGATGTCTGGCACGCTGGAACTGCCGTTGTAGGGTGCGCTGCGCGCCCCACAAACCGCATGGTGCGCACGGCGCACCCTACGTCACTCAGCCGCCAGGCCCGGGGCAGCCCCGCCATTCATCACCTCAGTACAGGTCGCGCCGGTAGCGCCCGCTCTCCTGCAGCTCGGCCAGCGCCGCCGCGCCGAGCAGCTCGTGCAGCACGCCATCGACACCCTCGCCCATGCCCTTGAGGCTGCCGCAAACATAGATGGACGCGCCGTCGGCCAGCCAGGTACGCAGCTCGGCGGCCGCCGCGCGCAGGCGGTCCTGCACGTAGACCTTGCCCGCCTGATCGCGGGAGAACGCCAGGTCGAGGCGCTGCAGGTGACCATCGGCCTGCCAGGCCAGCAGCTCGTCGCGGCAGAGGAAGTCGTGCGCCGCCGTACGCTCGCCGAACAGCAGCCAGTTGCGCGGCTGCCCGCGCCAGGCGCGCTCACGCAGCAGGGCGCGCAGGCTGGCCAGGCCGGTGCCGTTGCCGATCAGCAGCAGCGGACGGTCGTCCTCGGGCAGGTGGAAGCCGGTGTTGCGGCGCAGCCGCAGCGGCACCGTGGCGCCCTCTACCAGCTGCACGCACAGCCAGCCGGAGCACAGCCCCGGCGTACCATCGGCGTGCAGGTGCAGGCGGACGATCAGCTCCAGCGACCCGTCGTCGGCCAGCGAGGCGATCGAATAGCTGCGCGGCCGCGCGCCGGCCTGCGGCGGCAGGATCTCCACCAGGTCGCCGGCCTGCCAGCGCTGCCCGGCCGGCACCTCGAACGCCAGGCGCCAGACCGGCGCGGCACTGCTGCCGGGGTTGAGCCACTGCTTCTCGCGCAGCGTCCATTCGGCGAAGCCGTCACGGGCGGCCGGCTCGGCCTCGCTCGGCGGCGCACTGCCGGTCAGCTCGCCGAGCAGGGCGCGCCAGCGCTGCAGCGCCGAGTGGTCGCCGTTGTCCACTTCCACCGGGGCGAACAGGCTGCGTGCGCCCTGGCCCTGCAGCCAGTCGTGCAGCTGGCGGGCGAAGCCGCAGAAGCGCTGGTACTGGCGGTCGCCGAGACCGAGCAGGGCGTATTCGAGGTGGCCGAGGTCGAACTCGCCGCCCAGCACCCGGCGCACGAAGCCGCGGGCACTGTCCGGCGCCTCGCCGTCGCCGAAGGTGCTGACCACGAACAGCGCCCGCCCGGCGCCGCGCAGGGCCTGCGCGTCGAGCTGGGCCAGCGGGCGCACCTGGACGGTAGCGCCGGCCGCCTGCAGCTGGCCGGCGGTCTGCCAGGCCAGCTGTTCGGCGAAGCCGTTCTGGCTGGCGAAACCGATCAGCCAGGGCTGGCCATCGCCACGCGCGGCCTCCAGCGCCTGGCGCCCGGCGCGGGCGGCGTGACGCTGACGACGACGGCCGAGGTAGAGCTGCCAGCCGGTGACGAAGAACAGCGGCATGGCCAGGCTGGCCAGCAGCATGAGGATGCGCCCAGGCTGGCCGAAGTAGTCGCCGGTGTGCAGCGGATAGACGCTGGCCAGTAGCTGCTGCACGCCGCTCTTGTCGGTGTAGCGCTCGTGCTGCAGCACCTTGCCGCCGGCATCGAGGCTGATACGGTTGAAGGCGCGGTTGTGCCCGGCGGCCTCCGGCAGGTACATCACCTGCAGCGGCTGGCCGGCGCGCTCGGGCAGGCGCAGGTTGGCCAGCCGGTAGTCGTCCTGCACGGTGTGGCGGAAGGCATCCCACTGGGCGTCGATGCTCACCGGCGCACGCGGCGCCTCGGCCTGCGCCTGGCCCTGCGGCGGGCCGCGACGCTTGCCCGGCCCGCCGTGCTGCGGCGCCGGCTCGCCGGCCAGCGCGTGCACGCCGTTGCGGTACCACTCGTAGGACCAGTACAGGCCGGTCAGCGAAGCCAGCAGGTAGGCCAGCAGCACCCAGGTGCCGGCCACCGCGTGCAGGTCCCAGAGGAAGCCGCGCCCTGTGCGCCGCCAGTCGAGGGTCAGCCAGGCGCGCCAGCTGCCGGGCCGGCGCGGCCAGCGCAGGTACAGGCCGGACAGGCAGAGGAACACCAGCGCCAGGGTGGCCGCGCCGGTGACCGGCTTGCCGGCGTCGCCCATGGCCAGCCAGCGGTGCAGCTGCATCATGAACTGGAAGAAACCGGCGCCGCGCGCCGCGCCGAGCACCTCGCCGCTGTAGGGATCGGCGTACAGCGTCTCGCCGCGCGGCCCGCCGCCGCTGACGTTGACCTTGGTCGCGTCCAGGGCGTCGGCGGAGAAGGTCAAGCCGAGCACCGCGCGACCGGGCAGTTGCTCGCCGACGCGGACCACCAGCTCGTCCGGACTCAGCGGCCGTGCGCCGACGGCTGGCTCGACGCTCATCACGCCGGGGTTGAGGAGGCGCAGCAGCTCGTCCTGGTAGGACAGGCTGGCGCCGGTCACGCCCATCAACGCCAGCACCAGGCCAGCGCTGATGCCCAGCAGCCAGTGCAGCTGGAAGAGGATTTTCTTGACCACCTGGGATCACCTGATCGCTATGCCGCGGCTGCGGCGAAGTTGAACTCGGAGGCGGCAGGAAGCCGCAGCGCACCGCCGGCGGATGCAGCGGTGCGAAACGATTTTATTCGAGAATAATTTGCAACAAATCGGCTTTACCCAACCTTTACCCGCCCGCGGCACCGGCCGTCACAGCGCCCAGCGGCGCAGCAGGTTGTGGTACACGCCGGTGAGCTGCACGCTGGCCGCGTGATCGGCCCCCAGCTCCTGGTTGATGCGCTGGATGCCGGTGTCCAGGTCGAACAGCAGGCTGCGCTGGCCGTCGTCGCGCACCATGCTCTGGATCCAGAAGAACGAGCAGACCCGCGCGCCGCGGGTGACCGGGGTGACCCGGTGCAGGCTGGTGGAGGGATAGAGGATCAGATCGCCGGCCGGCAGCCTGACGCTGTGCGCGCCGTAGGTGTCCTCCACCACCAGCTCGCCGCCGTCGTACTCGTCGGGGCCGGTGAAGAACAGGGTGGCCGACAGGTCGGTGCGCACCCGCCCGCCAGTCGAGCGGTCCAGGCGCACCGCGTTGTCCACATGCAGGCCGAAGTCCTGACCGCCCTGGTAGCAGTTGAACAGCGGCGGATACACCTTGTCCGGCAACGCCGCAGCGATGAACAGCGGGTTGCGCTCCAGCGCCTGCAGGATCAGCGCGCCGATCTGCCGCGCTTCGGCGCAGTCCTCCGGCAGCTGCAGGTTGTTCTTGGCCATCGCCGACTGGAATCCGGCGGTGGTCTTGCCATCCACCCACGGCGCCTGCTGCAGCAGGCGCCGGCAGTCGAGAACCTGTTCGGGGCTGAGCACCCCGGGAATGTGCAGCATCATGGCGTCGCTCTCCTGATGCGGCGAAGCCCCGCGGAGCGGGGCTTGCCTGGACGGTTACGGTCAGAAGGAATAGTTGGCCGAGAGGATCGCCGAGCGGCCGTCGCCGTACTCGAAGGCGGACGCGCGTGCGGCGGTGCCCAGGGTCTGGCGCACCCGCTCCACGTAATCTTCGTCGAACAGGTTATTGAGGTTCAGCTGCAGGTCGAGGTTCCTGCTGACCTGATAGCCGACCATGGCGTTGTGCAGCCAGTAGGCGTCCAGCTTGGCAGTGCCGGTGGCAGCGACATTGCGCTCGCTGACGTAGCGGGCGCCGTAGCCCAGGGTCCAGCCGGCCGGCAGCTCGTAGGAGGTCCACAGGTTGAACGAGCGCGGCGGGGTGTTGGCCAGCGCCTGGCCTTCCCGGGCGCGACCGTCGACGGTATTGGCCGCCTCGAGGGTCTCGCTGTCGAGGAAGGTGTAGTTGGCGAAGACGTCCCACTGCTCGGTGATGTGGCCGGTCACGGCCAGTTCGACGCCCTGCACGCGCTGCTCGCCGGCCAACAGGGTGCTGCCGTCAGCCATGGTTTCGCGGGCGTTGGTCTTCTCGACGCGGAACACCGCGGCGTCCAGCTCCAGGCGACGGTCGAACAGCTCCCACTTGGTGCCCAGCTCCCAGGTCTCGTTCTCCTCCGGATCGAGATCGGCGGTGGCCGCAGTGACGCCATTGGCGGTGGAGGCGAGGAACTCGGCCGACGGGTTGAACGAGGTGCCGTAGGCGACGTAGATACGCCCGTTGTCGGCCGGCTTGTAGACCAGACCGGCACGACCGCTGAGCATCTCGTCGCTGGTGTCCAGCTTGGTGAGGGTGCCGGCCGGCAGCGCGACGTTCTTGTACTCGCCGTCGACCCAGTCGTAGCGCAGGCCCAGGTTCAGATCCCACTGGGGGGCGAGGGCGATGGTGTCGAAGACGTAGACCGCCTGGTTGTCCAGCTGGGTCGAGGTGTCAGCAGTGCGGGCCTCGTTGATCGGACCGCTCCAGTAGCCCGGCGGGTTGGCCAGCGAATAACCATTGGCCGGATAGAGCGCATCGCCCAAGCCATGACTGTAGGAAATGCGATCGTAGTTCTCGCGGGACACCTCGACGCCGGTCGCCAGGCTGTGCGCCAGACCGAAGGTGTCGAAGTCGGCGCGCAGGTTGGTCTGGTTGATCCACAGGTCGGTATTGACGTCGCGCCCCAGCCCCTGCGGGCCGGCCGGCTTGTAGTTGCCCGCTGGTACGCCGGTGGTATTGACGTGCGAGGCCGAAACCACGGTATCGCGATCAATCTGGCTGTAGCGAGTCAGGTTCTGCAGGCTGAGGCTGTCGTTGAAGGCATGCTCCAGCTTGACGGTGAAGGAGTCGGTCTCGATCTCGTCCTTGTCGATGTTCTTCCAGCCGAAATAGGCCTCGCGGTCGACCCCAGCAAGCTTCTTGCCGTCGCGGGCCGGCACGCCGTAGTCGGGCAGGATGTCGTCGGTCTGATGGAAGTAGCTCAGGGTCAGGCGGGTGTCCTCGCTCAGGCCCAGGGCCAGGGACGGGGCGATGCCCCAGCGCTCGCGGTCGATCTCGTCGCGGCCCGGCACGTCGTTCTCGTGGGCCATCAGGTTGAGACGGAAGGCGCTGTCGGTACCGACCCCGTCGAGGGTCTGGTTGGTGTCCAGGGTCAGGCGGTGGTAGTTGTCGGTGCCCAGGCTGCCGCCGAGGCGGGTGAAGTCGCGGCCGACCGGCTGCTTGGTGACCTGGTTGATGCTGCCGCCGGTGGTGCCGCTGCCGCCGAACACCGAGTTGGGGCCCTTGATGACCTCGACCGCCTCGATGTTGAAGGTGTCGGTGCGGTTGGTCTGCGCGCTGTCGCGCAGGCCGTCGATCTGCATGTTGGCGTTGGCGCCGAAGCCACGGATGTTGATGCTGTCGCCGGAGCCGCCGCCGCCTTCGCCGGCGCTGAAGGTGATGCCGGAGACGTTGGCCAGCACCTGGCGCAGGCTCAGCGCCTGCTGCTCCTCGATCACCTTCTGCGGCACCACGCTGATGGTCTGCGGAGTGTCCAGCAGCGGCGCGGTGTATTTCGGCGAGGAGACCGACTCGGTCTTGGAGCTGCTGGCCTCCTGCTCACCCTGCACGGTGACGTTGTCGAGCTGCAGGGCGCCCTGCTCCGCAGCCAGGGCCGGAACGGCCAGGGAGGCCACGGCCAGACCGACGGCCGAGGCCAGCAGGCGCTGGGGTTGACGGGATGAGGCTTTGACGAAGGCACGCATGAGAATCACTCCCTGGATTTAATGGGATGCGATTCTATTTGAGAAGAATTATCAGTAAAGCCTGTCAGCGTCATCTTTACATTAACTTTACAAAAACGGCGGAACTCCCCTGCCCGCCACCTCAATCCCGGGCCGTCTCGCCGCCGTCAACGCGGGTACCACAGTACCTCGGGACCGATGCCGGCCAGGTCGCTGCAGCCGGTCAGCGCCATGGCGACCTCCAGTTCGGCGCGCAGCAGCTGCAGCACATGGGCCACGCCGACCGCACCGGCAGTGGCCAGGCCGAAGATGTAGGGACGGCCGATCAGCACCGCCCGCGCGCCCAGCGCCAGCGCCTTGAGCACGTCGCTGCCACGGCGGATACCGCCATCGAGCAGCAGCGGCAGGCGCCCCTCTACCGCGGCGGCCACCTCGGCGAGCACATCGATGGTCGCCGGCAGGCCATCCAGGGTGCGCCCGCCGTGGTTGGAGACGATCAGCCCGTCGACGCCGGCGGCCAGCGCCCGGCCGGCGTCCGCGCCGCTCATCACTCCCTTGAGCAGGATCGGCAGGCGGGTCAGGCCGCGCAGCCAGTCCAGGTCCGCCCAGGTCGGCGCCGCCGCCAGCAGCGGGCTGCCAAGCAGCAGGCTGCCGGCGGCGGGATCGGCGCTGGCCTGCAGCGGGCGCATGCCGCGCAGGTTGACCGCCTCGACACCCTGCGGCAGCACGAAGCCGGCGCGCTGCTCGCGGTTGCGCATGCCGCCGACCGGGGCGTCCACGGTGAGCACCAGTGCCTGGTAGCCGGCCGCCTCGGCGCGCTGTACCAGTTCGCGGGTGAAGCCGCGGTCGGGCTGGATGTACAGCTGGAACCACAGCGGCGTCTGCGCCTGGCGGGCTATTTCCTCCAGCGCGACGCTGGCCTGGGTACTGACCACCATGCCGGCACGCAGCGCCGAGGCCCCCAGCACGGTGGCCAACTCGCCCTCGGGATGGGCGAGCCTGTGGTAGGCGACCGGCGCGAGGAAGATCGGGTGATCGAAGGTCTGGCCGAACAGCGTGACCCGGGTGTCGCCGCCGCGCAGATCGGCCAGCACCCGGTTGCGCAGGCGCAGGCGCTGGAAAGCCGCGCAGTTGTCGCGCAGGGTGAGTTCGTCCGCCGCGCCGCCGGCCATGTAGGCCCAGGCCTGCTCGCTCATGCGGGCGCGGGCGAAGGGCTCGTAGTCGGCCAGCGCGGCGATCTCGGCGGGAATCTGCGGCAACTTGGGCAGGGGCTGGTGCATCGGCGGGTTCCTCGAACGCAGGGCGGGACGCGGGACAACGAAGCTGCACCCGCGCATTCGAGAATGATTCTAAGTTGGCGCCAGCCCCCGCGACAGGCCCATCGGCCGCTTCCTTGATCCAGCACAAGCCATGGCAATGCCGGGGTGTCGGCAGGAGCGCCACAAACGAAAACGCCGCGACAGGTCGCGGCGTTTTCCATGCTGGCTACAGCACCCGGCTCACGCCAGGTAGAAGGCCTTCAGCGGCGGGAAGCCGTTGAACTCCACCGCGCTGTAGCTGGTGGTGTAGGCACCGGTGGACAGCCAGTACAGGCGGTCACCGCTGGCCAGGTTCAGCGGCAGGCCGTACTTGTAGTGCTCGTACATGATGTCGGCGCTGTCGCAGGTCGGGCCGGCGATCACCACCTCTTCCATCTCGCCCTTCTTCTCGGTCCAGATCGGGAACTTGATGGACTCGTCCATGGTTTCGATCAGGCCGGAGAACTTGCCCACGTCGGTGAACACCCAGCGCTCCACGGCGGTGCGCGACTTGCGCGCCACCAGCACCACTTCGCTGACCAGGATGCCGGCGTTGGCGATCAGCGAGCGGCCCGGCTCGAGGATGATTTCCGGCAGGTCGTCGCCGAAGTCTTCCTTGAGGAAGCGGATGATCTCTTCCGCGTAGGTTTCCAGGCTGTTGGTCCGGGTGATGTAGTTGGCCGGGAAGCCGCCACCCATGTTGATCATCTTCAGCTCGATGCCGTCTTCTTCCTTCAGGCGCTCGAAGATCACCTTGACCTTGGCGATGGCGGCGTCCCACACGGAGATGTCGCGCTGCTGGCTGCCGACGTGGAAGGACACGCCGTAGGGCACCAGGCCGAGGTCACGGGCGAGGATCAGCAGGTCCATGGCCATGTCGCTCTGGCAGCCGAACTTGCGCGACAGCGGCCAGTCGGCGGTGGTGGAGCCTTCGGTGAGGATGCGCACGTAGACCTTGGCGCCCGGCGCGGCCTTGGCGATGTTGCGCAGGTCGGCTTCCGAGTCGGTGGCGAACAGGCGCACGCCCTTCTCGTAGAAGTAGCGCACGTCGCGCGCCTTCTTGATGGTGTTGCCGTAGCTGATGCGCTCCGGGCCGACGCCCTGGGCCAGGACCTTGTCCAGCTCGTAGATCGAGGCGATGTCGAAGTTGGAGCCCTTTTCCTTCAGCAGGTCGATGATCTCCACCGCCGGGTTGGCCTTGACCGCGTAGTAGGTCTTGGCGAACGGGAAGCAGCTGCCCAACTGGTCGTAGGCACGGGAGATGGTGGGCAGATCGATCACCACGAAGGGAGTTTCCTTCTGGTCAGCGAGTGCCTTCATCTTCTTGAAGGTGTCGCGATCGAAATAGTCTTCAACCTTGATGGACATGCATGGGCTCCAAAATGGCAAAACAAACGACAAATGAATGTGGTGGAGTGGCCCAGCTAGGGCCGCGAACGCCTGATCAGTTTCCCCACTTTGGTTCGCCTACTTCCCAAGGCATGTCGCCGAAAGCAAAAAGGTCAACCGCGCGTCGTGCTCGATGGCGGGTTGACCTTGCTGTCTCGTCGTCAGTACTTGAGCCGGATGGATCGTTTCCAGCATGGACGTTCGGGCGCGAACTTTAGGACCATGGGGGGTCAAGATCAACCAGAAATTTCCCCAAACCGCCCCCATTCATCACTCACCGGTCAGCGGGGGGGCTCATCCGCTATAATCGCCGCCTTTTCTGACAGACCGACTATCCGTCGACGGGTTCCCTTTCCGATGACCACTCAGGCCGCCGAAGTCGCGAAGCGCCGCACCTTCGCCATCATTTCCCACCCCGATGCGGGCAAGACCACCATCACCGAGAAGCTGCTGCTGATGGGCAAGGCGATCGCCGTCGCCGGCACGGTGAAATCGCGCAAGTCCGACCGCCACGCCACCTCCGACTGGATGGAGATGGAGAAGCAGCGCGGCATCTCGATCACCACCTCGGTGATGCAGTTCCCCTACCGCGAGCACATGATCAACCTGCTCGACACCCCCGGCCACGAGGACTTCTCCGAGGACACCTACCGCACCCTGACCGCAGTGGACTCGGCACTGATGGTCCTCGACGGCGGCAAGGGCGTCGAGCCGCGCACCATCGCGCTGATGGAAGTCTGCCGCCTGCGCGACACGCCGATAGTCAGCTTCATCAACAAGCTCGACCGCGACATCCGCGACCCGATCGAGCTGCTCGACGAGATCGAGGCGGTGCTGAAGATCAAGGCCGCGCCGATCACCTGGCCGATCGGCTGCTACAAGGACTTCAAGGGCGTCTACCACCTCAGCGCAGACAAGGTCATCGTCTACCAGCCGGGCCACGGCCACGAGCGCATCGAGCAGATCGTCATCGACGGCCTCGACTCGGCCGAAGCGCGCGCGCATCTGGGCGACCAGTACGACGACTTCGTCGAGCAGCTGGAGCTGGTGCAGGGCGCCTGCCACGAATTCGACCAGGACGCCTTCCTGCGCGGCCAGATGACCCCGGTGTTCTTCGGCACCGCGCTGGGCAACTTCGGCGTCGACCAGGTGCTCGATGCCGTGGTCGACTGGGCGCCGCAGCCGCTGTCGCGCGCCACCCACGAGCGCGTGGTGGAGCCGACCGAGGAGAAGTTCTCCGGCTTCGTGTTCAAGATCCAGGCGAACATGGATCCCAAGCACCGCGACCGCATCGCCTTCATGCGCATTTGCTCGGGCAAGTACGAGAAGGGCATGAAGATGCGCCACGTGCGGATCAAGAAGGACCTGAAGATCGCCGACGCGCTGACCTTCTTCTCCAGCGAGCGCGAGATGCTCGAGGAAGCCTATGCCGGCGACATCATCGGCCTGCACAACCACGGCACCATCCAGATCGGCGACACCTTCAGCGAAGGTGAGGTGCTCGGCTTCACCGGCATTCCGCACTTCGCCCCGGAGCTGTTCCGCCGCGTGCGCCTCAAGGATCCGCTGAAGTCCAAGCAGCTGCGCCAGGGCCTGCAGGAGCTGGCCGAGGAAGGCGCCACCCAGGTGTTCTTCCCCGAGCGCAACAACGACATCATCCTCGGCGCGGTCGGCGTGCTGCAGTTCGACGTGGTGGCCAGCCGCCTCAAGGAGGAATACAAGGTCGAGTGCGCCTACGAGGCGATCAACGTCTGGTCGGCGCGCTGGATCGAGTGCGCCGACGAGAAGAAGCTCAAGGAGTTCAAGGACAAGGCCTACGAGAACCTCGCCATCGACGGCGGCGGCCACCTCACCTACCTGGCGCCGACCCGCGTCAACCTCAGCCTGATGGAAGAGCGCTGGCCGGACGTGAAGTTCCGCGCCACCCGCGAGCATCACTGAGCCCCGGGCGGGCGCCCTCACGGCGCCCGCTACACTTGCGACAGATGCCTGGAGGTCCCCATGCAGCTGATCGACACCCACACCCACCTCGACTTCCCCGACTTCGACGCCGACCGCGACGCCGTGCTGGCGCGCTGCCGGGCGCTGGGCGTGGAGCGGCAGGTGGTGCTCGGCGTCTACCAGGCCAACTGGCAGCGCCTGTGGGATCTGGTAGAGAAAGAGCACGGCCTGCATGCCGCCTTCGGCCTGCATCCGATCTATCTGCAGCAGCACCGCCCGGAGCACCTGACCGAGCTGCGCGGCTGGCTGGAGCGCCTGGCCGGCAACCCGAAGCTGTGCGCCCTCGGCGAGTTCGGCCTCGACTGGTACGTCGAGGGGCTCGACCGCGAAGGCCAGCAGGCGCTGTTCGAGGCCCAGCTCGCGCTGGCGGCGGAGTTCGCGCTGCCGGCGCTGCTGCACGTGCGCCGTGCCCACGCCGCCACCATCGCCACCCTCAAGCGCTACCGGCTGCCGCGCGGCGGCATCGTCCATGCCTTCTCCGGCAGTAGCGAGGAAGCCCGGGAATATCTCAAGCTCGGCTTCCGGCTCGGCCTCGGCGGCGCCGCTACCTGGCCGCAGGCCAACCGCCTGCGCAAGGTGGTGGCGCAGCTGCCCCTGGAGGCCATAGTGCTGGAAACCGACGCACCGGACATGGCGCCGAGCATGCACGCCGGTCGACGCAACAGCCCGGAATACCTGCCCGAGATCTGCGCCGTGCTGGCCGGGCTGCGCGGCATCGCAGCGGAGGAGCTGGCCACCGCCAGCAGCCGCAACGCGTACGAGTTGTTCGGCTGGTGCTGAGCCCTCAGGGCAGCAGGATTGCCAGCGCCAGGGCGCTGTACCAGAGCAGGCCGGTTCGGCGCAGCAGCTGCCACAGCTCGTCGAGGGTTTCCACGCCGCCCCGCCCCGGCAGGGCATCGGCCGCGGCCCGTCCGGCCTCGGCCACCAGTTGCGTGGCGCTCGCGCGCAGGTCGAACAGGTACGCCCAGAACACCCGGTTGGCCGCGATGAAGTTGCCGGCCAGCGCCAGACTCAGCACCAGCAGGCGAGCCGGCAGCCAGTCCAGGCCATGGCGCAGGCGCGCCGCCCAGCGGCGCAGCCCGGCGTCGCCGGCATGCTCGACCAGCAGCGCCAGCAGGCGATAGGCCAGCGCCGCCAGCGGACCGAGCACGGCATACCAGAACACCACCGCGAAGAACCCCTGATACGCCTGCCAGAGCAGGAAACCCTGCGCCTCGGCCAGCAGCTTCGACGCATCCTCGGCCTGCACGCCGAGGTCGCGACGGGCATCCAGATAGGCCGCCTCGACATCGCCGCGCTGCCAGCTGTCGCGAAACGGTGCCAGGCTGAGCTGCGGATCGCCACGACCGAGACTCCACAGCAGCACCAGCACATGCACCGGCAGCAGCAGGATGCCGTAGGCCAGCGGCGCCAGCATCCACAGCAGCAGGCCGAGCAGCAGCAACGGCATGCCGAACAGCAGCGCCAGCTGGCGCAGCGGACGCCCGGCCAGCCGGGGCTCGGCCTCGACGCGCGCCAGGGCGGCGCGCAACGGCCCATCCTGCTGCACCCGCTCGCGCCAGTGGCCGATCCGCTCCAGCAGCACGACCAGCAGCAACACCAGAAAGCTCATGCCTGCCGCTCCGTGGCCAGGGAATCCAGGTAGCGCGGCCACTCGAAGGCCGGGCCGGGGTCGCTCTTGCGTCCCGGCGCGATGTCGCTGTGGCCGCAGATGCGCTCGCGGGTGATGTCCGGATAGACGCGCATCAGCGCGCGGGTCAAGTCACGCAGGGTGGCGTACTGGGCGTCGCTGTAGGGCAGTTCGTCGGTGCCCTCCAGCTCGATGCCGAGGGAGAAGTCGTTGCACTGCTCGCGGCCGGCGAAGCAGGACACCCCGGCATGCCAGGCGCGCTCGTTGCAGGAGACGAACTGGATCAGGCTGCCGTCGCGCTCGATGAGGAAGTGCGCCGACACCTGCAGGTGGGCGATGCCGGCGAAATAGGGATGGGCCTGCGGATCCAGCTCGTTGCGGAACAGCGCATGCACCTGGCCGGTGCCGAACTGCCCCGGCGGCAGGCTGATGTTGTGGATGACCAGCAGCGACACCTCGCCGCTCGGTCGCATGTTGAAGTTGGGCGAGGGACAGTGCTGGGCGCTGGCGCACCAGCCGGTCCGGGGGTCGATCTGCATGGGCGGCTCCTTGGTTGCAGCCACTCTAGAGCAGCCCGCCGCCCCCGCCAAGCCGGCGCGCCGTCAGGCTTCGCGCATCTCGCGCAGGTTGCCGATGATCGCCTGCAGCGCGCGATCGAAGGGCTGGGCGTTGTCCATCAGCCGCGCCGCGCCGCAGGCGAAGACCCGGGCCAGGCCGGCACGATCGTAGGTGGCGACCTTGGCGCCGCCGCGATTGACGAAGATGTACTCCCCGCTGACGCGGATGAAGGCCGCCAGCTTGCAGCGCTGCCGGCTGCCATCGTCGGCGCAGAACTCGACCCAGCTGCCGGCTCCCAGGCCATCGACCAGCGCCCAGTGCGCCTCGTCTATCACCACGGCCTCGACCGCCGCCGGAGCTTCCGCCTGCGCCGACGCCTCTGCCTGAGCGGGCGGATCGACTTCGACCACGTCGAGCGCCTGGCCCGGAAGCTCCGCGACCGCGGCAACCGCTTCCTCGCGGACAGGCTCCGGCAGCTTCTCGACCACCTCGGCTACCGCACGCTCCCAGCAGTCGAACTGCGCGTCATCGTGCGCGCCCTGACGCAGGGCAACCACAACCGTTTCCCGCAGCGCCTCACCGGCGTCCAGCAGCGGAATCTCGGGCATGGTCGCCGACGCAACCGGCTCCTCGGCCGCGAGTTCGACCGCCACGCCCGGCACGAGCGGCTCGCCGCCCGGCACAAGTTCGGCAGCCGACTCGACCGACTCGACCGACTCGACCGACTCGACCGACTCGACCGAAGGCTCCCGCAGCGGCTCGGGCGAATCCAGCACTGCCGGCGGCGCCACGGGCTCGACCAGGCCATCGCGGAAATCGGCGAGCAGCTTGCGCTGCCACTGGGTCAGCTCCTGGAAGAAGCGCTGCTGCTCGAAGGGCTCGTAGGCCACCCGCTCCAGACCGCGCTTCAGCTCGGCGAGCAACTCGCTGCGCCGCGGCTCCTGCAGCAGGCGGGCATCCTCGCGGCTGCGCAGCGGCGCCACCCGGGCCAGCAGCTCGTCGAGCGTGGCCAGCGCCCCGCTCCACTCTGCAGAAGCATCGCCCTCGCGCAGCAGGATCAGCTGCAGCAAGCCGCCCCAGCCACGTTCCAGCCCCTGGACGATGGCGGCCGGCAGGGTCAGCCCGTGCAGACGCTCGCTGAGCAGCCGGTCGACCTGCTGACGGGCATTTTCCCGCAGCGCCCGCGCCTCCTCCGCCTCCAGCAGGCGCTGTTCTAGCAGGACCGCACGCTTGCGCTCGCTGGCGCTGAAGCGACTGAAATCCTCGAGCAGCCTGGCGAATACCCCCGGATCATCGGTGAAGTCCTCGCGCAGCCGTTGCGACACCTGCTCGATCTTGCTGCGCAGGCGGTCGCGGTGGATATCGGCCAGATCCTCGCTGTCGCGCGCGGCGACGGTCACCTCGTTGAGCAGCTGGCGCGCCGGATGGCTCTGCTCGGCAAACACGCCCTGGTCGAGGATCGCCGCCTTGAGCAGCGGAACCTGCATGTCGCCGATGGGGCCACGCAGCGGCTCGGGCAACTCCGCATCGCCGAGCACCTGCTCGAACAGCATGGAGACCAGGGTGATCACGTCCTCGTCCAGCTTGCCGATCACCCGCGGACGCGGGCTGTTGGCGCTGGCGCGCGCGAGCAGGCCATCCAGCTGCTGGCGCAGGTTCGCAGCGCCCCCCGACGGCTGGCGCTGGAGGACCGACAGCAGGCGGGTCAGGTCGCCCTGGGTGATCGGCACCGCATCGGCCGGCGCGGTCGACGCCGCGCCCCGCACCTGGCCCAGCAGTTCGCGCAGCTCGCCGAGCGCCACCTGCGCCCCGGCCTCCCGGCCCTCGGCCACCGCCGCCCGCTCGCCAGCGGCTGCACGCGACGGACGCGGGGTGTGCAGCTGCAGGTCGGGCAGGACTCCGGCGGCGATCAGTTGATCGTTGACGGCGGCATACAGCTCGCCGACGGACTTGAGGAGGTGCTTCTCGAACAGCTTGAGCAACAGCAGGCGCACCTGGATCTTCAGTTCCAGCGGGCGCAGGGCGTCGAGCATCAGGGTGCACAGGGTGCGGACCGACAGCGGATTGTTGTCCTCGGTGACCGGTACGCCGACCAGGGCCTGCAGGCGCTGCTGCAACGGATTGAACTCGGCACCATGCTCGCTCAGCGAGCGCATCACCATCGTCTTGATGGCGACCGACTCCTCGAGTTCGTCATGACTCACCAGCGACAGCAGGCCGGCCGGCAGGACGTCCATGACGGCTTGGTGGTGCTGGGCGCCGACCTCGCGAAATGCCTTGTCCAGCCCGTCCAGCACGGACTTTTCCATGCTTTCGCGCTTGAGGCGCAGCGTGCGCATGGCATCGAACAGCTCCTGCTGATCGGCGTTGCTGGCGACCCGCCCGCACATCTCGAACAGGCTGTCGTCCGCCGCATCGAGTACGCGCTGCAAGCCCTGCTTGAGAAACTGCCGCGCCTGCTCGCGCAGCGGCTGTAGACCGGCAGGCATAGAACGCTCCGCTGTCGGCGAGCGCATGGCGGCCCCGACTTGCAGCGGGACGACTTTCGCTCCAATGGACATGGTACTTCCCTCGGGCCGGCGACCCGGGCAGGGCCGACGCGACTATTCGTAGCTTGGGCCTGCACAACGTCCCGCGTTGCGACAGGCGATGGCCCGATTATAGGGAGGGCAAGGTGCCAGCAGAGCAGGCCGATTGCAGGATCCTGCGGCAGATCACACAAGCACCATGACCGTCTTTGCCTTTCGCGAAAAAGCCGGCCTGCGGCGAAAAGCCTATAATCCGCCGAAAATGCACAGGGAGCCCGTCATGCCCAACCTTCGCCTTGCCGATCTCGGCGCCGAAATCACCGCCAACGTGCGCGCCGCGCTTGCCGAGGACGTCGGCAGCGGCGACATCACCGCCCAGCTGATCCCCGCCGAACGCCAGGCGCGGGCGCGCATCATCACCCGCGAGGCGGCCACCATCTGCGGCACCGCTTGGGTCGACGAGGTGTTCCGCCAGCTTGACCCGCGGGTGCAGGTGCAGTGGAACATCGCCGACGGCGAGCGGGCCATGCAGGACCAGACCCTGTTCACCCTCGAAGGCCCGGCGCGCGCCCTGCTCAGCGGCGAGCGCAGCGCACTGAACTTCCTGCAGCTGCTCTCCGGCGTGGCCACGCGCTGCCGCGAGTACGCCGACCTGGTCGAGGGTACCGCGGTCAAGCTGCTCGACACCCGCAAGACCCTGCCCGGCCTGCGCCTGGCACAGAAGTACGCAGTCACCTGCGGCGGCTGCCACAACCACCGCATAGGCCTGTACGACGCCTTCCTGATCAAGGAGAACCACATCGCCGCCTGCGGCGGCATCGCCCAGGCCGTCGCCGCCGCCCATCGGATCGCCCCGGGCCGCCCGGTGGAGGTGGAAGTGGAGAACCTCGAGGAACTGCGCGAGGCCCTGGAGGCCGGCGCCGACATCATCATGCTCGACGAACTCGACCACGACGACATGCGCACCGCCGTCGCCCTCACCGCCGGCCGCGCCAAGCTGGAGGCTTCCGGCGGCATCAATCGCGACAACCTGCGCAGCTACGCGGAAACCGGCGTCGACTACATCTCCATCGGCACCCTGACCAAGGACGTCAAGGCCATCGACCTGTCGATGCGTCTGAGCCTGTAAGCGCTTTGCGGCCGCGCAAAGCAAAACAGCCCGTTGCGCATCGAAGCGCAACGGGCTGTCTGGTCTGAAGCAGTGGTGCCGGTGAGAGGAATCGAACCCCCGACCTTCTCATTACGAATGAGCCGCTCTACCGACTGAGCTACACCGGCGAAAAACGTGGCGCGAAGGCTATCACTGAGCCCGGCGCAGACGCAAGGCGGGCGCGTAGGGCGCCTGGTCGACGATGGGGGCCTGCCCCAGCAGCAGATCGGTGAGCAGCTGACAGGAGGCCGGCGCCAGCACCAGACCGTTGCGGAAGTGCCCGCAGTTCAGCCACAGCCCGTCGTGCTCCGGCACCGGACCGATGAACGGGATGCCGTCCGGCGAGCCCGGACGCAGGCCAGCCCAGTGCCTGACCACCTCGGCGTCGGCCAGCGCCGGCAGCAGCTCGATGGCCGAGGCGCGCAGGCTGCCCAGCGCCTCATCGGTCGGCGTCTTGTCGAAGCCCTCGTACTCCAGGGTACTGCCGACCAGGATATGGCCGTCGCGGCGCGGGATCGCGTAGCGCCCATTGGCCATCACCATGCTCGGCAGGAAATCCGCCGCGCACTTGAACAGGATCATCTGCCCCTTGACCGGCTCCACCGGCAGCGCGAGGCCGTGACTCTTGAGCAGCTCGCCGCTCCAGGCGCCAGCGGCGACCACCACGGCATCGGCAAGCAGCTCGCCCTGCCTGGTCTGCACACCGACCACCCGACCATCCTCGCGCAGGAAGCCCTCGACGGCACAGTGCTCGCGGATCTCGACGTTGGGCAGCTGCGCCAGCGCCGCACGCAGCGACCTGAGCAGGCGCGGATTGCGCACGTTGGCCACCCCGGCCATGTGGATCGCGTGCCGGTAGCCGTGGCGCAGCACCGGCACCGCCGCCTCGACCTCGGCCATCGGCACCGAGCGCAGCGGCCGCCCCTCGCGCGCGGCCCAGGCCAGCGCCTCGGCCTCGTCCTCCAGATCCAGCCAGTACAGCCCGGTGACGTGCACCTCGGGATCGACCCCGCCCTCCTCGATCAGCCTGTCGGCCAGGCGCGGATAGAAGTCCTGCGACCAGTGCGCCAGCGCCGTCACCGCCGGGCTGTAACGCCACGGATAGAGCGGCGAGACGATGCCGCCACCGGCCCAGGAAGCCTCGCCGCCCACGGCGGACTGATCGAGCAGGGTCACGGAACAGCCGGCCTGGGCCAGCAGACGCGCCGACTGCAGGCCGATGGCCCCGGCGCCGATCACGATGATTTCTTTGCTCACAAACTCCTCCACTACCCGGCTCACAGTCCCGCCGAAAGCACCTTGACTCTCGAAGCAACTGCAGTAGAAAACGACTCGAATCGTCGGCGCTCACCGGCGCATACCCCGACCGGTCGACTTGCCGTGATCGCGGACATGCTATCCGCCAGACGAACCAGCCAGGAAGGCTGAACATGATACGCGCAAAGGATCTGTGCCATGACTCCGAATCGTCACGCCGGCTTCACTCTGATCGAACTGCTGATCGTGCTTATCCTGCTAACGATCATCAGCAGCCTCGCCGCTCCAGGCTTGGCCGAACTGATCGCCCGCAATCGTCAGCAGGCGCTGCGCAATCAGGTCGAAGGCATCCTGCACAATGCCCGCGCCCAAGCCATCCTGCAGGCCAGCACCATTGAAGTCTGCGGATCAACCGACGCCCAGAGCTGCTCCACAAACTGGGCGAGCGGCTGGCTGGTACGCGACCCTTCGCTCGCGCAGACGACACATGTCACACGCTTGCCCGACCACGACGCCCTGCGCTGGAACGGCTTCACCCAGACCATTCGCTTCCGCTGGAACGGCACCAGTCCCGCCAGCAATGGGCGCTTCTACCAGTGCCATCGTCAGCAGGTCGCCTGGCAATTGGTCCTCAACCGTCAGGGACGTATCCGTCAGACGACAAGCGCAGAAAACAAGGCCAGCAGCCTGTGCAGCCCCTGATCGGAGGACACCCACGACACCTGCGCAAACCTTGGCATCGATCACCGCGCCGTGCCTGCCGACAACGGATAATACGACCACCCATCCATGCAGATGCGCCGACCATCCTTCACGGCAAGACAACCCGTCAGCGCATTTGCATGATCTGCTCACGATTCTCCTGGAGCGCATCATGTCACGCAGAGCAGACATGCACGGATTCACTCTGGTCGAGCTGATGACCACTGTGGCGCTGCTGATCATCAGCATCGCCATCGCGGTACCGAGCTTCACCAGCATGGTCAGGAACAACCAGTTGCAGAATAAGGCCGAGGAACTCAAGAGCCTTCTGGAGTATGCCCGAGTCCAGGCGGTGACCCAGCGCAGAAGCTACCTCCTGTCTCCCGACCCCAACGCTCCCAGCGACTCCACTCTTCGAGTGGTCAGACCCAGAGGCGGCGACATCGAACGCAAGATCGTGATCGATACGGCCCAGGCGAAGATCCTGCACTCGACCCTCACCGACAACACCCTGGAGTTTCGCAGCAATGGCACCGCCGCACAGGCGCGCTTCACCATCTGCCGCGATGCGGACAAGACCACCGGCTATCTGGTCGAAGTGAAGGCCAGCGGCACCATCGCCCTCTATCCGCCTGCCAAGGCCCAACTGACGACCTGCACACCGTGAGGATGAGCATGAAACACAGCCAAGGCTTCAGCCTGCTCGAGGTCCTGGTCACCCTGCTGCTGACCACCGTCGGCATTCTCGGCATGGTGGTCATGCAGGGCAACGCCATCCAGTTCACCCAGGATTCGATACAGCGTAATGCCGCCATCAATCTGGCGAACGAACTGGGCGAGATCATCCGGGTCAATCCCGGCGATCTGTACACCAGCGCCCCCCCAAGGGAACCGTTCTACGGCGGATTCAAGGACACCTCCCTGTTCCTCAAGAGCAAGGGCGGCGACTTCTCGCCGGCACCCCAGGCCTGTAGCGCAACCCCGAAGAGCGCCACGGAGATGCGCGACTGCTGGATCGATGCGGTCGAACGTCAGCTTCCGGGGGCCGATGAACTGCTGGCCAGCGACTTCTATATCTGCCGCAGCTCCGCCCCTGATACCTGCGACGGCAATGGCTCCATGCTGGAAATCCAGCTGGCCTGGCGGGTCAAGGCCGGAACCTGCCATGACGAAGGCGATGCAAGCTATGACGCCGACAAGACCATCTGCACCTACAGGACCCGGATCGAGCCATGAGAACGCCCAGCCTCCCGAGTCAACACGGCCTATCCATGGTCGAACTGCTGGTTGCTCTGGCCATCAGCAGCTTCCTGCTGCTCGGCATCACCCAGATCTACCTGGACAACCAACGCAACAGCCAGTTTCGCCAGGGCCTGGCCAGCAATCAGGAAGGCAGTCGCTTCGCCGCCCTCCTGCTGGACGAGTACCTGAGCAAGGCCGGTTACCGACGCACACCGGATCAGATGATCGAAGAGGCCTTCCCGGCAACTACAGCCAATAGCGACTGCAAGGCCTTCGCTCTGGGCAGCGCCGTCACCTCCACCGCCAGCGGAATCGGCATATGCCTGCGCTACCAACCGCTGCTCAGCGGCGAAATCGACTGCCAGGGCGATGCAATCACCTTCAACGACAGCAAGCCGTTCAAGCCGGCCCCCCTGATCACCCTGGCGCTGCGCTATACCCCCAACCCCGCGGGCGACGGCGATCTGAGAAAGGGCGTGCTCGAGTGCAAGAGCCTGAATGCCACCACCCCTGCCTATCAAGAGCTGCTCTCCGGCATCGCCGACCTGCGCCTGGAGTTCGGCGTGGGCAAGGGCGACATGCTCGAGAAGGCCCTGGGAGGAGAGCGCTTCGTCAAGGCCAGCGACTGGACATCCGCCAAGGGTCCGATCCGCGCCGTCCGCTACTCGATCCTGCTGGTCGGCGCGCAGGGCACGCGCGACGGCGAGTCGGCGATCTACAACAACTGGCAACCGACCGACAGCGCCGCCGCGAGCCGCCTGAGCGCTGGTGACAAGCAGTACATCTACCAGGTCGCCAGCGGTACCCAGACTCTGAGGAATCTCATGCCATGAACAGCTTCCCCTACCGTCAGCGGGGCGTCACCCTGCTGGTCGCCCTCGTGATGCTGCTGGTCATGACCGTGCTGGGCATCTCCAGCATGCGTGGCGTCAGCCTGGAATCGCGCATCACCGGCAACCGGGCAGAAAGCCTGCGCCTGTACAACACTGCCGACGCCGCACTGCGCGAAGCGGAGTTCCGCTTCTACGGCCCCGGCAAGATCCGTGACAAGCTCGAGCCGAATACCAACAACTGCACCAAGACCAACAAACTGAAGAGCAACGGCGCCAACGCTCCCTGCCTGCTGAGGATCGAAGAGGCGGACGATGCAAGTCGGCTCGCCTTCATGAAGGACCCGCTGGACTTCCTCAAGAACGACAGCAGCTGGACCTGGATCGGCAAGAAGACCGGCGCCGCGACAGCCACGGCCAGCAACAGCGATCCGGTGAGCTGGATGCCCTATCGCGGCCTGGTACCTGGCGACGACCAGAAGACCGGCAGCTACTACAACGCCTACTGGAACGCTCATCTCATCGCTCTCGGTGCAAACGACAGCGGCGCACTGAATGCCGAATACGGAGCGGTCATGGAGGGTCGCGGCACCTACTACTACCTGATCAATGGTCAAGCCGACGATCGGGTTGCCGTACAGTCCACCATCGCCAACGTCTATGTCGGCCTGAACAACTAAGGATTGGAGAAAATGGACAAGTCGCGATTCACCCGTCCTCGTGGAGCCTTTCTGCTCGGCCTCGCGGTCGGCAGCCTGCTGTTCGGCAGCGCGCTTAACGCCCAAGCAGCGGTATCACAGAGCCCGCTGAGCCTGACCGTAGGGGTGCCGCCGAACCTGACTCTTACACTGGACGACTCGGGAAGCATGGTGAGGGCATTCGTTCCCGAAGACATCCGATACGAGCGCGCTTCGCGCCGGGTCAAGTCATCCACCTATAACCCCATGTACTACAATCCGGCGGTAACCTACAGGATCCCCAAGAAGTTCGACGGCAACGGCAATGAGATCGCCCCCTACGAGACCAGTTTCGACAAGGCCTGGAACAACGGATTTCTTCCGGACAACACCCGCGGATCGCTGAACCTCACCAACAACTACAAGGTTTCCTGGAACTACGCCCCGCTAAGTGCGCTGCCTACGACGTACGGTGACTCCCTAACTAGCCCACGGCTTGCAGAAAACCCGGCGCAAGATTTTTCTGCAGCAACCATCAGCAGTAAGACCGAATCCAACTCGACAGTAGAAACCAATCAGTCTGTTGGCACCAGCAGCAACAACACTTGCCCGACCTCGAAATCCCCCACTACCAACACGACAACGGAAACTATCGAAAACGGCGACACTACAACAACCACCATAACCACCATAGTCAAAAAGGAATACTCCGGAATTTACTGTACAGGGAAAAAGAAAAGCTGGACCCTAATTGCAACAGTCACCACCACCACCACCACGGAGACCAAGGTATCCAAGCCCGGCCTGACTAAATCTGGAGTCCCCGCCTACTACTATCTCTATGACAAGTCCTTGACCGGCTGTACGGCTGATCAAGCCGACGACAACTGCTATCGCTTGGTCTGGGTCAACAGCACGTCCGGCATCAACGGTACAGACGAACGAAAGAACTTCGCCATCTGGTACTCCTTCTATCGCAACCGCGCACTGGCCACCCTGTCGGCAGCCCGCCTGGCCTTTGCCGAACTGTCGCCGACGGTACGCATGACCTGGCAGGCTCTCAACAACTGCACATCCCTGAACGGCACCGCCGACGGCTGCGGTGACAACAAGTTCCGTGACTTCTCGAATGGCCAGCGTGGCCGTCTTTTCTCTTGGTTCGATACATTGGACTTCAGCGGCGGTACACCACTGCGTTCGGCAATGGACCGGGCCGGCAAGTTCCTGAAAACAGAAACCCCTTGGCAAAAATACCCCAATGATTCGAGCCAGACCAATACTACTGCCAACACCTACGCCTGCCGCCCCAGCTACCATTTGCTCATGACAGACGGCATCTGGAACGGCAGCGACGGCTCTCCCGGAACCCCCTTCAACCACGACGGCACGTCAATCAGCCTGCCGGATGGCAAGAGCTACAGCAGCAGCCTCAAGCCCTATGGCGATGATACCAACAACACGCTGGCCGACTTGGCCATGCACTACTGGGCAACCGACCTGCGAACGACCCTGCCCAACAAACTGACTCCCTACGTGCCCTACAGCAACGATAATGCCAATACCCAGTACTGGGATCCACGCAACGATCCGGCGACCTGGCAGCACATGGTCAACTTCACCATGGGACTGGGCCTGACCCGCGGCTTAAGCGAGCCTGGGCTCGAATGGGAAGGCAGCACCTTCGCCGGTAGCAGTTATGCCAATCTGAAAAGCGGCGGCGCCGACTGGCCGGCGGCTGGTTCTGACAGCAGTAACAACGTCTACGACCTCTGGCACGCTGCTATCAACTCGCGCGGCGAGTTCTTCAGCGTAGATAGTCCCGACTCCATGGTGCAGGCCTTCGAAGACATCCTGAACCGCATCGCCGAGCGCAAGTCTACCGCAGCACGCCCGGCCATCACCTCTGGCCTGATCGAGTCGGAGGACGGCAGCGAAACCATCAAGAGCTACTATTACCAGACCTCCTACGCCAGCGACGAAAACTGGTCAGGCGATCTGAAGCGCCGCTGTCGCGGCTGTGATGCAGACAATCCTGACAAACTGGTGGACGACTGGAGCGCCAAGAGCCAGCTTCCGTCGGCAAATGCACGCACGATCAAGATCGCCGGCAGCGGTAGTAACGGCCTGCAAGACTTCACTTGGAGCAATGCCGGGAGCGCGACCACCCCGAGCACCTTGGCTTACTATCTGAGCGACAACCCCGAAACCACTGCCCATGACGGTACACTCGGCGAAGATCGACTCGCTTACCTGCGTGGCAACCGCAGTAAGGAAGGCGAAAGCAGCACCGATTTCCGCCGCCGTACCTCGGTGCTCGGCGATTTATATGCTTCCAGCCCGGTCACCGTCTCCGGCCCTCGCTATCTCAAGGGGTTCGCCGATCGCCTGGAGGGTAATACCGCATACAGCTCCTTTGCCAATAGCATCGAAGGCAGCGCGACAGGCTCGACCAAACGCACCAGCCGCGTGTATGTCGGCGGCAACGACGGCATGCTGCACGCTTTCAACTCGGAAACCGGCGTCGAGGAGTTTGCCTTCATCCCCACCGCGATTTTCCCCAAGCTGAACAAGCTGACCGGCAAGAACTACACCCACGAGTTCTACGTGGACGGATCGCCGGTGGTGGCTGACGTCTACAATGGCACCGAGTGGCGCACTATTTTGGTCGGCACCCTGCGCGCCGGCGGCAAGGCACTGTTCGCACTGGACGTAACCATACCAGGCCAAGAGAAACTACTCTGGGAGTTCGATGCCAGCAAGGTGAGCGAAGCCAGTGCCGTGAAACCGGGCTACAGCTTCCCCCGCCCGACCATTGCTCGCCTGCACAACGGTAAATGGGCAGTGGTCACCGGCAACGGCTACGAGGGCGACAATACCAGCGGCGGCAAGGCGGCGCTTTACATCATCGATGCGATCAGCGGCACGCTGACCAAGAGCCTGGAAGTGACCGGAACCACAGGTGTGGCCAACGGCCTGTCCAGCCCGACCCTGGCCGACTACGACGCCGATGGCGTGGCCGACTATGCCTATGCCGGCGATCTGCAGGGCAATCTGTGGCGCTTCGATCTGTTCGGCCAGAATGCCAGCCCAACGCGCGACACGACCCAGGGCAGCATCTACGGTGACAAGAGCGGCAACACTAACCTCTTCGCAGTCTCCTACGCTGGCAAACCGATGTTCAAAGCCACTGCCAGCACCAACAACTCTGCCCGCCAGCCGATCACCGCTGCCCCCAGCCTGATCCGCCATCCCAGCGGCAGCGGCTATCTGATAGTCTTCGGTACCGGTAGGTTCTTCGAGGACGGCGACAAGGATGGCGTAAAAACCCACGCGCAAAGCGTCTACGCCATCTGGGATCGCCAGACCCGCGCAGAAACCACCACGGAATACATTGTCAGCCGGAGCCAATTGGTCCAGCAAACCATCACCAACGCGGTCACGGGCAGCGATGGCACCACCAATACAGCGGCAAGAATCATCAGCAACACTCCGATCGCGTGGATCACGAAAGATGATCAGGGCAAAGAACTCACGAGCAAGACCAAGTACGGCTGGTACCTCGACCTTCAGGTCAAGGACGGGGCCCTAGACGGCGAAATGCTGGTGGAAAACATGGCAACCCTGGGGCAGACCCTGTTCTTCCAGACCCTGATCCCCAACGACGACCCCTGCGCCGACGGCGCCAGCAACTGGACCTATGCCCTGAACCCCTATACCGGCGGCCGTACCAACCACCATGCCTTCGAGATCCATTATCTCAATGGCGAAATCAAGGAGGTTGTCAGCGCCATCAAGCAGGACGGCGAAGGCGGCATCACCATCGCCCAGAGGCCGGACCGCAACTTCGAGCTGTGCACCGGCCAGGAATGCGTGAAGGTCTACCCGGATCCCGCCAGCATCGGCCGGCAGACCTGGCGCAAGGTCACAGAGGAGTGAACATGAACAGAATCCGCATGCAGGGCTTCACCCTGATCGAGCTGATGATCGTGGTGGCCATCGTCGGCATTCTCGCCGCAATTGCCTACCCCAACTACAGCGATTACATCGCCCGCGGCAATCGCAGCGAAGGAATTACTCTGCTGAACGATGCCGCGGCCCGGCAAGAGCGCCACTTCGCACAGAATCACACCTACGTCACCGACTCGACCAAGCTAGAAAATCTGGGCTTGAAAAAAACTGACGGCAAGTTCATGTCGGCCAGCAGGAAGTACGAACTGACCGTCACCAGCGATGGCGGTTACACACTGACCGCCACCCAGCGTTTTGGTGATAGCAAATGCGGCAACCTCACGCTGGATGCTCTCGGCAATCGTGGCCGCTCGGGCAGCGGCATGAGCGTGACCGACTGCTGGAAATAATCTCCAGCAAACCACCCAAGTAGGAGACCCGCACATTCGGCGGGTCTCCTACTTCAGAATTCCCAAAGAGCTTGGGTCAAACCTCGGAGCCTCAGCCCTCCTGCACCACCCGCAACTCCTTCGGCATGGCGAAGGTCACGTTCTCCGGCTCCCCGTCCAGCTCGATCACCTCGTCGGCGCCCCATTCGCGCAGGCGGGCGATGACGCCCTGGACCAGCACCTCCGGCGCCGAGGCGCCGGCGGTGATGCCGATCTTCTGCTTGCCGTCGAACCATTCGCGCCGGAGGTCGTCGGCGCCGTCGATCAGGTAAGCCGGGGTGCCCATGCGTTCGGCCAGTTCGCGCAGGCGGTTGGAGTTGGAGCTGTTGGGGCTGCCGACCACCAGCAGCAGGTCGCAGTCCTCGGCGAGCTGCTTGACCGCATCCTGGCGGTTCTGGGTGGCGTAGCAGATGTCGCTCTTGCGCGGCCCCTGGATGGCCGGGAAGCGCTCGCGCAGGGCGTCGATGACCTTCGAGGTGTCGTCCATCGACAGGGTGGTCTGGGTGACGTAGGCCAGCGCCGCGGGGTTGCGCACCTCGAGACGGGCGACGTCGTCCTCGTCCTCGACCAGGTAGATGGCGCCGCCGTTGCGGTTGTCGTACTGGCCCATGGTGCCCTCCACCTCGGGGTGGCCGGCGTGGCCGATGAGGATGCACTCCTGGCCGTCGCGGCTGTAGCGGGCGACTTCCAGGTGCACCTTGGTGACCAGCGGGCAGGTGGCGTCGAACACGCGCAGGCCGCGGCGGGCCGCCTCGTCGCGCACCGTCTGGGACACGCCGTGGGCACTGAAGATGACGATGACATCGTCGGGCACCTGGTCGAGCTCCTCGACGAAGACGGCGCCGCGCGCGCGCAGGCCCTCGACGACGAACTTGTTGTGCACCACTTCGTGGCGCACGTAGATCGGCGGGCCGAACACGTCGAGGGCGCGGTTGACGATCTCGATGGCGCGGTCGACACCGGCGCAGAAGCCGCGGGGGTTGGCGAGGGTGATTTGCATGGCAGTTCTCGGCACGCGGGGATTCAGGGGAGTCGCAGGGTGGGCTGGCGGCGCAGCAGCACAACCCACCATCGCGAACGCCGGGCCGCCTATCGCCAAAACACTTGGCCTGCGGCGCTCGGTTGGGCGAATGAATTCGCCCCTACAGGAGTCAGAGCGGCTGCACGTCGACGATTTCCACATCGAAGGTCAGGCGCTTGCCGGCCAGCGGGTGGTTGAAGTCGATGGTCACCTGGGCATCGTCGAACTGCCTGACCACGCCCGGCAGCTCGGCGTTGGCGGCATCGTTGAAGATGATCAGCAGCCCTTCGGACAGCTCCATGCCCTCGAAGTTGCCGCGCGGCATGACCTGCACGTTCTGCGGGTTGGGCTGACCGAAGCCGTGCTCCGGCTCGATGGCGATCGAACGCTTGTCGCCGGCCTTGAGGCCGTAGAGGGCCTGCTCGAAGCCGGGCAGCAGGTTGCCGTCGCCGACCTTGAACACGGCCGGGCTCTTGTCGAAGGTGCTGTCGACCACGTCGCCCGACTCGAGCTTGATGGCGAAGTGCAGGGTTACCTGGCGCTCGGGGCCGATGCGCTGTTCAGTCATTGCGGTCTCCGCTTTTCTCGGATTTGAACATGTCCAGGGCCAGCAGCACGGCGCCGACGCTGATGGCGCAGTCGGCGATGTTGAAGGCCGGGAAATACCAGCGGTTCTGCCAGTGGACCAGGATGAAGTCGATCACGTGGCCGTAGGCCACGCGATCGAACAGGTTGCCCAGCGCACCGCCCAGTACCAGCGCCAGGCCCAGCGCCAGCCAGCCCTGGCCGCGGCGCGGCAGGCGCCTGAGCCAGACCACCAGCACGGCGCTGACGCCGATGGCGATGACGGCGAACAGCCAGCGCTGCCAGCCGCCGTGGTCGGCGAGGAAGCTGAAGGCGGCGCCGGTGTTGTAGGCCAGGGTCCAGCTGAAGTAGTCGGGAATGACCACGATCTGCTGGTACATCTGCAGGCTGCCCTCGAAGTACAGCTTGGTGACCTGGTCGAGCACGAAGACGATCGCGCTCAGCCACAGCCACGGCAGGGCGCCGAAGCGCCCGGCGGTCTCACGCATGCAGGCGCACCTCGCCGCTGCCGCTGACGTTGTCCACGCAGCGGCCGCACAGCTCCGGATGCTCGGCATGCTGGCCGACGTCCGCGCGGAAGTGCCAGCAGCGGGAGCACTTGGCATGCCCCGACTTGAGCACCTGCAGCTTCAGACCGGCGACCTCGCTGTCGACCGCCTCGGCCGGAGCCTCGGCCAGCGGCGCCAGGCTGGCGTACGAGGTGATCAGCACGAAGCGCAGCTCGTCGCCCAGCTTGGCCAGCTTGGCGGCCAGCGCCTCCTCGGCGTACAGGGTGACCTCGGCCTGCAGGTTGCCGCCGATGGTCTTGGCGTTGCGCTGGTTCTCCAGCTCCTTGTTCACCGCGGCCTTGACCGCCATCACCTCGGTCCAGAACTCGCGCCCCAGCGCGGCGTCGGCGTCCAGCTCGAACAGGCCGTCGTACCAGGTGTTGAGGAACACCGACTCATTGCGCGGGCCCGGCAGGTACTGCCAGATCTCCTCGGCGGTGAAGGCGAGGATCGGCGCGATCCAGCGCACCAGTGCCTCGGCGATGTGGAACAGCGCGGTCTGGCAGGAGCGCCGCGCCTGGCTGTCGGCCGCGGTGGTGTACTGGCGGTCCTTGATGATGTCGAGGTAGAAGCCGCCCAGCTCCTGCACGCAGAAGTTGTGCACCTTCTGGTAGACGTTCCAGAAGCGGTACTGCTCGTAGGCCTCGGTCAGCTCGGCCTGCAGGCGCGCGGCGGCGTCCACCGCCCAGCGGTCGAGGGCCAGCATCTGCGAAGGCTCCAGCAGGTCGGTGGCCGGATCGAAGCCGCTGAGGTTGGAGAGCAGGAAGCGCATGGTGTTGCGGATGCGCCGGTAGGCGTCGGCGCTGCGCTGCAGGATCTGCTTGGACACCGCCATCTCGCCGGAGTAGTCGGTGGCCGAGACCCACAGGCGCAGGATGTCGGCGCCCATGCTGTCGGTGACTTCCTGCGGGGCGATGACGTTGCCCAGCGACTTGGACATCTTGCGGCCGTTCTCGTCGACCACGAAGCCGTGGGTCAGCAGGCCGCGGTACGGCGCGTGGCCGTCGATGGCAGCGCCGGTCAGCAGCGAGCTGTGGAACCAGCCGCGGTGCTGGTCGGAGCCTTCCAAGTAGAGGTCGGCGCGCGGGCCCTGGTCGTGGCCCATCGGGTGCGAGCCGCGCATCACGTGCCAGTGGGTGGTGCCGGAGTCGAACCAGACGTCGAGGGTGTCGCTGATCTTGTCGTAGTCGGCGGCCTCGCTGCCGAGCAGCTCGCCGGCGTCCAGCTTGAACCAGGCCTCGATGCCTTCCTGCTCGACGCGCTGGGCGACCTGCTCCATCAGCTCGACGGTGCGCGGGTGCAGCTCGCCGGTCGCCTTGTGCAGGAAGAACGGGATCGGCACGCCCCAGTTGCGCTGGCGCGAGATGCACCAGTCGGGACGGTTGGCGATCATCGCGTGCAGGCGCGGCTTGCCCCAGCCCGGGTAGAACTCGGTCTGCTCGATGGCGTTGAGCGCGCGTTCGCGCAGGGTGGCGCCCTGCGCCGGCTCGCGATCCATGCCGACGAACCACTGCGCGGTGGCGCGGTAGATCAGCGGGGTCTTGTGGCGCCAGCAGTGCATGTAGCTGTGGCTGATGCTCTCGTGCTTGAGCAGCGCGCCGACTTCCTCGAGCTTGGCGACGATCTGCGGGTTGGCCTTCCAGATGAACTGGCCGCCGAAGAACGGCAGGTCGGCGACATACACGCCGTTGCTCTGCACCGGGTTGAGGATGTCGTCGTTGCTCATCCCGTAGTGCTTGCAGGTGCGGAAGTCGTCCTCGCCGTAGGCCGGCGCCGAGTGGACGATGCCGGTACCGGCGCCCAGCTCGACGTACTCGGCGAGATACACCGGCGAGAAGCGCTCGTAGAACGGATGGCGGAAGCGGATGTTCTCCAGCGCCGCGCCCGGGGCGCTGGCGATCGCCTCGCCCTCCAGGCCGTAGCGCTTGAGGCAGGACTCGACCAGCTCGGCGGCCAGCAGCAGCAGCCGGTCGCCGACGTCGACCAGCGCATACTCGAACTCGGGGTGCAGGTTGAGCGCCTGGTTGGCCGGGATGGTCCACGGCGTGGTGGTCCAGATCACCGCGCAGGCGGTCTTCTCCAGGGCGGGCAGACCGAAGGCCGCGGCCAACTGGGCGGCGTCCTCGACGGCGAAGGCCACGTCGATGGCGTCGGACTTCTTGTCCTGGTACTCGACCTCGGCCTCGGCCAGCGCCGAGCCGCAGTCGAAGCACCAGTTGACCGGCTTGAGGCCCTTGAACACGAAGCCGCCCTTGACCATCTCGGCCAGGGCGCGGATCTCGCCGGCCTCGTTGGCGAAGTTCATGGTCTTGTACGGGTTGGCGAAGTCGCCGAGTACGCCGAGGCGGACGAAGTCGGCCTTCTGGCCGTCGATCTGCTCGCTGGCGTAGCTGCGGCACAGTTCGCGGGTCTTGTCCGCCGGCAGGTTCTTGCCGTGGGTCACCTCGACCTTGTGCTCGATCGGCAGGCCGTGGCAGTCCCAGCCCGGCACGTAGGGGGCGTCGAAGCCGGCGAGGGTCTTGGAGCGGACGATGATGTCCTTGAGAACCTTGTTGACCGCGTGGCCGATGTGGATGTTGCCGTTGGCGTAGGGCGGGCCGTCGTGCAGGACGAACTTCGGTCGGCTGGCGCCGAGCGCGCGCAGCTTGCCGTACAGGTCGATCTCGTCCCAGTACTTGAGGGTTTCCGGCTCGCGCTGCGGCAGCCCGGCCTTCATCGGGAATGCCGTTTCCGGCAGGTTCAGGGTCGCTTTGTAGTCGGTCATTTCAGGTTCTCTAACGGTTGACCCTGCCAGTGGGCACGGGCGGCGGCGATGTCCGCGTCGATCGCCGACTTCAGTGCCTCCAGGGAGGCGAAACGCTGTTCGTCGCGCAGCTTGCGGTGGAACTGCACCACGAGGCGGCGGCCATAGAGGTCGCCGCTGAAATCCAGCAGATGAACTTCCAGATGGGCACGGCCGTCGCCGGCGACGCTGGGGCGGGTACCGATGTTGGCCACTCCCGGCCAGCGCCGGCCGTCCAGCGCGACGCTCACCAGATAGACGCCGCTCAGCGCCGGGCGCAGGCGATTGAGCCGCAGGTTGGCGGTCGGCGTGCCCAGCTGGCGGCCGAGCTTCTGGCCGTGCAGCACCCGGCCGCTGATGGCGTAGGGACGACCGAGCAGGCGTTCGACCTCGGCGAAGTCGCCGGCGGCCAGTTCCTCGCGCACCCGCGTGCTGCTGATGCGCTCGCCGTCCAGCTCGATGGTGTCCGCCGACTCGACGGTGAAGCCCTCGCGCGCCCCGGCCTCCTGCAGCAGGGCGAAGTCGCCGGCGCGGTCGCAGCCGAAGCGGAAGTCGTCGCCGACCTCGAGGTGCCTGACCCCCAGGCCCTCGACCAGGATCTGGTGGACGAAAGCGTTGGCGGACAGCTCGCGCAGGCGGCGGTTGAAGGTCAGGCACAGCACCCGGTCGACCCCGCAGGCGCGCAGCAGCTCGAGCTTCTCGCGCAGGCTGCTGATGCGCGGCGGGGCCTTGTCCGGAGCGAAGAATTCGCGCGGCTGCGGCTCGAAGATCACCACGCAGCTGGGCAGGCCGGCCTGCGCCGCGCGCTCGCGCAGACGCGCCAGCACGCCCTGGTGGCCGCGATGCACGCCGTCGAAGTTGCCGATGGTGGCAACGCAGCCCCGCTGGCAGGAGCGCAGATTATGGAGACCTCGGACCAGTTGCATAGACGCGTCTTGTGTGCAAATTGGCCGATTATACCCATGCATCGGGCATCAGGCGTAGGCCCCGTGACCACCTGCTCAATGGCGCAGATGGCGCAAGCGCAGGCCGAGCAGGACCATCGCGGCGACGTAGACGACGATGCCGCCGCCGACCAGCAGGCTCAGCTCCAGCGCTCGGCGCTGCCAGCCCCAGGCGAACCATGCCGCGGACGGCGCGTTCAGCCACCAGACCAGCGCCACCATGGCCGCGCAGCCGGCCAGCAGGCGCAGGGCGAACAGCCCCCAGCCCGGCGCCGGCTGATAGACGCCGGCCTTGCGCAGCCCCCAGAGCAGCAGGCCGGTATTGAGCATCGACGACAGCGAGGTGGACAGCGCCAGGCCGACGTGCTGCAGCGGCCAGATCAGCACCAGGTTGAACGCCATGTTCGCCACCATGCACTGCACGGCGATGCGCACCGGAGTCTTCAGGTCCTGGCGGGCGAAGAAGCCCGGCGCCAGCACCTTGATCAGCATGAAGGTGAGCACGCCCAGCGAATAGGCCTCCAGGGCGTTGGCCGCCTGCACCACGTCGCGCTCGGTCATCTTGCCGTAGTGGAACAGGCTGGCGATCAGCGGTTCGGAGAGGATCGCCAGGGCCAGCGCCGCCGGCACGCCGACCAGCAGCACCATGCGCAGCGCCCAGTCGATGGTCGCCGAGAAGGCCTTGGGGTCGCCGCCGGCATGCTGGCGCGACAGGCTGGGCAGGATCACCGTGCCGATGGCGATGCCGAAGGCGCCCAGCGGCAGCTCCGACAGGCGGTCGGCGTAGTACAGCCAGGACACGCTGCCGGTCTGCAGGAAGGACGCCAGCACGGTGTCCAGCAGCAGGTTGATCTGGCTGACCGACACGCCGAACAGCGCCGGCACCATCAGCGTCATGATCCGCTTGACGCCCTCGTCCTTGCGATCGGGCCGCGGGATCGGCAGCAGCCGGATGCGCGCCAGGAACGGCAGCTGGAACAGCAGCTGGGCCAGGCCCGCGACGAACACGCCCCAGGCCAGCGCCATCACCGGCTGGTCGAAGTAGGGGGTGAAGAACAGGGTCGCGCCGATCATGCACACGTTGAGCAGCACGGGGGTGAAGGCCGGCACGGCGAAACGCCCGTAGCTGTTGAGGATGCCGCCGCAGAAGGCGGTCAGCGAGATCAGCAGCAGGTAGGGAAAGGTGATGCGCAGCAGCTCGCCGGCCAGCGCCAGCTTCTCCGGCTCGCCGCGAAAGCCCGGGGCGAACAGCATGATCAGATAGGGCGAGGCGACCACGCCGAGGGCGGTGAGCGCGGTGAGGGTCAGACCGAGGGTGCCGGCGACCCGGTCGACCAGTTGCTTGACCTCGGCCAGGCTGCGCTGCGCGCGGTACTCGGAGAGCACCGGGACGAAGGCCTGGGCGAAGGCGCCCTCGGCGAACAGCCGGCGCATGAAGTTGGGGATCTTGAAGGCGATGAAGAAGGCATCCGCCGCCGGACTGGAACCGAAGTAGGCCGCCACCACCATGTCGCGCACCATGCCCAGCACCCTCGACAGCAGGGTCATCACGCTGACCACCGCACTGGATCGCAACAAACTGCTTTTGGCCGACTCGCCGGACATGCTTTAATCCCCGCCCCTGCAAAGGTCGGCGAGTGTAAGCCAGCGCCCGCCCGCCCGACCAGCACCCGACAGCCGCCATTGCCCCTTGACAACGCCTTTCGGCGCCGGCATGATTCGCGGCCTTATTTACTTGGTATCCCCAGTTTTCGAGGAGCTCGACGGTGGCCAACTCCCCCTCCGCCAAAAAACGTGCCAAACAGGCTGAGAAGCGCCGCAGCCACAACGCCAGCCTGCGCTCGATGGTGCGTACCTACATCAAGAACGTAGTCAAGGCTATCGACGCCAAAGACCTGGCCAAGGCTCAGACCGCCTACACCCTGGCTGTGCCGGTGATCGACCGTATGGCCGACAAGGGCATCATCCACAAGAACAAAGCTGCTCGTCACAAGAGCCGCCTGAACGGCCATATCAAGGCCCTCGCCCAGGCGTAAGCTTCTGTTCCGACAAGAAACCGGCTTCGGCCGGTTTTTTGTTGCCCGCAGAAAGGTGCCGGGCGCTCGCGCGAGGCGAACGCCCGGCCCGCTACAGCTTCTCCGCCGCGATAGCCGCGCACTGATCCGGCCGGTGCTGCGCGGTGCGCCAGGCCACCAGCATGGCCCCGCCGGCACAGCACAGCATCACCAGCGCCATCGGCCGCGCCGTGCCGTCGTGCAGCACGCCGACCAGCGAGGCCGCCAGCGCGGCGACGGAGAACTGCAGGCTGCCGAGCAGCGCCGAGGCGCTGCCGGCATGGGCGCCCTGCCCGGCCATGGCGCAGGCCGAAGTATTGGGCATCACCACCCCCAGGGTCGCGATGCAGCCGAACAGCGGCACCAGCAGCGGCCACAGGGTGGCCGGCTGCAGCCAGGCCACGCCCAGCAGCGCCAGCGCACAGCCCAGATAGAAGGCCACCCCGCGCGGCACCCAGAACGCCGGACCGCGCCGGGCCAGCAGTCGCGTATTGAACTGGGCGAGCAGGATGAAGCCGGCGGCGTTGCTGCCGAACAGCCAGCCGTACTGCTGGGCCGGCACCTGGTAGAGCTCGATGAACACGAAGGGCGAGCCGGCGATGTAGGCGAACATCGCCGCGATGGCCAGACCGCCGGTCAGCGCATGCCCCAGGAAGGTCCGATCGGCCAGCAGCAGCCGGTACTGGCGCAGCGCTCCGCCCAGCGGCGCCGGCGGCAGCTCCGGCGAGCGCGTCTCCGGCAGCCAGCGCAGCACCAGCAGCAGGCACAGCGCGGCGAACAGGCCGAGAACGGCGAAGATCGCCCGCCAGCCGGCCAGCTCCAGCAGCAGCCCGCCGGCGGCCGGCGCGAGGATCGGCGCCAGCCCCATCACCAGCATCAGCCGCGAGAACACCCGCGCCGAGGCGACCGGATCGCACAGGTCGCGCACCACCGCACGCGACACCACCATGCCGGCGCAGCCGCCCAGCGCCTGGATGAAGCGCGCGGCGACCAGCCACTCGAGGCTCGGCGCCAGCATGCAGGCGAAGGTCGCCACGCCGAACAGCGCGACGCCGAACAGCAGCGGCACGCGACGCCCGAAGCGGTCGGCCAGCGGCCCGTAGAGCAATTGGCCGATGGCCAGGCCGACGAAATACGCCGCCAGGCTGTACTGCACGTGCTCGACGTCGGTGGCGAAGCTGTCGGCCAGGGCCGGGAAGGCGGGCAGGTAGAAGTCGATCGCCAACGGCGCGAAGGCCGTCAGCGCGCCGAGAATCAGCAGGATACGCAGGGACATCGGAACTCCGGACAGGACGCGGCGTGACGGCGGAGGGCAGCCGCAAGGCCGTCCGTTTTACATACGTTCAAGAATGTTTGCAAACCGTCGGGGCGCGGCATGCTTCTTGCTGCCGCCTTCGCACAACTGTAACCCGCACCCGGTAAATAGCTGCCATGGATTCACGGAGCAGAGCTATGTCCACCCTCACCGAACTGGCCAAACAGATTGCCGAGCTGTATCCACTCCGGGACAAGACCGCCGGCAAGCGCTATCGCATCGTCAACCAGCTGGCCGGCCTCACCGAGCTGGAGGAGGTCGGCGGCCGGCCGCGCTACGTGCCGACCCGCGTCCTGCAGGACGACACGCTGTGGGACCTGGCCGGCTGACCTCTCACTCACGCCCGGAGGCCAGCCTGGACAGGTCGACCACTCCTGCATCGCTGAAGCGCCGGCTGCCGAACCAGCCGCCGCCGAGCTTGCCACGCAGCACATAGGGCACATTGTCCAGCCGGGCACTGTCGACCATCCCCAGCGCCTGACGCAGGGCAGCAAAGGCCGAGATACTCACCGGCACTTCGATCACGCTCTCGCCGAACCCCGGCAAGCGGCCGTGCTGAGCACTCACCCCGCGCGCCAGCAGCCTGCCGTTGACCTTCAGCTCCAGGGCAACACCGCTGTAGTCGATCACCCCGGCATTCGGGTTCTGCACCCGCAGCTTCACCGCCAAACGCACCTCCAGCCCCTCCCCGCGCAGCGGCTCGATGCCGACCACCTGGAAGCTCAGCGGGTCGCGACCGCCGAACGTGGCGCAGGACAGCAGCCCCGGCATCAACAGCAGCACCAGCAGCAGGCGCACCGCGCGGGCGAACAGCGGAAAGGCGGGAGCGGACATGGCATGCCTCCGGAAGGGAGAGGGCGAGAAGGAAGCCGGCAAGGCAAGTATTCACCCAGCCGGCCGATCCTGCCCTACCGCGCGCGCACCAACAGCGCACCAACAGTGCGCATTCACGCACCGGCCCGCGCACACCAGCAAGCCGCCCTCAACACGATCACGGCCGTCACGGCGCGGTAAAACCACGGAAACAGTGTGGCATTAGACTTGCTACGTGGAAGACGGGACCCTCCCCAAGCCCCAGCAAGCACTCAACGAGGAAGAGCCATGGCCATTGCGATCAACTGGACTGCCGAGTTCGAAACCGGCATCGACATCATCGACGAGCAGCACAAGCGCATCTTCGAATACCTGAAGGAAATCGACGAGGCCATCTCCAGCAAGTCCGTCGAGCAGATCGAGCACGTCATCAAGTCGCTGATCGACTACGCGATCTCGCACAACACCTTCGAGGAAACCCTGATGGAGAAGGCCGGCTATCCGATGCTCGAGGCCCACCATGAGGTGCACGAGCGGTTCAAGGAGCGCGCCCACTCCTACCGCGACCGCTTCGGCAACGGCGAGGACCCGATCCGCCTGGCCCGCGAGGTGCGCAGCGACATCGGCCTGTGGCTGACCAACCACATCAAGCGCGACGACAAGCACTACGTCAACTACGTCAAGCGTGATCTCGAGGGCAGCTTCGTCGGCCGCATGCTCAACAAGATCTTCGGCTGAGCCCCGCCTGCCGGGCGGCCACTGCGCGCCGCCCGCCCCACGACTGCCGACCATTCCCCGGAGCCGCACCGACCGCTCGCCGCGCAGGCTCCGAGCGCCCTTCCGGCACCGCCCCGGCCCCAGCACCGAGGGCCGCGAATATGCCCGCCTCCTGCTCCCATCCGCGCCGGCGCGCGATATGCTCAAGATGAGGCGCGACGCCAATGCCTCCGGCCGGGTCAGGTCACCCGTGCCCGGCGGCGCTGGGCGGGCGTCAGGCGCGTTCGCCGCTCGCCGCCGAACGCCCACCACGACAATAATAAAGAGAACAAGACCATGACCATCAAGGTAGGCATCAACGGCTTCGGCCGTATCGGACGTCTGGCCCTGCGCGCCGCCTGGGGCTGGCCAGAGCTGGAGTTCGTGCAGATCAACGACCCGGCCGCCGACGCGGCCACCCACGCCCATCTGCTCAACTTCGACTCGGTGCACGGCCGCTGGCGGTTCGACGCAGGCAGCGACGGCGACAGCCTCGTCATCGGAGACCGGCACATCCGGGTCACCCACAACAAGACCATCGCCGATACCGACTGGTCGGGCTGCGACCTGGTGATCGAGGCCAGCGGCAAGATGACCAGGGCGGCCCTGCTGCAGGCCTACCTCGACCAGGGCGTCAGGCGCGTGGTGGTCAGTGCGCCGGTCAAGGAGCCGGAGGTGCTCAACGTGGTGCTGGGAGTCAACCACCAGCGGTTCGACCCGCAGCGGCACCGCATCGTCACCGCCGCCTCCTGCACCACCAACTGCCTGGCGCCGCTGGTCAAGGTGATCCACGAAGCGCTCGGCATCCGCCATGGCTCGATCACCACCATCCATGCGCTGACCAACGATCAGGTCGTCATCGACCAGCCGCACAAGGACCTGCGCCGCGCCCGCGCCTGCGGCATGAGCATGATCCCGACCACCACCGGCTCGGCCACCGCCATCGCCGAGATCTTCCCCGAGCTGCGCGGCAAGCTGAACGGCCACGCGGTGCGCGTGCCGCTGGCCAACGCCTCGCTGACCGACTGCGTGTTCGAGGTCGAGCGCGCCACCACGGCAGAGGAAGTGAACCAGTTGCTCAAGGCTGCCGCCGAAGGCGAGCTCAGGGGCATCCTCGGCTACGAGGAACGCCCGCTGGTGTCCATCGACTACCGCAGCGACCCGCGCTCGTCGATCGTCGATGCGCTATCGACCCTGGTGGTCAACGGCACCCAGGTGAAGCTGTACGCCTGGTACGACAACGAGTGGGGCTATGCCAACCGCACCGTGGAGCTGGCGCGGCTGCTGGGCGAGGCCCGCTAGACCCGGCATAGCCTGGCTTGGTCCCGGAGACAGGCTTGCCCAAGCGGGCCGACGGCTCCGCTGGATAGCGGCAGCCCGGGCGGCTGCCGGGCGATCCGCCTGAAGCGCGCATCAACGGCGCTCCATGGCCACGGACCACGGACCACGAACCGCGGCGCGCCCCCTAGCCCCCCCTGTAAACGGCAGGTCCAGAAAACACAAAGCCCCGGAATCCGGGGCTTTGTGTCTGCGCTGGTGGAGCCGGGAAGGGTCCGGATGGCCGTGGAATGGGTGTCCGAGTCAGCGTGGAATCCACAGATTTGAACCCAAAAACGCTCCCACGTGTCCATTCATCGCCCAAGGCCAAGCGCACATTGAGAAGACAATGCATGCGCATTACCATGTCAGTGCACCCTCCCACATTGGAGATCAACATGACTGCCACGCTTGAAGTCGAGTCCACGCTTACTGACCGGTATCAGACCACTGTGCCCGAGACCGTTCGTCGCGCTCTCAAGCTGGGCAAGCGGGACAAGATCCACTACACAATCCGCCAGGATGGCGAGGTAGTCCTGACTCGCGCCAAGGCGCCCGAGGTCAATGATCCCGTGCTCGGCCAGTTCCTCAACTTCCTGGCGAACGACATCGCTCGCCATCCTGAACACCTGAAAGCTGTAGATGCCAGCCTGGTAAAGCGTATCCAGTCCGTGGTCGGACATGTCGAGATTGATCTGGACGCGCCACTCTCGGCTGACGACGAATGATCCAGCCGACACACACACCGCTAGTCATCAACGGCTGGACTGTATTTGCCCATCCTCTGTTTCTTGAGCAAGTCGAGCGGCTGACCCAACAGGTGGAAGCCCTGCGCCGGAAGGATCCGGAAGGTTACCTGCGGAAGAATGCCAGCAAGCGCCTTGCTGCCATTCTGAAACTGGCATTCGAGGTCATCCCTCAGGATCCGGGTCGTGCAGAGTATCGCCAGGGTGGAACCTTGGGCGAGGAGCACAAGCACTGGTTCCGCGCCAAGTTTTTCCAACAGTACCGCCTGTTTTTCCGCTACCACGCCCAAAGCAAAATCATCGTCTATGCGTGGGTCAATGACGAAGATACCAAGCGGGCGTACGAGAGCGGGGACGATGCGTACCGTGTATTCCGCAAGATGCTGGAAAATGGCCACCCACCGGGGGACTGGGCCGCACTGCTATCGGAAGCACATGGCGGATCAACCAGACTGAGTGATCTCGAACGGCAGCTTTCTGCTCCCCCACACTGATAGCATGAACCCGACTTGCGCTTGAAGCATCCCGTACGCGCCCCCCACAATCCGGGGCCGTCTTGGAACAAGCAGGAGTACAACCATGAATACAAGGGCTACGCTGCTCGGCTAGCTAGAGTACAGCGAAGAGGACAGCCTTCTCGTGGGCCATATCGCCGGCATCCGCGATGTGGTCGGCTTCCATGACAGCTCGGTGACGGAGCGGCGAGCAGCATCCGTTGAAGCGGTGGACGACTACCTGGATACCTGTGCCAAGCCGGGGACGCGCGCCCCAGAAGCCTTACCCTGGCAAGCTCAGCCTGCGCTCTGGTGCCGAGCGGCCAGTCGAAACGCGTGAAGTTCATGCCCAAGGCGCGAGCCAGCTGGACGCTCGGCGTGAGCGCGAAGATGATCTCGCCGCCGGGCTCGGTGGTGTAGAGCAACGGGCGCTGGCGCCCTTCCCTGAGCAGCCGCTCGTAGCCGGCGGTCAGATCCCGCCGGGCCAGTTCGGCCGGCGTGGGCAGGCCTTGCCAGGATTTCCCGGCCCGCTGGACGGCCTCGCCGACTTCAGCCTGATAGATCGTCAGAAAATTCAGAACCTGCGCAACACTGTGCTCAAGAGCGCGCTCAGTGAACGCGCTGCGCAGGAAGCTGAAGCGCTCGTTGAGGTACTGCGCCAGCTCACGGGCCAGGGCTTCGTCATGGCCTAGCGACCAGCGGACCTGTCTGGGCAGCTGAGGGTAGGCGGCGAAGTGCGTGGGAAGGGTGTAGTAGTACTGGAAGCCGGTCTTGGCACTGAAGATCAGGTGCAGCTGACCGGTCTTGCGAGGTGTCGCTTTGGGCATGATGGCATACCTTTTTGGATTCACAGTCGGACTGTGAGAAATCCAATGCCATCAAATCTGGCCTGAAACCCGCGTTCTAGACGGGTTCCAGGCTTGAATTGGTGGAGCCGGGGGGATTTGAACCCCCGTCCGCCAGCTCTCCGCTATTGGTTCTACATGCTTAGCCATCTCTACTGAGTTAACTCCTCGCGACCCGAGTGGCAGGGTGCTTGGAGCGAGCTGCATGAGTTTTAGCCGTTACGCCTGCAGCGAACTTGGCGGCGATCCTGTTCTATATGACTGACCAAATCTTCGGGTTTACAGGCATCCCCTAGGGTCAGCTAGCGGCCCTTAGGCGGCTAGAGCGTAGTTGTCGTCGTTGGCAACTATGAGTTTGTAACAGCGAATTTACGAGTTCTGTTACCAGCTCGGCATGCCCCTCAAGTTTTGTTACCGGCGTCGAATCCTGATCGGCCCCTGGGTACTTCTGCTTGCAAGGTCGGATGAAGTGTACGGCAAAGCTTCCCTGCGGCCAAGTCTGATGTAGAGTAGCCGCTGGCCAGCGTCCGGCCAGCCGGACGGACGGCCCCGGGGAGCCATAGAGCGAAGCGATTGGGGCGATTCCCTTAATCAATTACGCCTAAGTCCCCGCCCGGGGTAGGATGCTCCCCGTCAACCAGTTTTCAACCCTGAAGGAGTTCAGCGAATGTCCCTCATCAACACCCAGGTCCAGCCGTTCAAGGTCAACGCTTTCCACAACGGCAAGTTCATCGAGGTCACCGAAGCCGACCTGAAAGGCAAGTGGTCGGTGCTGATCTTCATGCCGGCAGCCTTCACCTTCAACTGCCCGACCGAGATCGAAGACGCCGCCGAAAACTACGCCGAATTCCAGAAGGCCGGCGCCGAGGTGTACATCGTCACCACCGACACCCACTTCTCCCACAAGGTCTGGCACGAAACTTCCCCGGCCGTCGGCAAGGCCAAGTTCCCGCTGATCGGCGACCCGACCCACGTGCTGACCAACGCCTTCGGCGTGCACATTCCGGAAGAAGGCCTGGCCCTGCGCGGCACCTTCATCATCAACCCGGAAGGCGTGATCAAGACCCTGGAAGTCCACTCCAACGAGATCGCCCGCGACGTCAGCGAGACCCTGCGCAAGCTGAAGGCCGCCCAGTACACCGCCGCCCACCCGGGCCAGGTCTGCCCGGCCAAGTGGAAGGAAGGCGCCGAGACCCTGACCCCGTCGCTGGACCTGGTCGGCAAGATCTAAGCAGCCCTTCCAGGTTGTCGCCTCGCGGGAGCTGTCACCCGGCTCCCGCGACGCCCGAATGCCCGGGTGGGTTCCGCCCGGGCATTTTCATATCCGAATTTCGCAAAAGGGATACCGTCGCCATGTTGGATGCCAATCTGAAAACCCAGTTGCAGGCCTACCTCGAGAGGGTCACCGAACCGTACGAGATAGTCGCGTCCCTGGACGACGGCGAAAAATCCCGGGAAATGCTCGCCCTGCTCGAGGACATCGACGCCCTGAGCGACAAGATCGCCCTGGATACCGCAGGCCAGGACGCCCGCAAGCCCTCGTTCGGCTTCCGCCGCGACGGCGTGGAGATCGGCCCGCGCTTCGCCGGCCTGCCCATGGGCCACGAGTTCACCTCGCTGGTGCTGGCCCTGCTGCAGGTGGGCGGCTACCCGCCGAAGGTCTCCGACGAGGTGATTGCGCAGATCAAGGGCATCGAGGGCGAGTTCCGCTTCGAGACCTACTTCTCGCTGTCCTGCCACAACTGCCCGGACGTGGTGCAGGCGCTCAACCTGATGGCGGTGCTCAACCCCAACATCAAGCACGTGGCCATCGACGGCGCGCTGTTCCAGGACGAGGTCGAGCGGCGCCAGATCATGGCGGTGCCGAGCATCTACCTCAACGGCGAGCCGTTCGGCAACGGCCGCATGGGCGTCGAGGAGATCCTCGCCAAGCTGGATACCAACAGCGGCGCCCGCGAGGCCGACAGGCTCAACGCGAAGACCGCCTTCGACGTGCTGGTGGTCGGCGGTGGCCCGGCCGGTGCCTCGGCGGCCATCTACGCCGCGCGCAAGGGCATCCGCACCGGCGTCGCCGCCGAGCGCTTCGGCGGCCAGGTGATGGACACCATGGCCATCGAGAACTTCATCTCGGTGCCGGAGACCGAAGGCCCGAAACTGGCCCGCGCGCTGGAAGAGCACGTGCGCCAGTACGAGGTCGACATCATCAACCTGCAGCGCGCCAGCCGGCTGATTCCGGCCGAGACCGGCGATGGCCTGCACACCGTGCAGTTCGACAACGGCGGCGAGCTGAAAGCGAAGACCGTGATCCTCGCCACCGGCGCGCGCTGGCGCGAGATGAACGTGCCGGGCGAGCAGGAATACCGCGGCCGCGGCGTGGCCTACTGCCCGCACTGCGACGGCCCGCTGTTCAAGGGCAAGCGCGTGGCGGTGATCGGCGGCGGCAACTCCGGCGTCGAGGCGGCCATCGACCTGGCCGGCATCGTCGCCCACGTGACCCTGCTGGAGTTCGGCGAGCAGCTGCGCGCCGATGCGGTGCTGCAGAAGAAGCTGCACAGCCTGCCCAACGTGACCGTGATCACCATGGCGCAGACCACCGAGGTGACCGGCGACGGCCAGAAGGTCAACGGCCTGATCTACAAGGACCGCCACAATGACCAGGTGCACGAGGTCGAACTGGAGGGCATCTTCGTGCAGATCGGCCTGCTGCCCAACAGCGACTGGCTGAAGGGCACCGTGGAGCTGACCCGCTTCGGCGAGATCATCGTCGACGCCAAGGGCCAGACCAACATCCCCGGCGTGTTCGCCGCCGGCGACGTGACCACCGTGCCGTACAAGCAGATCGTCATCGCCGTCGGCGAGGGGGCCAAGGCGTCGCTGAGCGCCTTCGACCACCTGATCCGCCAGGGCTGATCGCCCGGCACCATCAGCGCCGCGCCCTTCCTCCGGAGGGCGCGGCGTTTTCGTTCGCGCGCGCTATCGGGCGCGCAGCGCCGCGTTGAGGTTGTCGACCACCTCGGCCCAGTCGGCGTCCTCGAGGAGCTCCTCGCGCAGGAAGGCCGCCTGGGCAGGCGTCCAGAAACTGGCGTCGGCCAGCTGCACCTCGGGCGGCAGCGGCGCGTGGCGCTCGATGAAGCGGCGGATCGAGTCGTTGTCGTTGGGCAGGCCGAGCTGCTCGAACAGGTGGTGAAAGGCGTGGACCGGCTGTTCCATGGCATCCTCCCGCTGCATGCGGCGTGGTTGAGAACAGCACAGAGTATTGCCTACCCGGCCGGAGCCTGCCGGACCGCTCCTCAGGCCAGGCCCAGGGTGGCCGCGGTCAGCACTGCGTAGCGCGCGCCCTTGGCCAGGGTGACGCAGAGCAGCACGATCCAGAACGACTCGCGCATTACCCCGGCGACCACGGTCAGCGGATCGCCGACCACCGGCAGCCAGCTGAGCAGCAGCGACCAGCGCCCATGGCGCTGGTACCAGCCCTGCGCGCGCTGCAGATGCTGCTCGCGCACCGGAAACCAGCGCTTGTGGCGGAAGCGCTCGAGGTACAGCCCCAGCAGCCAGTTGAGCAGCGAGCCGAGCACGTTGCCGGCGGTGGCCACCGCCAGCAGGGTGAGCACCGGATGCTGCTCGGCCAGCAGCATGCCGACCAGCAGCGCCTCGGACTGCAGCGGCAGCAGGCTGGCCGCCCCGAAGGCGGCGAAGAACAGGCCGAGATAGGCGCCGAGATCGAGCATGGCTGGGGGAGCTACCAGTCTAGGGCTGTGGCGAAAGGATTACGGCGCGTCGTCCTCGCGGATCGACGCATAGTCGAAACCGTAGACATCGCTGAACCACACCGGGTTTCCCTCGGCCATGCCGCCGTAGGTGATGCGCAGGGCCAGCAGGCTGGCGCCATAGCCGAGATCGGCCAGACGCCGGGCGAACAGGTCGCGGTAGAAGCTGCTGGCTTCCTCGTACTCGGCGCTGGCGCGGGCCTCCTCGTCGGGAAAGCGCGCGTCCAGCTCGGCATCGAAGCGCTCGAAACGCTCGGCGAAGTCGGCCGAGGCGTAGACGAACTCGTCCTCCTCGCCGCCGAACACGAAGGCCAGATGTTCGCAGGGCGTTTCCAGGTACTCGTCGTCCTGCTCGACGAACTGCTGCTGGCCGCAGATCGGGCAATGCACCCGGGGCGGCTGCAGGCCGAAGGGCTGTTCGATGGCGACGTAACCGACCTGGCCGGCGACTGCCGGGGAAGCGTTGTCCTGCATGAAATCCTCGCTGAATCGACCCGGAACGAAACGGGGCGACCGATCGGTCGCCCCGCGGGTGCGGCAAGTTTACGGTGTCGCGCCAGAATCCGGGCGAAAAATCGTCTCAGAGCTTCCAGGCGTAGGCGATGCCGACGCTGTCCTGCTGCATCTTCAGGTCCACCTCGCCGCCACCGAAGTTCTGCATCGAGTTGCGTCCCTTGAGCTCCTCGCTGAAGGCATGGGCGTAGAACAGGCTGATCTCGTGGTCGGCTTCGGGCGCCCAGGTGGCGCCGAGAGTCAGGTGCTCGCGCACCACGCCGGGGGCCAGGGTGTTGAAGAAGGTCTCGCCCTTGTCCAGCGCCTGGTCGGCCCAGCTGTAGCCGCCGCGCAGGGTCAGCTGCGGGCTGACCGCGTAGCTGGCGCCGAGCTTGTAGACGCGGATGTCTTCCCAGCCGAAGTTCGGGCCGTCCTCGGAGCCGAGCAGGTGGCCCTGGAACAGCACGCTGACCGGATTGGAGATGGCCTTGACGTCGCTGTAGTCGATCTGCTGCACGTCGGCGGCCAGGGTCAGGCGGTCGGTGGCCTGCCAGGCCAGGCCGATGCCGTAGTTCTCCGGGATGTCGAAGCTGCCGTGGTCGGCGAACAGGCCCTCGTAGCGCTCGAACTTGCCGGTCTTGATCTTCGACGACCAGGCCACGCCGAGGGTCAGGCTGTCGGCGAGCCGGCCAGTCCAGCCCAGGCGCAGACCCCAGCCGTCGGAGTGGTCGTGGCCGTTGTCGCTGACCTTGGCAGGCGACTCGGACATGGCGGCGAAGCCGCCGATGCCACGCGCCTCGAAGCGCTGCCAGGCATAGTTGAGGCCGATGCCGAAGCTGTGGCGCTCACTGAAACGCCAGGCCAGCGACGGGGTGACGAACACCTGGCTCAGGTCGACGCCGGCCTCGCCTTGCACGCCAGTGAGTGCAGCAAACGGATTGCGGCCGTAGTCGGTGTTCATGCCGCCGTTGCCGTACACCGCCAGGCCGAATGCCAGGCGCTCGCCGAGCTGGCGGGTGTAGCCGAATTCGGGGATCAGGAAGGACTCGGTGTCGTTGCCGTCGTAGTGGCCGTTGGCGCCCGGCACGGGAGAGCCGCTGATTTCCACGCTGCGCTCGGGCTTGAACCAGGTGACGCCCAGATCGAGGCGGTTGCCGACCAGCGCGGTGCCGGCCGGATTGGTCGCGGCGGCCAGGGCGTCCTGCGGCAGGGCATAGCCGACGCCGGCCATGCCGAGGGACTTGATGCCGTAACCGTGGGCGAAATAGCCGTTGGTGGCGCAGGCCAGCGGGCTGATGGCGGCGCTGCCGACGAGCAGGGCAGCGAGAAGCGGCTTGTGGAACGACACGGAAACTCCCCCGAAAACGCGTGGCCGCCACAGGCTGGCCGGAACGGGGGCAATATTAAATAAAATACATAACGTGCAATTATAATATTAGCTGATATTTTAATTCCTGAAAGTTCTATTCAGGTTCGTTCGCTTCGTCACCCTGCGGGCAGTACAGCTGGTAGAGCGTGCCGAGCAGCACCAGCATCTTCGGCTCGGCGATCGAGTAGAACATGCGCTTGCCGTCGCGGCGGGTCTGCACCAGGCCCTCGTTGCGCAGCACCGCCAGCTGCTGCGACAGGCTCGGCTGGCGCAGGCCGAGGATCTCCTCCAGCTCGCCGACCGAGCGTTCGCCCTGGCTGAGCTGGCAGAGCAGCAGCAGTCGGTCCGGATTGCCGAGGGTGCGCAGCACGCCGGCCGCCTCCGCAGCGGCGGCACGCATCAGCTGCATGTCGAGATCGGCTTGGGCTTCGGTCATGGGTGGGAGCTCCTTGTGACGCTGACCTGCAGATGCGGAAAGCGAAACATTATCACCCGAACCCGTATCAGCGTCACGGCCGCAACTGTCGTACTTGAGGAGGAAGTCAGCCCCCGGTGGCGTTCATGAAGCGCAGCACCTGCACCTCGCCGGAGCTGGCGAACTCGTGACGCAGCGGCTTGCGCTGCAGCGCCGCACCTATGGCCTCGATCAGCGGCCGGTCCTCGGTGGGATGGCGGCGCACCAGGCCGCGCAGGTCCAGGGCGTTCTCGTGGCCGAGGCACAGCAGCAGGCGCCCCTCGGCGGTCAGGCGCAGGCGGTTGCAGCTGGCGCAGAAGTTGTGCGAATGCGGCGAGATGAAGCCGACGCGGGTCTGCGGATGGCCCTCCAGGCGCACGTAGCGCGCCGGCCCGCCGCTCTGCTCGGGGCTGTCGAACAGCCGGTAGCGCTCGGCGATGCGCGCGCGCACCTCGTCGCTGGAGCAGAACGCCTCGCCGCGGTCGCGGCCGACCTGGCCCAGCGGCATCTCCTCGATGAAGCTGATGTCCAGGCCGTTGGCCACGGCGAAGTCGACCAGCGCCGGCACCTCGTCGTCGTTGCGCCCCTTCATGATCACGCTGTTGAGCTTGATGCGGGCGAAGCCCGCCGCGCGCGCCGCCTCGATGCCGGCCAGCACCAGGTCGAGCTGGCCGGTGCGGGTGATGGCGTGGAATCTGGCCGCATCCAGGCTGTCGAGGCTGATGTTCAGGCGCCTGACCCCAGCCTCGGCCAGCGGTGCGGCGAGCTTGCCCAGCTGCGAGCCGTTGCTGGTCATCACCAGCTCGCGCAGACCGGGCAGCGCGGCGATCTGCCGGCACAGGTCGACGATGCCGCGCCTGACCAGCGGCTCGCCGCCAGTCAGGCGGATCTTCCGCACCCCCAGGCCGACGAACAGCCGGGCGATGCGCACGATCTCCTCGAAACCGAGCACCTGCTGGCGCGGCAGGAAGGTCATGTCCTCGGCCATGCAGTAGACGCAGCGGAAATCGCAGCGATCGGTCACCGACAGGCGCAGGTAGTCGATCCTGCGGCCATGGCCGTCGAGCAGCATGGCGTCGTTCATCACGGGACTCTCCTCGGTTGCCGCCGCAGCGGTCAGGTGTGCCGCCCGGATGCAAGGACTGCACCAGTGCGGCACCGGGCGATCGCCGGCACACCTCGCTCAATAGTTAAGCACGCTGCTCGGGATCTGGGCCGCACCGACGCGCACCGATGCAGGGCATGCCATGCGGCGGGACACTGCCGGCGCACCATGGCGAAGCATCCCTGCCCCGCTACTCCCAGCGCTCGGCCGCCGCCCGGTCGCTGGCACGGCCGTCGACCCAGCGCGCACCGTCCGGGGTGTCCTCGCGCTTCCAGAACGGCGCGCGGGTCTTCAGGTAGTCCATGATGAACTCGCAGGCCGCGAAGGCGGCCTGGCGATGGGCGCTGGCCGTGCCGACGAAGACGATCGGCTCGCCGGGCAGCAGGCGACCGACACGGTGGACGATGGTCACGCCGAGCAGCGGCCAGCGCGAGCGCGCCTGTTCGACGATGCCGGCCAGGGCCTTCTCGGTCATCCCCGGATAGTGCTCGAGGGTCATGCCGGCGACTTCCCGGCCGTCGTTGTAGTCGCGCACGTAGCCGACGAAGGAGGCCAGCGCACCGATGCCGGCGTTGGCGGCGTGCAGCGCCTCCAGTTCGACGCCCGGCAGGAAGGCTTCCACCTGTACCCGAATCGTCATCTCAGCCTCCGGTCACCGGCGGGAAGAAGGCCACCTCGTCGCCGTCGGCCAGCGGCTCGGCGAGGCTGCACAGCTCCTGGTTGCGCGCGCACATCAGGCACTGCTCGGCCAGCACCTGCCAGGCGCCGCCGCGCGCCAGCAGGCGCTGGCGCAGGGCCTCCAGGCTGTCCAGCTCGGCCGACCAGGGCAGGCGCTCGCCGTCGCAGTCCAGCGCCTCGCGGTAGCGGGCGAAATAACGCACCTCGATCATGCCGGCTCCTCCGCACGGTAGTCGCCGCTCTTGCCGCCGCTCTTCTCCAGCAGGCGCACGCGCTCGATGGTCATGCCGCGGTCGACCGCCTTGCACATGTCGTAGAGGGTCAGCGCGGCGACGCTGGCGGCGGTCAGCGCCTCCATCTCCACCCCGGTCTGTCCGGCCAGCCTGCAGCGCGCGACGATGCGCACCGCGTCCAGCCCCTCCGGCTCCAGTTCGACACGGATGCCGGTGAGCAGCAGCGGGTGGCACAGCGGGATCAGCTCGTGGGTCTTCTTCGCCGCCATGATGCCGGCGACGCGGGCGACGGCGAACACGTCGCCCTTGGGATGGCTGCCGTCGAGGATCAGCCCGAGGGTGTGCGGCTGCATGCGCACCAGCGCCTCGGCGCAGGCCTCGCGGGCGGTGACGGCCTTGGCGGTGACGTCGACCATGTTGGCGCGCCCCGCGGCGTCGAGATGGGTCAGCATCGCGGTGCTCCCGGCAGTGGATGAGGAATCGGATTCAGCAAGCGCCATGCCAGCCGCCGCCAGCGCCTGGGGGGTGTTCAGGTTGGCCAGCCGCGGATCGTCCGCCGCGCAGTCCAGCGCACGGGCGCCATGGGCCAGCAGGAAGCGCAGCGGGCTGCGCTCGCCGGCCTGCCAGGCACGCTCCAGCTCGCCCAGCAGACGGCGCGGAATCAGGGCGAACAGCGGCTGCCAGTGCCCGGCCTGGCGCAGCAGCAGCGGCCGCTCCGGCCCGCCGAGGGCCTCGCGGCGCATGGCCTCGAGCAGCGACGCATCGACCAGCGGGGCGTCGCAGGGCAGCACCAGCAGCCAGTCGTGACGCATGGCGGCGAGGCCGGCGCGGATGCCGGCCAGCGGACCGGGGAAAGCGCCCTCCGCGTCCGCCACCAGGCGGTCGGCGAAGGGCGCGTAGCGCCCGGCGTTGCGGTTGCAGGAGATCAGCAGGTCGTCGCTCAGCGGCCTGACCGTCTCGGCCAGCCAGGCGATCAGCGGCCGGCCGGCGAACTCCAGCAGGCCCTTGTCCGCTCCGCCCATGCGCTGCCCGCGCCCGCCGGCGAGCAGCAGGATGGAACAGGGCGGCAGGTCGGCGGCGGACATGGCGGGACTCCGGGTGGACATGGCCCGATGGTACACCGCCCGCCAGGCATTCGCTCCCCAAGGGATTCCGCGCACCGGGGAGGGGCATGGGTGCGGACCGCGTCAGCCCTCCGGCTGCTCCAGCGCCTCCACCAGCACCTTGAAGAAGCGCGCCGCCTCGCCGCCGGTGACCACGCGGTGGTCGAAGGTCAGCGACAGCGGCATGATCGGGTGCACCTCGACCCTGCCGTCGACCGCCACCGGCTCGTCGCGGATCTTGCCGGCGCCGATGATCGCCACCTGCGGCGGCACCACCACCGGGCTGGCGTAGCGGCCGAACAGGGTGCCGAAGTTGGACAGGGTGAGGGTCGCGCCCATCATGTCCTTGGGCGGGATCGAGCGCGCCTTGACCGCCTCGCGCATGCGCCGCATGCCCTCGCGCAGGTCGTCGGCGCTGCGCCCGCCGACGTTGTGCAGCACCGGCACGAACAGCCCGTCGGGGGTGTCCACGGCGATGCCCAGGTCGAGGTGGTCGTGCTGGCGGACGGCCATGGCCTTGCCGTCGAACCACACGTTGAGCCCCGGCTCGGCGCGGCAGGCCGCGGCGATGGCCTGGGCCAGGCGCACCAGCGGATCGCGGGCGGACGGCCAGCGGCTGAGGTCGGCGTCCTCCACCAGCATCACCGGCACCACCTCGGCGTGGGCGCGGGCCATGTTCAGCGCCATGCTGCGGCGCACGCCGCGCAGGCGCTCGCCGCCGAAGCTGGTGCGCGCGCTCTCGGCGGCCGCCTCGACGTCGGCGCGGGTGATCAGGCCGTCGGCGCCGGAGCCGGACAGCCCGGCCAGCTCGACGCCCAACTGGCGGGCCAGCTGGCGCACCGCCGGGGTGGCGCGCGGCGCCAGGTGCTCGCGGGTCGAGGGCGCGGCGCCGACGAAGAAGCTGTCGCCCCCGCCGCCCTCGCCGGCCTCCAGCTTGCCGACCACGGTGCCGGTGTCCTCGCCCTCGCCCTCGTAGGCCAGCAGCGGTTCGCCGACGTGGAGGATGTCGCCTTCGGCGCCGTAGGTCCTGGCCACCACGCCGTCGTAGGGCGCGGGAATGTCGACGATGGCCTTGGCGGTCTCCACCGAGACCAGCAACTGGTCGGCCTTGACGCTGTCGCCGGCCTTGACGTGCCACTGGACGATTTCCGCCTCCTGCAGGCCTTCGCCGAGGTCGGGCAGCTTGAAGTGTTTCATGTTCCGTTCCCCCAGTTTCTCCACGGCCTGGACGGCCCGGGAGGGTTCGGCCGTAGGGTGCGCCGTGCGCACCGGCCGGATGAGTCCATGTCGGTGCGCACGGCGCACCCTACCGGCTCAGGCGTACTCCAGCACCGCGTCGCAGGCGGCGAGGATGTCGCCGACGTCCGGGATGTAGTACGGCTCCAGGCGGTACAGCGGCGGCGGGATGTCCGGCGCGGCGACCCGCTGGATCGGCGCGTGCAGGTCGAGCAGCGCGCGCTCGTAGAGGCTGGCGGCGATCTCCGCGCCCACCCCGCCGCTCTTCGGCGCCTCGTGGACGATCACGCAGCGCCCGGTCTTGCGCACCGAGGCCTCGAGGGTGTCGAGGTCCAGCGGCTTGAGGCAGGCGACGTCGATCACCTCGGCGCTGACCCCGCGCTCGGCCAGCGCGCTCGCCGCCTGCAGGGTCTCGTGCACGCTGGCGCCCCAGCTGACCAGGGTCAGGTCGCTGCCCTCGCGCAGGGTGAAGCAGCTGTCCAGCGGCAGGCGGCGGCCGTCGTCCTCCAGCGGCTGCGGGTTCATCCGGTACAGGCGGGTCGGCTCGAGGAAGATCACCGGGTCGGGGTCGTCGATGGCGGCCAGCAGCAGGCCGTAGGCGCGCGCCGGCGACGACGGCACCACCACGCGCAGGCCGGGGATGTGGGCGAACAGCGCCTCGGTGGATTCGCTGTGGTGCTCGGGGGCGCGGATGCCGGCGCCCATCGGCGAGCGCACCACCAGCGGGCAGGTCAGCCGGCCGCGGGTGCGGTTGCGCAGCCGCGCGGCGTGCGACACCAGCTGCTCCATGGCGGCGTAGATGAAGCCGAGGAACTGGATCTCCATCACCGGCCGCAGCCCCTGGCTGGCCATGCCGATGGACAGGCCGGCGATCATGTTCTCCGCCAGCGGCGTGTCGATCACCCGCTTGAGGCCGAACTGCTCGCGCAGGCCGAGGGTGGCGCGGAACACGCCGCCGTTGACGCCGATGTCCTCGCCGAGCACCACCACGTTCTCGTCCTCGCGCATGGCGCGGTGCAGGGCCAGGTTGACCGCCTCCAGCAGGCTGTACTTTTTCTCACTCATGGTCGGCTCCTTGCGTGCGGCGGGCGATGCGCTCGGCGAACTGCTCGCGCTGCTCGGCCAGCGCCTGCGGCCAGCTGGCGTAGACGTGGGCGAACACCGACTGCGGGTCCTGCGCCGCCAGCCCCTCGTAGGCGTCGATGGCCCGCTGCAGCTCGGCCTGGCACTCGGCCACCAGCGCCTGCTCGCGGCTCTCGTCCCACAGGCCCTGGCCGACCAGGTAGCTCTGCAGGCGCTTGACCGGCTCCTCGTGCCAGGCCTGGTTGACCTCCTCGGCACTGCGGTAGCGGGTGGCGTCGTCGGCGGTGGTGTGGTCGCACAGGCGGTAGGTGACGCACTCCAGCAGGGTCGGCCCCTTGCCGTGGCGGGCGCGTTCGATGGCCAGGCGCAGGCGCTCGACCACCGCGATCACGTCGTTGCCGTCCACCTGCTCGCCGGCGAAGCCGGCGCCGAGCGCCTTCTGCGCCAGGGTCGGCGCGCCGCACTGGATGCGCCGCGGCACCGAGATGGCCCACTGGTTGTTGTTGACCACGAACACCACCGGCAGCTGCCAGGTGCCGGCGACGTTGAGCGCCTCGAGGAAGTCGCCCTTGCTGGTGGCGCCGTCGCCACAGGTGGTCAGCGCCACCCGGTGCTCGCCGCGGATCTTGAAGGCGCTGGCCACCCCGCAGGCGTGCAGCGCCTGGGTGGCGATCGGCACGCACAGCGGGAAGTCGCCGCGCGCCACCTCGCCGCGGTAGTCGCTACCGCGCTCGTCGCCGCCCCAGTACAGCAGCATCTCGCTCATGCTCACCCCGCGCAGCAGCTGGCTGGCGGTGTCACGGTAGTAGGGCACCAGCACGTCGTCGGCGCGCAGCAGGCTGCCGATGGCGGTGCCGACCGCCTCCTGGCCGAGGCTGGAGGCGTAGGTGCCGATGCGCCCGGTGCGCTGCAGGGCGATCACCTTCTGGTCGAACAGGCGGGTGCGGACCATGGCGCGGTACAGCGCCAGCAGCCGCTCGCCGTCCAGCGCCCAGTCGGGCAGCGGCCCGAGCGGGCGGCCGTCGGCGTCGAGGTAGCGGGTATAGGGCAGTTCGATGGAGCTGTGGGGCATGGCTTCCTCCCTGGCACCTTGCCGGTGCGTGGCGGCCTGCCGCCTGGGCGGCAGGCGTGGGACAGCGCATTCAGGAACCGTAGATCAGCCGTTCGGCCAGGCTGTCGGCGACCCGCGCCGGCGAGCGTCGCTCGGCCTGCGCCTCGGCGTAGATCTCCTCCAGGCGGTGGCCGATCTGCGCCAGGTGGGCGGTGATTTCCGCCGGGCTGCGCCCCTGGTGCTGCAGGGCGACGAAGATCAGCCCGCCGGAGTTGATCACGTAGTCGGGGGCGTAGAGGATGCCACGCGCGGTCAGCTCGTCGCCCATCTCCGGGCTGTCCAGCTGGTTGTTGGCCGCCCCGGCCACCGCGGCGCAACGCAGCTTGGCGATGCTCTGCGCATTGATCGCCCCGCCCAGGCCGCAGGGCGCGAGGATGTCGCAGGGCACGCCGAGCAGGGCGTCGGCGGCCACCGGCTGCGCGCCGAGCTGCTCGACCGCCAGCGCCAGGCGTCCCTCGTCGATGTCGCTGACGATCAGCCGCGCGCCGGCCGCGGCCAGGTGCTCGGCGAGGGCGAAGCCGACGTGGCCGAGGCCCTGCACGGCGACGGTCAGGCCCTCCAGCGAATCGCTGCCCAGACGCGCCCTGGCGGTGGCGCGGATGCCGGCGAACACGCCGAGCGCGGTGTGCGGCGAGGGATCGCCGCCGGCGGTGGTGCTGGTCACGTGCGGGGTATGGCGGGCGATGCAGTCCATGTCGACGCCCGAGGTGCCGCTGTCGACGGCGGTGATGTAGCGCCCGCCGAGCTTGTCGATGAAGCGGCCGAAGGCCTCGAACAGCGCGGCGCGGTCGGCGACGTGCGGCGGGCGGATGATCACCGCCTTGCCGCCGCCCTGGGCGAGGCCCGCCAGCGCGGCCTTGTAGCTCATGCCGCGGGCCAGCCGCGCGGCATCGCGCACGGCGCTGTCCACGTCGGCATAGCCGAGATAGCGGCAGCCGCCGAGGGCCGGACCGAGGTGGGTGTTGTGGATGGCGACGATCGCCTGCAGACCCGTCGCCGGGTCGCTGGCCAGGTGCAGTTCCTCGAGACGCGCGTTTTCCATGATCGCGAACATGGGCGTACTCCTGACTGGTCGGTGTCTGGCGCCTATGCCGATACCCCCGGCGGCGGTCCCCATGGCGACGCCCCGGAGCGGCTGGCATCGCGACCCGCAGGCCGCGTGACGCTTCTGTTTCTTCTGCCTCGAGTATAGGCCCCGCGCGGCGGGCTGTCCGCCGAGCGCTGTACGGAAAGCCGGCCGCGCCGCGCGATCAGCCCAGGTTGGCGGCCAGGCGCGCCAGCCAGGGCTCGGCGTCCTCGGCCGGGGTCACCGTCTCGCTGGCGTCCAGCTGCAGCTGCGACTGCAGATCGCGCATGCCCAGGCGCAGCAGCAGCATGTGCGCCTGCAGCGCGCCGGCGCAGAACTGCTCGCCATAGGCGGTATCGCCCAGGCCGATCACCGCCACGGGCCGGCCGCGCCAGTCGGGCTGCCAGGCCTCGATCTCGTCGAGCAGCCCCTGCAGGTTGTCCGGCACCTCGCCCATGCCGGTGGTCGAGGTCACCACCAGCAGCGCCTGCGGGTCCAGGGCCAGCAGCTCCTCGAGGGCGACGCGCGGCAGGTGGCGGGCTTCGATGCCGGCGTCCTGCAGGAACTGCTCGGCATGGCGGGCGACCTCCTCGGCGGTGCCGAAGGCGGAACCGGAAACGATGGCGAGCTGGAGCATGGCGGCCCTCCCGGGCGTTCTGACAAGGCCGGGCATTATGCCCGATCGCCGCATGGCGGCGCCCGTACCGGCATCGCAAGCGGACGGCGCCGGCCTGGGGGCCTGACGCGAGCAAAACCTTCCGCGCAGTTATACAACAAGCAATCACACGTACAATATCGCACCACCCCACGAGGGGAGCAGAGCCCGAGAAAATGCGGCTCGGGAGGCTTTCCGCCGCCTCCGTGCGGTCACGACCCTAGCCCACACATCTCGCAGGGTTGTACAGAGCGATTCGCTGGTATAACTTTGTGCCTGGTTCAGCCGGTACTCCGTCCCGCACTTGTCAGGTACCCGGCGGCTGTGCCGCTGAACCACCCTTTTGCGCGAGGCATGCATGAGCCAGTCACCCGCCCCCATCCTGATCACCGGCGCCAGCCAGCGAGTCGGGCTGCACTGCGCCCTGCGCCTGCTCGACGATGGCCAGCCGCTGATCGTCAGCTACCGCAGCGAGCGGCCGGCGCTGGACGAGCTGCGCCGGCGCGGGGCGCTGACCCTGCCGGCCGACTTCTCCAGCGAGCCCGGCATCCTCGCCTTCATCGATCTGCTGCAGCAGCACACCGACCGCCTGCGCGCCATCGTGCACAACGCCTCGGACTGGCTGCGCGAGGAGCCGGGCCACGAGGCCGAGGCCTTCGCGCGCATGGTCAGCGTGCACATGCTGGCGCCCTACCTGATCAACCTGCGCTGCCGCGCCCTGCTCGAACGCAGCGAGACGGCCGACATCGTGCACATCACCGACGACGTCGCCCGCCGCGGCAGCGCCAACCGGGTCGCCTACTGCGCCAGCAAGGCCGGCCTGGAGAACCTGACCCTGTCGTTCGCCGCGCAGTTCGCCCCGCGGATCAAGGTCAACGCCATCGCCCCGGCGCTGGTGATGTTCAACGACCACGACGACGCGAGCTACCGCGAGAAAACCCTGGCCAAGTCGGCCCTCGGCATCGAGCCGGGGCCGGAGGTCATCTACCAGAGCCTGCGCTATCTTCTGGACAACCCCTACGTCACCGGCACCAGCCTGTGCGTCAACGGCGGCCGCCACCTGAAATGAGCCCGGGCCGCCACGAGGAATCGAACATGAGCGATCAACTGTCGCAACTCACCCAGCACTACCATGAGATTCTCGTCGGCCTCGGCGAGAACCCCGAGCGCGAGGGCCTGCGCGACACGCCCAAGCGCGCCGCCAAGGCCATGCAGTACCTGTGCCGCGGCTACCAGCAGTCGCTGGAGGAGATCGTCAACGGCGCGCTGTTCGCCTCCGACAACGACGAGATGGTGATCGTCCGCGACATCGAGCTGTACTCGCTGTGCGAACACCACCTGCTGCCGTTCATCGGCAAGGCCCACGTCGCCTACATCCCCACCGGCAAGGTGCTCGGCCTGTCCAAGGTGGCGCGCATCGTCGACATGTTCGCCCGCCGCCTGCAGATCCAGGAGAACCTCACCCGACAGATCGCCGAGGCGGTCCAGCAGGTGACCAACGCCGCCGGCGTGGCCGTGGTGATCGAGGCCCAGCACATGTGCATGATGATGCGCGGGGTGGAGAAGCAGAACTCGGTGATGTCCTCCTCGGTGATGCTCGGCGCCTTCCGCCAGTCGACCAACACCCGCCAGGAATTCCTCCAGCTGATCGGACGGAGCAAGTAGATGCCTCGACTGGAACCCGGCATGGCGCGCATCCGCGTCAAGGACCTGCGCCTGCGCACCTTCATCGGCATCAAGGAGGAGGAGATCCTCAACAAGCAGGACGTGCTGATCAACCTGACCATCCTCTACCCGGCCCGCGACGCCGTGCAGGGCAACGACATCGACCAGGCGCTGAACTACCGCACCATCACCAAGGCGATCATCCGCCACGTCGAGGAGAACCGCTTCGCCCTGCTCGAGCGGCTGACCCAGGAGATCCTCGACTTGGTCATGGCTCACCCGGCGGTGCGCTACGCCGAGGTCGAGGTGGACAAGCCGCATGCCCTGCGCTTCGCCGAGTCGGTGTCGATCACCCTCGCCGGCCATCGCTGAATGCCCGCGGCCACCCGGCATTGTCCGCCGCGGCCACGGCTCTTATGATCGACCTCCCCCACCGACCGCGCGAGAAGCCGCCATGACCGAACAACAGCGCCTCGAACTGGAAGCCGCCGCCTTCCGCCGCCTGCTCCGGCACCTGGGCGAGCGCAGCGACGTGCAGAACATCGAGCTGATGAACCTGGCCGGCTTCTGCCGCAACTGCCTGGGCAAGTGGTACAAGGCCGCCGCCGACGAGCGCGGCATCGAGCTGTCCGCCGAGGACGCGCGCGACGCCATCTACGGCATGCCCTACGCCGAGTGGAAGGCCCGGTACCAGCAAGAGGCCACGCCGCAGCAGCTGGCCGCCTTCGAACAAGCGAGCAAGAAATGACCGCACTGAACGACTTCCGCGCCGCCCTGCGCCGCGACGACCATCCCTTCGCCGACACCCTGGCGTTCATCGCCGCGCACTACGACTACCGGCCGCAGGCCTTCGTCAACGGCAGCACCGCAAGCGCCGCCGGGCAGAACGAGGGCTCCTGCAAGCTGCTCGGTCTCGCCCTGCTCGAGGGCCTGAGCGACGAGGAGACCCTGCTGGCCTTCGGCGAGCACTACCGCAGCGTGCTGGCCACCCCCGCGGGCAGCGACCACGCCAACATCCGCGCCCTGCAGGCCTCGGGCCTTTCCGGCGTGCGCTTCGCCGAGCTGCCGCTCGAGCGCAAGGCCTGATCAGGGCCGGTGCGCATAGCGCACCCTACGCTGCCCAGCGCCGTAGGGTGCGCCGCGCGCACCGCAGCCTGCCTCGCAATGCGCACCTGTCGCTAGGTGCCCTCCCCCGCGTGCTAAGGTTGGCGCCGTGTTCCCCACGGAGTGCCCCATGCCTATCCAGACCCTCTCCGGCCCCGGCTACCTAGCCGCCGGCCTGCGCCTGATCCTCAGCCCCGGCCTGCGCCGCTTCGTCCTGCTGCCGCTGACCGTCAACCTGCTGCTGTTCGTCGCCCTGATCGTGCTGGCGGTGCAGCAGTTCGGCTTCTGGGTCGAGGCGCTGATGCCGACCCTGCCGCAGTGGCTGGCCTTCCTCGAATACCTGTTGTGGCCGCTGTTCGTGGCGCTGGTGCTGCTGATCCTGTTCTTCGGCTTCACCCTGCTGGCCAACCTGATCGCCGCACCGTTCAACGGCTTCCTCGCCGAGAAGGTCGAGGCGGTGGTGCGCGGCCGCGACGTCGCGCCGCCGTTCAGCTGGGGCGAGCTGCTGGCGATGATCCCGCGCACCCTCGGCCGCGAGCTGCGCAAGCTGGCCTACCTGCTGCCGCGGGCGCTGGCGCTGCTGGTGCTGTCGCTGATTCCGGGGCTGAACCTGCTCGCCGCGCCGCTGTGGCTGCTGTTCGGCGTGTGGATGATGGCGGTGCAGTACATCGACTACCCGGCGGACAACCACAAGATGGGCTGGGACGACATGCTCGCCTGGCTGCGCGCCAAGCGCTGGCAGAGCCTGGGCTTCGGTGCCGCCACCTACGCGGCGCTGCTGGTGCCGGGGCTGAACATCCTGCTGATGCCGGCGGCGGTGGCCGGGGCGACGGTGTTCTGGGTGCGCGAGGACGGCGCCTCACGACTGGTCGTCGCCAGCCGCTGAGACGATGGGGATGCCGCGCCCTGCGGGGCGCCGTATCACGGGCGGGGCGTCAGGCCGCCACGCCGGCCAGCGCCTTCTCGATCGCCTGGATCACCTGCGGATCCTCGGGGGCGATGCGCGGCGAGAAGCGCTCCAGCACGCGGCCGTCCGGGCCGACCAGGAATTTCTCGAAGTTCCAGGTGATGTCGCCGGGGAACTCCGCGCCCTCGCCGGCCAGCAGCAGGTACAGCGGATGACGGCCGGGACCGTTGACCTCGATCCTGGCGCTCATCGGGAAGCTGACGCCGTAGTTCAGCGTGCAGAACTCGCGGATCTGCGCCTCGCTGCCCGGCTCCTGGCCGGCGAACTGGTTGCACGGCAGGCCGAGCACGCTGAAGCCGCGCTCGCGGTATTGCTGGTGGAGATGCTCCAGGCCGGCGTACTGCGGGGTCAGACCACACTTCGAGGCGACGTTGACCACCAGCACCACCTTGCCCTTGAGCGGGGCCAGCGGCAGGTCGCCGCCGTCCAGGGCCTTGAGGGTCAGATCGTGGAAAAGGCTCATCACATAGCTCCATGCCAATCATCGGGCCATCAAAAAGGCGCTATCGCGAGCCGCAACAGCGCCTTCCTGGATTCAGCTTAGCAGCAGATCGGCTGCCGCCTGCCGAGCGGTTCTCAGTGGTGATGACCGCCTTCGCCGTGAATGTGACCGTGGGCGATTTCCTCGGGCTGGGCGTCGCGCACCTCGACCACCTTGACCTTGAAGTTCAGGCGCTGGCCGGCCAGCGGGTGGTTGCCGTCGACGGTGACGTCGTCGCCTTCGATGTCGCGGATGGTGACGATCTGCATGCCGCCGTTCGGCGCGGAGGCGTGGAACTGCATGCCGACCTCCAGCTCGTCGACGCCTTCGAACATGGCGCGGTTGAGCACCGCCACCAGCTCGACGCTGTAGTCGCCGTAGGCTTCTTCCGGCTCGATGGTCACTTCCAGCTCGTCGCCGGCCTGCTTGCCCTCGAGGGCCTTCTCCAGACCGACGATGATGTTGCCGGCGCCATGCAGGTAGACCAGCGGCGCGCCGCCGACGGAACTGTCGATGACTTCACCGCCTTCGTTGGTCAGGGTGTAGTCGATGGATACCGCCTTGTTGGCCGCGATCTGCATGGTTGGAAACCTTTGCGAATGGAGTATGAACGCTGATTTTACGTCGCCCGGGGACTGAAAGCGACCCGCCGCTGGACAGATGGCCAGCCTCGGCATGGATGGCTCCGATTGTCCGGCAATGGCCGCCAACGCCAGCGATCCTGCGCCAGAGCCCGGCACTGGGCTATCATCCAGCGCCCCGCCATCCCTGGAAGCCCGCCATGCTCCGACTCCTGCCCGCGCCGCTGCGCGGCCTCCTCTCCGGCCTGCTGCTGGTGCTCAACACCCTGCTGTGGTGCTGGCCGCTGCTGGCCCTGGCGCTGCTCAAGCTGCTGCCGCTGCCCGCCAGCCGGGCATGGAGCCGGCGCCTGATGGGGCACGTCGCCGAGTGCTGGGCCGACGGCAACCGGGCCTGGATGGAGCTGCTCGGCGACATCCGCTGGCAGGTCGAGGGCCTCGAGGACGTGCGGGTGCGCGGCTCCTGCCTGGTGATCTGCAACCACCAGAGCTGGGTGGACATCTTCGTCCTGCAGCGCCATCTCAACCGCCGCCTGCCGCTGCTGCGCTTCTTCCTCAAGCAGGAGCTGATCTGGATTCCGCTGTTCGGCCTGTGCTGCTGGGCGCTGGACTTCCCGTTCATGAAGCGCCACTCCAGGGCCTATCTGGAGCGCCACCCCGAGCAGCGCGGCGCCGACCTGGCGACCACGCGCCAGGCCTGCGCGCGCCTGCGCGGCATTCCGGTGGCGCTGTTCAACTTCCTCGAAGGCACGCGCTTCACCGAGGCCAAGCACGAGCAGCAGCAATCGCCCTACCGCCACCTGCTCAGGCCGCGCGCCGGCGGCATCGCCCTGGCCATCGACGCCATGGGCGAGCAGCTCGGGGCACTGGTCGACGTGACCATCCACTACCCGGACGGCCGGCCGCGCTTTCGCGACCTGCTGTGCGGACGCCTGCAGCGGGTGGTGGTGCATTTCGCGGAGCGTGAGATTCCCACGCAGCTCCTCGGCCGCAGCTACGCCGAGGACGAGACCTACCGCCTGCAGTTCCAGCAGTGGGTCAACGGGCTGTGGAGCGACAAGGACGCCCGTCTGGAGCGCCTGCAGCAGCAGTGGCCACCGCGCGGGCCGGGGCTCGCGCGCGGCCGGGCCAGGGTCAGCGGCTGACCTGGGCCCAGGAGGCGTCCACCGCGCTCTTCTGCTTGGCGCTCAGCGCCTCCAGGTAGTAGAAGCTGCGGCGCTGGTCGCCGGTGACCACCAGCTCCAGGCGCTCGCCGGCCAGCCTGGTCATCGCCGGCGCGTCGATGCGGGTCACCGGGTAGAACAGGGTGTCGCGGGCGTTGAGGGTGTTGGCCTCGGCGCTGGCCAGGTAGTCGATGAAGCGGTGCGCCGCGGCGACGTTGCCGGCGTTGCGCGGGATCGCCATGGTATCGATGAACATCAGCGCACCCTCGCGCGGCATGACGAAGCGCAGCGGCGCGCCGGCGTCGGCCGCCTTGAGCACGTGGCCGCTCCAGGCCATGGCCATGCACAGCTTGCCGCTGGCCAGTTGCTCGACGTAGGAGTTGTTGCCGAAGCTGGCGGCCTTGCCGCGCAGCGCCGCCAGCTCCGCGCCGGCCTGCTGGATCTGCCGCGGACCGCTGCGGCCCAGGGCGCGACCCTTGTAGTTGAGCAGCAGCGACAGGGTTTCCTCGCGCGCATCGAGCATGCCGATGCCGCACTGCTTCAGGCGATCGCTGTTCTGCGCATCGAACAGCAGGCCCCAGGTGTCCTCGGGCATGGCACCCAGGGTGTCGACCACCTTGGAGACGTTCAGCGCCAGGCCGACGGTGCCCCACAGGTAGGGCACGGCGTGGCGGGACTTGCCGTCGAAGCCGCTGAGCATGGCCAGCAGGTCGGGATCGACCTCCTTCAGGTTGGGCAGCCTGGCCGGATCCAGCGGCTGCAGGCGCTGCGCGTCGATCAGCGCCGGAAGGTGGAAATGCGCCGGGAACACCACGTCGTAGCTCTGGCCGCCATCGTTCAGCACGTCCTCGGCCGAAGCGGCGGTGGAGTACTCCACCTTGATCCCGCTCTGCTTCTCGAACGCCTCGATCACGCTGGGGGCCAGGCGCCCTTCCCAGCCATGCACCCTGAGCACCTCCTGCGCCTGCACCAGACCCGCCCCCAGGCCGAGGCTCACGGTCAACAGCATCCGCTTCAACATCCCCACACTCCTTATAGTTATGAGCGGACCGCGCCCCCATGACAGCGGCTCCGCGTCGGGGGGATTTAAACGGGCCATACGACCTTTGTCGCGAGGCTCTACGCCAAAGGTGACCCGCATCACACTTCAGGAGAGGAACTGGCTCAGCGCAGCGCGCAGCTTGCCCGGCTTGACCGGCTTGTTGAGCAGCGGGATGCCCTGCTCGTGCAGCTGGCGGCGGCACTGTTCGCTGCGCTCGGCGGTGATCATCACCGCCGGCAGCAGCCGCGCCGTCTCCGTGCGCAGGCTGGCGATCAGTTCGCAGCCGTTGGCACCCTGATCGAGGTGGTAGTCCACCAGCAGCAGCTCGGCATCCCAGCCCTGCAGCTGCGCGCGCGCCTCCGCCAGGCCGCCGGCCAGGCGCACCTCGCAGCCCCACTGGGCGAGCAGCGCCTGCATGCTCTGCTGGATGTCCGGCTCGTTGTCGACCACCAGCACGCGGCGCCCCGGCAGCGGATCGCCGAGGCTCTCCTGCGGGCGCGCCAGCGGTGCCGGCGCCACGTAGTCGGCCAGCGGCACCTCGATGCTGAACAGCGAGCCGCGCCCCGGCTGCGAGCGCACGGCGATGCGGTAGTCGAGCATGCGCGCGATGCGCTCGACGATGGCCAGGCCCAGGCCGACGCCCTTGCGCTCGGCGGCGCGGCCGGCATCGAGCTGGTTGAACTCGAGGAAGATCTCCTCGAGCTTGTCGGCCGGGATGCCGCGGCCGGTGTCGGCGACCTGGATCAGCAGGTGCGCGCCGCGCCGGCGGCAGCCGAGCAGCACGCGACCCTGGCCGGTGTAGCGGCAGGCGTTGCTGAGGAAGTTGCGCAGGATGCGGGTGAGCAGGCGGAAGTCGGTGCGCACCGCCAGCCGCGGGATGCGCACGCGCAGGCCCAGGCCGGCGGCCTCCGCCACCGGCTGGAATTCCGAGGCCAGCGGCGCCAGCAGCTCGTCGAGACGGTACACGGCGAGGTCCGGACGGATCGCCCGGCTGTCCAGGCGGGCGATGTCGAGCAGGTCGGCGAGCAGGTCCTCGGCGCCCTCCAGGGCCTGGTGGGTGCGCTCCACCAGGTTGGCCTCGCTGTCCGGCAGGCGCCGCTCGCGCAGGGTGGCGATCAGCAGGCGCGCGGCGTTGAGCGGCTGCAGCAGGTCGTGGCTGGCCGCCGCCAGGTACTTGTCCTTGCTCTGGTTGGCCGCCTCGGCGGCGTCGCGCGCCTCGCGCAGCTCGCACTGGATGCGCTCGCGCTCGCGGATCTCCTGCTGCAGGTGGCGGTTGGCCTCGAGCAGCTCGGCGGTGCGCGCGGCGACGCGCTGCTCCAGCTCGACGTTGAGCTGCTGCTGGCGCAGCTGGGCCTGCTTGCGCTCGGTGATGTCGGCGACGAAGCCCTCGACCAGCCCTTCCGCATCGGGCTTGAGCAGCAGGTTCATCAGCACGTCGATATGGCTGCCGTCGCGCCGGCGCAAGCGGGTTTCGTAGCCGAACAGGCCCTTGCCCTCGCGCAGTACCGCGCCGATGCGCGCCAGCTCGGCGGCGCCGCCGACGAACAGCTGCTCGGCCAGGTCGCGCTGCGACCACAGCACCTGCTGCGGATCGTCGTAGCCGAGCATGTGCGCCAGCGCCGGGTTGGCGGCGCGGATGCCGTCGTGCAGGCTGGCCTGGAAGATGCCGTGCACGGCGTGCTCGAACAGCCACTTGTAGCGGTTGCGCTCGCGCTCCAGCTCGTCGAGGCGCGCCGACAGCTCCGGGTAGTAGCTCTTGCGCGCCGAATGGCTGCCGAGGCCGAGCAGGTCGGCGACGTTGGGCCGCGCGTCAGAGGGCTTCGCCATACACCACCTCGACGTCGCGCTGGGTCGACTGCCGCGGATTGGTCAGGATGCACGGGTCACGCATGGCGTGGCGCGACAGGAAGGGGATGTCCGAGCTGCCGACGCCGTGGCGGCGCAGGGTCTCCTCGAAGCCGACCGCCTGCTTGAAGGCGATCAGGTGCTCGACCAGCCGCGCGCGCACCTGCGGCGGGGTCAGCCCGCGGCAGTCGATGCCGAGGGTCTCGGCGACCAGGCGGAAGCGCTCCGGCGCGGCGTCGAAGTTGAACGCCACCACGTGCTCGACCAGCGCCGCGTTGCACAGGCCGTGCGGCAGGTCGAGGAAGCCGCCGAGGCTGTGGCTCATGGCGTGCACCGCGCCGAGGATGGCGTTGGAGAAGGCCAGGCCGGCCTGCATGCTGCCGAGCATGATCTTCTCGCGCAGGGCGATGTCCTGCGGGTTGGCGATCATCGCCACCAGGTTGCCGCCGATCAGGCGCATCGCCTCCAGCGCGTGGGGATCGGTGAGCGGGCCGGCGCCGGTGGAGACGAACGCCTCGATGGCGTGCACCAGGGCGTCGATGCCGGTGCAGGCGGAGAGGAACGGATCCATGCTCAGCGTGGTTTCCGGGTCGATCAGCGACACGTCGGGCACCACCGCCTTGCTGACGATGGAGAACTTCATCCGCTCGGCCTGGTTGGAGATGATCACGAACTGCGACACGTCGGCCGAGGTGCCGGCGGTGGTGGGGATCAGGATCAGCGGCGGGCTGGGCACGCGGATGGTGTCGACGCCCTCGAACTCGAGGATGCTGCGCCCGTGCGCGGCGACGATGCCGATGGCCTTGGCGCAGTCCATCGGGCTGCCGCCGCCCACCGCGACTATCACGTCGCAGCCGCTGGCGCGGTACAGCTCGGCGCCGGCCATCACCTCCTCCACCCGCGGGTTGGGCGACACGCCGGTGAACAGCACGTGGGCGATGCCCTGCTGGTCGAGGCTGGCCTCCACGTCGGCGACCCAGCCGGCGGCCTGCACGCCGGGGTCGGACACCACCAGCACCTTGCGGGCGCCGAAGGTCGCGGCGTAGTTGCCGACCGAATGGCGGGAACCGGCGCCGAAGATGATTTCCGGGCTGACGAACTTGCGGAGCGGCGAGAGGGACATGCAGGAACCTGACGGCATCGTTGTTGTTATGGAATGTTTCAAGGCGACAGCCTACTGCATTGCTCGGTCTTTGCAATCAACCGATGGCAATCCGCCCGCCGTGCGGTCGCCATCCGGCTTCAGCCGAGCAGGCGGCAATAGAACTGCCATTCGCGCTCGAGGGCATCGGCGAGATGGGCGGCCTGGCGGAAGCCGTGGCGCTCGTCCGGGTACAGGCGGTACTCGACCGCCACGCCGTTGTCCTGCAGCGCGGCGACCATCGACTCGGTCTGCTGCGGCACCACCACCGCGTCCAGCCCGCCCTGGAAGAAGATCAGCGGCGCGCGGATGCGCCCGGCGTGCGCGAGCGGGGTGCGCGCCGCGTAGCGTTCGGCGTCGCGCACGGGGTCGCCGATCAGCCAGTCCAGGTAGTCGCCCTCGAACTTGTGGGTGGCGCGGCGCAGGGCCAGCGGGTCGCTGACGCCGTACAGGCTGGCGCCGCCGCGGAAGCAGTCATGGAAGGCCAGCGCGCACAGCGCGGTGTAGCCGCCGGCGCTGGCGCCGCGGATGAAGGCGCGCGCGGCATCGACCAGCCCCTGCGCTCCGAGGTGCTGCACCAGCGCCACGGCGTCCGCCACCTCGATGTCACCCCAGGCGCCCTCGAGGCGCAGCCGGCAGGCGCGGCCGAAGCCGCTGGAGCCGCGGTAGTTGAGGTCGGCCACGGCGAAGCCGCGCTGGGTCCAGAACTGGATGCGCGGGTCGAACACCGGGTAGCAGGCCGAGGTCGGCCCGCCGTGGAGGAACAGCACCAGCGGCGGCCGCTCGCCGGCCGGCACGCTACAGGCGGCATTGCGCGGCGCATAGAAGAACGCCTGGGCGCTCTCGCCGTCCCCCGTGGCGAAGCGGATCGCCTGCGGGCGGGAAAGCTCGGCCTCGGCCAGCGGCCGCTCGCCGCCGGCGAGGATCTCGACCGCGCCCGAGTCGCGGGCGATGGCCAGCAGCGCCGGCAGCCGGTTCGGCGCGGCGGCGATGCAGTAGAAGTGCCGCGCATCGGCCGCCAGCTGGCGGAAGCGGCTGAACTCCGGCGCCAGGCGGCGCTCGCGGCCGGCCGCGTCGCGCTCGACCAGCAGGCCCCAGCCCTCCTCCAGGCGCGCCAGCAGCCAGCCGCCGCCGGCCAGCGGCAGGTGGCTGACCGTGCCCAGCTGCCAGGGTGCGGGGGCGTGGTCGGCCGATGCCATGGGCCGGGGCTCGCTCCACGTGGTGGGCAACGCAGGCGCGGTTGCCCACCCGACGGCCGAGTTCAAGGGTAGGGTGGACAACGGCGCAGCCTTGTCCACCACAGGCAAATCGACCGGCCGCCAGCGCCCCTCGCACTCGATCCACGGCCGCCACCAGCCGTCCCGGTCGCTCAGGCAGGTCAGGCGGCCGTCGGCGGCGAAGCACGGCTGCTGCAGCGACTCCTCGCCCGCCGCGCCGGCCAGCACCTCGCGCGCGCCGAGCGAGCCGTCGGCGTGCAGCGCCATCCGGCACAGGCGGGTGGCGGTCCACGGCAGTTCGGGGCGGTCCCACTCGATCCACGCCAGCCAGCGGCCATCGGCGGACAGCCGCGGCGCGGCATAGAAGTCGGCGCCCTCGGCCAGCACGCGGCGCGCGCCGTCGTGCAGCGCCAGGCTGACCAGGCGGTGCACCACGGCGTCGCCCTCGCGGCATTCCTCCACCGCCAGCACCGCCTGCCAGGCCGGCGCGTGCTGCAGGTCGCCGTAGCGGCAGTCGGGATTGGCGGTCACCCCGTGCAGCTCGCCGGGGCTGCCGTCGGCGCCGACGCTCAGCCACCACAGCTGCTGGTCGGCCTCGCCGACCAGCGCCACGCCGGCGTCAGTCAGGCAGAAGGCGCCGCCGCCATACTCGTAGACCCGGCTGCGCACCGAGAAGCCCGGCGGGGTCAGCCGCCGCGCCCGACCCGCGCGCCACAGCCACAGGCTGCAGGCAGCCTCGTTGGGGTCGAACTGCAGCCACAGCAGGCCGCCGAGGCCGGCACGCAGCTCGGCGAAGTCGCGGCTGGCCGCGGCGGCCCGTTCGGAGCTCCAGGCGCTGGGCCAGGCGCCGCAGGGCAGCGGCTCGGCAGCCATCGCCGCGGGAGTCGACTGCCCCCCGGCCGCCGGAGCGTCGACGGCGGCGTTCCCACGCGGGAGCGTGGGAACGATCAGCCCCTTGCCACGGCTCATCTGCCCGCCCTCAGCCCTTGCAGATGAGCTGCGAGGCATGCACGTTGCGGTGGGTCAGCTCGTCCAGTCCCTTCGGCGCCTCCTCGGCCTGGCGGCGGGCGTCGAGGATCAGGCCGTGGTGCGCCGACTTGCTGCACACCGGGTCGGCGTTGTCGGCATCGCCGGTGAGCAGGAACGCCTGGCAGCGACAGCCGCCGAAGTCGCGGTCCTTCTCGTCGCAGGAGCGGCACGGCTCGGGCATCCAGTCGTCACCGCGGTAGCGGTTGAAGCCGAAGGAGTCGTACCAGATGTGCTGGAGGCTGTGCTCGGTGACCTTGGGGAACTGCACCGGCAGCATCCGCGCGCTGTGGCAGGGCAGCGCGGTGCCGTCCGGGGTGATGTCGAGGAACAGGCTGCCCCAGCCGTTCATGCACGCCTTGGGGCGCTCCTCGTAGTAGTCGGGGGTGACGAAGATCAGCTTGCACGGGTGGCCCTGCGCCGCCAGCCTGTCGCGCCACTGGTTGGTGATGCGCTCGGCGCGTTCCAGCTGCGCCCTGGTCGGCAAGAGGCCGGCGCGGTTCAGCTCGGCCCAGCCGTAGAACTGGCAGGTGGCCAGCTCGACGAAGTCGGCCTCCAGCTCGATGCACAGCTCGATGATCCGCTCGATGTTGTCGATGTTGTGCCGGTGGGTGACGAAGTTGAGCACCATCGGGTAGCCGTGCTTCTTCACCGCGCGGGCCATCTCCAGCTTGTGGGCGAAGGCCTTTGGCGAGCCGGCCAGCAGGTTGTTCACCTCCTCGTCGGCGGCCTGGAAGCTGATCTGGATGTGGTCGAGGCCGGCCTCGGCGAACTCGGCGATGCGCTGCTCGGTCAGGCCGATCCCCGAGGTGATCAGGTTGGTGTAGTAGCCCAGCCCGCGCGCGGCACGAATCAGCTCGGCGAGGTCCTGGCGCACCAGCGGCTCGCCGCCGGAGAAACCGAGCTGGGCGGCGCCCAGCTCGCGGGCCTGGCGGAACACCTCGATCCACTGTTCGGTGGACAGCTCCTCCTTGTGCTGGGCGAAGTCCAGCGGGTTGGAGCAGTACGGGCACTGCAGCGGGCAGCGGTAGGTCAGCTCGGCCAGCAGCCACAGCGGCGGGCCGGGCACGTGCCCCGGCTTAGCGAAGCTCGATCCAGAACCGTTCACGGGCCACCTCCAGGAATGCCAGGATGTCCTCGTCGATGCCCGGCACGTCCGGGAAGCGCGCGCAGAGGTCATCGATGATTGCAGCGACGCTGCGCACGCCGTCGACCTCGGCGAGGATCGCCCCGGCGCTGTCGTTGAGTTTGATCATGCCCTCGGGATAGAGCAGCACGTGGCAGCCCTGCGCCGGCTCCCACTGGAAGCGGAAACCGCGGCGCAGCGCCGGCACCTGCTCGTGGCGTATCTCGTTCACAGCGCGATCCCCCGGTGCCAGACCCGCTCGGCGGTCACCGTGTGGTACGGCGGGCGCTCCAGCTCGTAGGCCATGCTCATGGCGTCGAGCATGCTCCACAGCACGTCGAGCTTGAACTGCAGGATCTCCAGCATGCGCTGCTGGGCCTGCCAGGTGGTGTAGTGCGCCAGGGTGATGCGCAGGCCGTGCTCGACGTCGCGGCGCGCTTCCTTGAGGCGCTTGCGGAAGTAGTCGTAGCCGGTCGGGTCGATCCACGGGTAGTGCGCCGGCCAGGCGTCCAGGCGCGACTGGTGGATGTGCGGGGCGAACAGCTCGGTCAGCGAGCTGCTGGCCGCTTCCTGCCAGGAGGCGCGGCGGGCGAAGTTGACGTAGGCGTCCACCGCGAAGCGCACCCCGGGCAGCACCAGCTCCTGGGACAGCAGTTGCGCGCGATCCAGGCCGACCGCCTCGCCGAGGCGCAGCCAGGCCTCGATGCCGCCCTCCTCGCCCGGCGCGCCGTCGTGGTCGACGATGCGCTGGATCCACTCGCGACGGGTGTCGCGGTCCGGGCAGTTGGCCATGATCGCCGCGTCCTTCACCGGAATGCACACCTGGTAGTAGAAGCGGTTGGCCACCCAGCCCTGGATCTGCTCGCGGGTCGCGCGGCCCTCGTACATGGCGACGTGGAACGGGTGGTGGATGTGGTAGTAGGCGCCCTTGGCGCGCAGCGCCTGCTCGAACTCGGCGGGGCTCATGGCAGTCTGGGTCATCACGGCTCCTCGGGTGGCCGCGACCGGCGCGGCTCGTTGTTGTTCTGGTGGTGCCTGGCACCTGGCGTAGGCTGGGTCAGCCGCAACGCGGCGTGACCCACCATCGATGCCGCCAGGCATCGCCACGGCCGGCCTGGCGGCCGGTTGGCGGGTTGAAACCCACCCTGCGATCTGCCTTACAGCACGATGCTCATGCCGTCCCAGGCGACCTCGACGCCGCGCGCCTTCAGCTCGGCGCGCTCGTGCGACTCCTCGTCGAGGATCGGGTTGGTGTTGTTGATGTGGATGAGCACCTTGCGCGGCCGCGGCAGGCGCTCGAGCACCTCGAGCATGCCGCCGGCGCCGCTCTGCGGCAGGTGGCCCATCTCGCTGCCCAGCTTGGTGCCGCAGCCGGCGTGGATCATCTCGTCGTCGCGCCACAGGGTGCCGTCAACCAGCAGGCAGTCGGCGCGGTCCATCCACTCCAGCAGCGCGCCGTCCACCTGGCCGAGGCCGGGGGCGTAGAACAGCTTGCCGCCGGTGCGGGTGTCCTCGACCAGCAGGCCGAGGTTGTCGCCCGGGTGCGGGTCGTTGCGGTGCGGCGAGTACGGCGGCGCCGCGCTGCGCAGCGGGATCGGCGTGAAGCGCAGCGCCGGGCAGGCCTCGACGGTGAAGCCGCGGTCCAGCTCGATGCGCCGCCAGTTCAGGCCGCCGTGCCAGTGGCTGAGCATGTTGAACAGCGGGAAACCGGTGGTCAGGTCCTGGTGGACCATCTCGCTGCACCACACCTCATGCGGGCAGCCCTCGCGCAGGGTGAGCAGGCCGGTGGTGTGGTCGATCTGGCTGTCCAGCAGGATCAGCGCGCGGATCGCCGTGTCGCGCACCGCGCGGGCCGGCTGCAGGGCCGGGAAGGATTCGATCTGCGCGCGGATGTCGGGCGAGGCGTTGCAGACGATCCAGTTGACCCCGTCATCGGACAGGGCGATGGAAGACTGGGTGCGCGGCGTGGCGCTCAGGGTGCCTTCGCGCAGGCCGCGGCAGTTGCGGCAGTTGCAGTTCCACTGGGGAAAGCCGCCGCCGGCGGCGGAACCGAGAATGCGGATATGCATGGGGGAGTCCCCGGACGGGAAGCCCCGGACGGGCCGGGGCTGTGTGGATCAACGGTTGGCGAAGTACATGGTCACTTCGAAGCCAATACGCAGATCGGTGAAGGCGGGCTTGGTCCACATGGCGCAGTCCTCTTGTTGTCGAAACCGGTGAATTCCGGCAAGACAGTTATGCGCCCTAACGCGGGCGCGCCAAATGGTACTTTGGAAGGAGTTTCGGCGATCCTTGGTAGTCCTGCCGGCGGACCGACCGGCGGGCATAAAAAAACGCGGCCGAAGCCGCGTTCGATACAAATTGCCTGGGGCCATGGGAAACCCGTCGGCAACCGCGCCCGGGGAGCGCATCGACAAGCAACACAGCAAGGGTTGGCGCGCCGGGGCAGCGCGCCGCGTGGAGAGAGCGGGAGCCGGCGGACGGGGCTGCCGTCCCGTCCGCCGGTGGGACTCAGAAGAAGCCCAGCGGCTTGATGTCGTAGCTGACCAGCAGGTTCTTGGTCTGCTGGTAGTGGTCGAGCATCATCTTGTGGGTCTCGCGGCCCACGCCGGACTTCTTGTAGCCACCGAAGGCGGCGTGCGCCGGGTACAGGTGGTAGCAGTTGGTCCACACGCGGCCGGCCTTGATGCCGCGGCCCATGCGGTAGGCGCGGTTGATGTCGCGGGTCCACACGCCGGCGCCCAGGCCGAACTCGGTGTCGTTGGCGATCGCCAGCGCCTCGGCCTCGTCCTTGAAGGTGGTCACGCCGACCACCGGGCCGAAGATCTCCTCCTGGAACACGCGCATGTCGTTGGTGCCCTTGATCAGGGTCGGCTGCACGTAGTAGCCGCTGGCCAGGCTGCCTTCCAGCTTCTCGGCGGCGCCGCCGGTGAGAATCTCGGCGCCTTCCGCGCGGGCGATGTCCATGTAGGAGAGGATCTTCTCGAACTGCTGGCTGGACGCCTGGGCGCCGACCATGGTCTCGGTGTCCAGCGGGTTGCCGCGCTTGATCTGCTTGACCTTCTTCATGACCTCGGCCATGAACTCGTCGTAGATCGACTCCTGGATCAGCGCGCGCGACGGGCAGGTGCACACCTCGCCCTGGTTGAAGAACGCCAGCACCAGGCCTTCGGCGGCCTTCTCGATGAACTCCGGCTCGGCGCGCATGATGTCTTCGAAGAAGATGTTCGGCGACTTGCCGCCCAGCTCGACGGTGCTGGGGATGATGTTCTCGGCGGCGCACTTGAGGATGTGCGAGCCGACCGGGGTGGAGCCGGTGAAGGCGATCTTGGCGATGCGCTTGCTGGTGGCCAGCGCCTCGCCGGCCTCGCGGCCGAAGCCCTGGACGATGTTCAGCACGCCCGGCGGCAGCAGGTCGGCGATGATCTCGGCCAGCACCATGATCGACAGCGGGGTCTGCTCGGCCGGTTTCAGCACGATGCAGTTGCCGGCGGCCAGCGCCGGGGCCAGCTTCCAGGCCGCCATCAGCAGCGGGAAGTTCCACGGGATGATCTGGCCGACCACGCCCAGCGGCTCGTGGAAGTGGTAGGCGGCGGTGGTGTCGTTGATCTCGGCGGCGGCGCCTTCCTGGGCGCGGATGCAGCCGGCGAAGTAGCGGAAGTGGTCGGCGGAGAGCGGCACGTCGGCGTTGAGGGTCTCGCGCACGGCCTTGCCGTTGTCCCAGGTCTCGGCGACGGCGAGCACTTCCAGGTTCTGCTCGATGCGGTCGGCGATTCTGAGCAGGATGTTGGCGCGGTCCTGCACCGAGGTGCGGCCCCAGGCGTCGGCGGCGGCGTGGGCGGCGTCCAGCGCCAGCTCGATGTCTTCGGCGGTGGAGCGCGGGAATTCGGCGATGGCCTCGCCGGTGACCGGCGTGGTGTTGGTGAAGTACTGGCCCTTCACCGGAGCCACGAACTCACCATTGATGAAGTTGCCGTAACGCGGCTTGAAGGAAACGACGGCGCCAGCGGTACCCGGTTGTGCGTAGATCATGCTCATGGCCTCTCTTTTATTGTTGCGGTCCGATCTGGTTCTGCGCGGACTGTGCGTTGATGGTGGCAGTCCGCACGCGGCGCAGGTATGCGCCGATGGAAGGCAGAAGCTCGTTATTTGGTAGTAACGGCCGCAAGAAAGGTTGCATGCGCGCCGGCAAAGCGCAAGGTGCCGCGCAGACGCCTTGCGCCGCCCGTCACGCCGCGGCGTGCTGGCGCTGGCGCGCCGGCTCGGGCGCCGCTGCGGCCTCCGGCCGGTAGCCCAGGCGCAGCCCGCCCCAGTGGCGGCCGTGGACGAGGATCGGCACCGACAGGTCGTGCATCAGCTCGCCGGTGTCGCGGGTGTAGGTCTGCATCAGCAGCGCCTGCTGGTGGCTGCCGCAGCGGATGCCGGTACGGTCGGTGAAGATGCGCTTGCTGCGGCTGTGCGCCATGTCCGCCTGCAGGTCGCCGGTGAGCGGCTGGCTGAACGCCAGGTTGTGGGTCGGCACGTAGCCGTCCGGCGTGCAGGCGATGGCGAACACCACGCCCTCGTGGCGCCCCAGCAGCGGCTCCTGGATGGCCGGCAGCACCTCGTCGGTGAAACGGTCGAAGCGGCTGGCGAATTTCTGCGGATGGGTGCCGGGCACCGGCCGGTAGTGGCGGTCGAACAGGTCGTCGAGGCTGATCCGTCCTGCCTTGATCGCCGCCTCGAACTGCCGGGTGATCGCCTGCGCGCCCTCGCGGGCCAGGTCGTAGACGCGCTGGTGGTAGTCGTCGAGGGCCACCGCGGCGAGCTGCTCGCTGATGTGCTCGGTCAGCTCCTCCAGCTTCATCGCCTCGCCCTCCAGGCGGCGGGTCTGCTCGTCGCTGACCGCCAGGTCGCTGCGCATCTGGTCGACCGCGGCGAACAGGCTGCCGAGCTGGCGCCGGTTGTCGTCGGAGCCGACGGCGATCTCGCTGATCTGCCGTTCGACATCCACCGACAGCGCGGCGATGCTCTCCAGGTGCTGGCCGGCGCGCTCCACCTCGTTGACCCCGGTGACCAGCTCGGCGGACAGACTGCGGATCTGCTCGACCACCTCGCGGGTACGGCGCTGGATCTCGCCGATCATCTGTCCCACCTCGGCGGTCGCCGTCGCGGTACGCCCGGCCAGGCTGCGCACCTCGCCGGCCACCACGGCGAAGCCGCGGCCGTGCTCGCCGGCGCGCGCCGCCTCGATGGCCGCGTTGAGCGCCAGCAGGTTGGTCTGGCTGGCGATCTCCTCGATCACCCCGGTGACCCGCTGGATATCCGCGCTGCGCCGGTTCAGCTCCTCGATCAGCTCGCGGCTGGCGCCGGCCTGCTGGCGCAGCTGCTGCATGCGGCCGATGGTGTCGACCAGCACGCGGCGGCCGGCATCGCTGCTCTGCCGCGCCTCGATGGCGGCCTCCACCGCCTGCTTGCTGAGCGCCGAGGTCTGCGCCTCGGTGGCGATCATCACCTCGGCGCTGCCGACGATCTGCGCCGCGGCGGTGACCTGCGACTCGACCCGCTCGGCCAGCTGCTGCGCCGAGTAGGCGACGCCGGCGGCCGACAGGGCGTTGTGACTGATCGAGTGGGACAGGCCGCGGGCCAGCTGGTCGACATCGACACCGGCAGTGCTGCCCCCCCGCGAGCTTCGGCGCACGAGCAGCGCCACGGCGGGCAGCGCCGCCAGCAGCAGGGCCAGGCACAGCCAGAACGGCAGCCAGCCCTGCGCCTGGGCGAGCAGCAACAGGGCCGCCACGCCGCCCGGCAACAGGCGTTCGGCGAGCGTGCGGAAACGGATGGATGTCATGGGGGCTCCTCGCTGGAGGCGCCGGCGCCGGCAGGCAGGGCGGCCTGTGGCCATCCGCTACTGCCGCCGGGCTTGCCGGCCTTGTTCTTGTTGGAAGCACGGCAGACCGTCGGGGAACATGGCGGCGGTCGCCTTGCGCGGGACATCGCCTGTATATCGGCCGCCGCACCGCAAACTTGAGCGACCGGCAGACGCGACGAGGCCGGCAAGTCGCCGGCCTCGTGCACTGCTACAGCGGACGGATCAGCGCTTGGCGACCGCCGCCACTTCCTTGGGCAGCTTGAAGGTCCACACCATGCCGCCCTGGTTGAAGTCCTTGATGCGCTTGGCCACCTCGCCGCCCCACAGCGGCACGGCGCCGCCCCAGCCGGACAGCACGGAGACGTACTGCTCGCCGTCCATCTCCCAGGTGATCGGCGAGCCGATCACGCCCGAGCCGGTGTTGAACTCGTAGAGCTTCTTGCCGGTCTTGGCGTCGAAGGCCATCAGGAAGCCTTCCGGGTTGCCGGTGAACACCAGGTTGCCCTTGGTGGCCAGCACGCCGCCCCACAGCGGCGCGTAGTTCTTGTAGCGCCAGACTTCCTTGCCGGTCTTCGGGTCGATGGCGCGCAGCACGCCGATGTAGTCCTCGTTGAGCGGGTGGATGGTGAAGCCGGCGCCGAGGTAGGCCGCGCCCTTCTTGTAGGCGGTGCCCTCGTTCCAGATGTCCATGCTCCACTCGTTGGACGGCACGTAGAACAGCCCGGTGTCCTGGCTGTAGGCCATCGGCATCCAGTTCTTGCCGCCGAGGAAGGACGGCGCCACGGTGACGGTCTTGCCCTGCGCACCGGCGTCGCCCGGCGAGCCCGGACGGTTGGCGTCGTCGTAGATCGGCCGGCCGTTCTTGTCCAGACCCTTGGCCCAGGTGATCTTGTCGACGAACGGGAAGCCGCGGATGAACTTGCCGTTGGTGCGGTCGAGCACGTAGAAGAAGCCGTTGCGGTCGGCGGTGGCCGCCGCCTTCACGGTCTTGCCGCCGTCCTGGTAGTTGAACGACACCAGCTCGTTGACGCCGTCGAAGTCCCAGCCGTCATGCGGGGTGGTCTGGAAGTGCCACTTGATGGTGCCGTCGTCCGGGTTCAGCGCCAGGCGCGAGGACGAGTAGAGGTTGTCGCCGGGGCGCAGGTGCGAGTTCCACGGCGCCGGGTTGCCGGTGCCGAACAGCAGCTGGTTGGTTTCCGGGTCGTAGTAGCCGCCCAGCCACGGCGCCGCGCCGCCGGTCTTCCACAGGTCGCCCGGCCAGGACTTGCCGGCCTCGCCGCCGGTGATGCCGTTCTCGACCTTCTTGCCGTCCTTCCAGACGTAGCCCATGTGGCCTTCCACGGTCGGACGGGTCCACAGCAGCTCGCCGTTCTTCGGGTTGTAGGCCTCGATCTTGCCGACCACGCCGAACTCGCCACCGGACACGCCGGTGATCAGCTTGCCGTTGACCACCAGCGGTGCGGCGGTGATCGAGTAGCCGGCCTTGTAGTCGGCCACGGTCTTCTTCCAGACCACCTTGCCGGTGTCCTTGTTGAGGGCGACCAGCTTGGCGTCGAGGGTGCCGAAGATCACCAGGTCGCCGTACAGGGCGACACCGCGGTTGATCACGTCGCAGCACGGCATGATGCCGTCGGGCAGGCGGGCGTCGTACTGCCAGAGTTCCTTGCCGGTGCGCGCGTCGACGGCGAACACCCGCGAGTAGGAGGCGGTCATGTACATCACGCCATCCTTGACCAGCGGCTGGGCCTGCTGGCCGCGCTGCTTCTCGCCACCGAAGGAGAACGCCCACACCGGACGCAGCTGGGTGACGTTGTCGGCGTTGAGGGTGTTCAGGGTGCTGTAGCGCTGGCCCTGCAGGCCGAGACCGTTGGTGACGACCTCGCCGGGGGTCTGCGCATCCTTGAGGATGTCCTCGTCGGTGACGGCCCAGGCGGACAGGCCGGACAGCGCCAGCGCAAGGCCCAGCGTGGTCCTGGCAAAGGAATGGGTGAGACCGGAGTGCTTCATTGCGGCTACCTCTGCGGGTTCATTGTTATGTGCCGGGAATTTTTCCCGGTCTGTAGCGAATTCTTCGCCGCAGGGGGTGGCGCAACAATTGATCGCGGGGAGCAAAGACATGCTTCCTTGGTAGCAATACCCGCCCGCAAGCCGCGCGCGGCGCGGGTTCGGAGCGGGCTCTCAGAGTGGCCAGACCCACAGCAGCATGGGCACCCCCACCGCCAGCACGACCAGCTCCAGCGCCAGTCCCAGGCGCCAGAAGTCGCCGAAGCGCAGCCCGCCGGGGCCGAGGATCAGGGTGTTGTTCTGGTGGCCGATGGGGGTGAGGAAGGCGCAGGAGGCACCCACCGCGATGGCCATCAGGAAGGCGTCGGCGTTGACTCCGAGCTGCGCCGCGCTGCTCAGGGCGATCGGGCTCATCACCGCGGCGGTGGCGGCGTTGTTCATCAGGTCGGAGAGGAACATGGTCACCACCAGCAGCAGCACCAGCGCCAGCAGCGCCTCGCCGCGCGCCAGGTGCTCGAGCAGGAAACGGGCGATGACGCCGGCCGCGCCGGTGGAGAACATGGCGTCGGCCACCGGCAGCATGGCGCCGAGCAGCACGATCACCGGCCAGTCGATCGCCGTGTACAGGGCGCGCGGCGGCACCAGGTTGGTCAGCGCGAAGGCCAGCGCGCCGCCGGCGAAGGCCACCGCCGCCGGCAGCACGCCGAAGGCCGCCAGCGCCACCGCCGCCAGCATCAGCACCCCGGCGAGCAGCGCCTGGCCCGGCCTCGGCACGCGGATGTCGCGCGGCGCCAGCGGCAGGCAGCCGAACAGCCCGGCGAAGCCGGCCAGCGCCTCCTCGCCGCCCTGCAACAGCAGCATGTCGCCGGCGCTCAGCGGCGTCGAGCGCAGGCGACGGATCACCCGCAGGCCCTGGCGCGAGATCGCCAGCAGGTTGATGCCGTAGCGGCTGCGCAGCTCCAGATCCCTGGCCGAGCGGCGGATCAGGCTGGAGCCCGGCATCACCACCAGCTCGCGGATCACCAGCTCCTCGCTGCCGGCCCGGCTCCTCGGCGCCGCATCCGCGACCTCCCCACCCGGCTCCGGCGCCTGCCCCGCGCCGGGTGCCTGGTCCGCCGCCGCGGCCGGCAGATCGCCACCATCCTCTGCGGGCAGCGGCTCCGGGGCCGGCGGCGGCACGTCCTCCACCAGCTTGGCGCCCAGGCTGGCCAGCGCCGGGGACAGCGACTCCGGCTCGACCTCGATGATCAGGATGTCGCCGGCCTGCAGGCGCCGGCGCGGTGCCGGCGAGGCGATGCGCACGTCGTGGCGGACCAGGCCGACGATCTGCGCGTCGCAGTCGTCGAGCAACTGCTCGACCTCGCGCAGCATCTTGTCGGCCGCCTTGCCGCCCTCCTCGATGCGCACCTCGCTGAGATAGCTGTCGCTCTCGAAGTGCGCGGTGCCGGCCGGGCGCTGCGCCGGTACCCAGCGCCAGCCGAGCAGACCGACGAACAGCACGCCGAGCAGCGCCACCGCCAGCCCCACCGGGGTGAAGTCGAACATGGCGTAGCCGCCCAGGCCGCTGGAGGCACGGTAGCCGGAGACGATCAGGTTGGGGGGCGTGCCGATCAGGGTGGTCATGCCGCCGAGGATCGAGGCGAACGACAGCGGCATCAGCACCTGGCCCGGCGCCAGCTGGTGCTTCGCCGCCAACTGCAGGGCGATCGGCATCAGCAGGGCCAGGGCGCCGACGTTGTTCATGAAGCCCGACAGCAGCGCGGCCAGCCCCAGCAGCGCCAGCAGGCTGCTGGTCGGCCCGCCGCTGCCGGGCAGCAGGCGCTGCGCGAGGATGTCCACCGCACCGCTCTGCTGCAGGCCCTGGCCGAGCACCAGCACGCAGGCGACGGTGATCACCGCCGGATGGCCGAAGCCGGCGAAGGCCTCCTCGACCGGCACCAGGCCGAGCAGCACGCAGGCCAGCAGCGCGGCCAGCGCCACCAGGTCATGCCGCCAGCGGCCCCAGAGGAACAGCGCCAGGGTGACCAGCAGCACCGCGACTATCGCCATCTGGGAGCCCGTCATGCCCACCGCCTCGCCCGGTCCGACTGAGTTGAACCCTAGCCAGCGGCGAGCCGGGCGACAAGCCCGGCCCCGGAAACGCAACGCCCCGCACGCAGGCGGGGCGCAGGACCGGCGGCAGGGCGCGCCGGCGACCGGACGGTCAGGCGTTCCTGGCGTGCCGGGCCGGGTCGAACGGCATCGGCCAGTTGAGCAGCTGGCTCGCCTTGGCCAGCTGGCTGCTGGCCGCCGGCAGCACATCGATGCCGTGCTCGCCGCGGATGATCTCCTGGATCAGATGATGCGCCTGGTCCACCAGTTCGGCGATGGCGATGCGCTCCTGGGCGCGCCACTCCAGCTCCATCTGCAGCATCCGGCCATCCGGGGCTTCGCGCTGCTCGCTATCGCAATGGCCACAGCACTCAGGCTGGCCGTCCGGGGTCCCACTGGTCTTGCAGTTCATCAAAATCCCTCTATGTCGTCGCTCGGTCTCGAGCTCACTCGCCCGTACAGTTTCCTCCGACGCCAGGGGCCTGCCCCGGCACTGTTTAACATTTATGAAATCGACTGCTGCCCCGGACATTGATCCAGAGCAATGCCAGGCGTTCCAGCCGGGAAGTGGGCCGGATGGCGCGCGGATCGGGCGGTTCCGGCGCCCCTACTGCCCCGCATCCACCCGCCGGAACACCTGCGCCTCGTAGCTGGGGTAGAGGTGGCTGACCGTGCGGATCAGCTCGAAGCGGGTCAGGCTGATGGCGGCGAAACGTTCGGGGATCGGTGCCTGCATCGCCTCGTTCATGTCCAGGCCGGCGACCGCCGCCTCGCGCAGCAGACCGTCGAGCCAGCCGAGGTAGTCGCGCATCTGCACGAAGGGCTCGCGCCCCGTGGCGACCGGGCCGTGGCCGGGCACCAGCAGCTTGTAGGGCAGCTTCTCCAGCTCCGCCAGGTCGCCCAGCCAGACCTCCAGCCCCGGCGTCTGCGGGGTGGTCAGCGCGCGCTGGTAGAACACCAGGTCGGCGGCGAACAGCACGCCGGTGGTCTGGTCGAACACCGCCAGGTCGGCGCCGGTGTGGCCGCTGAAGGCCAGCAGCTGCAGGCGGTGGCCGCCGATCTCGCGCACGCCGGGCTCCAGCGTCTCGCCGGGCAGCAGCACCTCGGTGCCGCGCATCCAGTCGCCGAGCAGGCGGTACATGTTGTCGGCGAAGGCGCCGCCCTGCTCGGCCAGCAGCTCGCGGGTCTTCGCCAGGCTGGCGATGGGCACGTCGGCGAACGCCTGGTTGCCGAACGCATGGTCGGGATGGTGGTGGGTGTTGATCACCAGGGCGATCGGCCGGTCGGTGACCCGGCCGATGGCGGCGCGCAGCGCCTCGCCGTAGCGCTTCGAGATGCCGGTGTCGATCAGCACCACCCCGGCCTCGGTGACGATGAACGCCACGTTGACGATGTTGCCGCCGTTGGCCATCTCGAAGTTGCCGGTGCTGCCTTCCAGCAGCCAGGTGTCCGCGGCGATCTGCCGGGGCTCGAGGTCGTAGGCCAGCTCGGCCGCCATCAGCGGCAGGCTGAGGAAGATCGCCACGAGCAGGGTAACCAAACGCATGCTGCCTCCTTTGCAATGTGATCGGTGCGCACGGCGCACCCTACCCACGCCGACGCGCATTCGCGCGCCCTGAACCGTGGGGTGCGCCACGCGCACCTGGCTGGACACTCAGAACGCCGCCTCGAACTCGTTGCCGTTGTTGTCGCGCAGCCACAGCTGCTGGTCGGCGTCCTGGCCGTCCAGCTGCAGGGTCAGGGTCGGGTTCTCGCTGACCGAGGGGTGCAGCTCCAGGCTGGCCAGCACCGCGCCGCCCGCGCCACGCAGCTCGGCGCGCTCGACGAAGAACTCGGGGATGCCGCCGGACAGGCCGTTGTCCATCGGGTGGGCGATGCGCAGGCGCAGGCGGCTGCCGTCGCCCTGCGGGAAGCGGGCGCCGAAGATCTCGCCGAGGTGTTCCTCCCAGCCGGCCTGGGCGCGCACCGCGCTGGGCGCGGTGCAGCCGCCGCCGGCGGCGTCGACGCGGGTCGAGCCGACGTGCCAGGTGCCGTCGCGGGTCAGCACCGCGGCGCGGATCGGCGTGGCCTGCTCGACGCGGATGTTGAGGGCGATGCGCGGCGCCACCGGCCCGCTGGGGAAGAAGGTGAAGATGTGCGGGATCGGGTTGAGCTCGGCCCAGGCGACGATGCGCACCACCTCGCTGCCCAGCGCCGAGGCGTCGATGCTGATCGGCACCTGGCGCGAATCCTCGGCGAACGGTGGCGCGCTGAGGCGCACCCGCTCGTCGAACTCGTAGGGCGCCTCGCCGAGAAAGCGCGTCTGGTGGAAGCTCCACATCGGCGACTGCAGCGGATCGGACTCCGCCGCCCACAGCGGATTGCTCAGCAACAGCCAGCCCAGCGCCAGCCCCATGCTCCGGATGGTCATTCCCTGCCTCCTTCCCGTGTAGGGTGCGCCATGCGCACCGATAGCGCTCCTGCGCCCGGCAGACGCTCCCACGCCGGAGCGTGGAAGCGATCAGGCGCGGGAGCGACGCTCACTCGCCGTGGGTCTGCGCCTGCACCTCGCCCTCGTACAGCTCGGGCACCTCGTAGCGCAGGCCGTAGCGCGCGTAGACCTTTGCCAGCTCGCCGGAGCCGATCAGCTCCACCAGGGCGCCCTCCAGGGCATAGGCCAGCTGGCGGTTGCTCTCGTGCACCGCCATGCCGATGTCCCACTGCTGGCGGCCCATCTCCGGATAGGCGTTGTCGGCGGCCTTGAGCTGCGGATCCCCGGCTTCGTGCAGCAGCCAGTCGATCTCGCCGCGCATGGCCATCACCGCATCCACCTTGCCATCGCGCATGGCGGCGAAGGCCAGCGGCGGACTCGGATAGTGGCGGGTGTTGCCGCTCATGCGCCCGCCGAACACCGAACTCATGTAGAACGACGGCACGCTCTCCAGCTCGACGCCGATGGGGTGGTAGCCGAACACCGCGACGCTGGGCACTTCCTTCAGGCGGCGGGTGTCGTGGGCGACCTGCCAGCGCTCGCGCTGGTAGGGGCCGAACATCACCACCAGCTCGTTGACCAGCTCGCCCAGCTCGTTGCGCTTGAACGCGTAGTTGCGGTCGTAGGGCACCCGCAGCATGACATCGGCGAGTTCGTCGGGGCGCAGGTAGTGGCCCTTCCAGACGAAGTTGCGCAGGTCGTCGTCGAGCTTCTCGCCCGGCGTGATCCACATCAGCTCCAGGCGCAGCTCCTGGCTGTCGGCGAGCTTCTGCGCCAACTCGACGTCGACGCCGCGCGCCTGGCCGTCCTGCTGGTAGCTGTAGGGAGGGAAGTTCTCGTATACCGCCACCTTGAGCACTCCCGAGGCGACGATGTCGTCGAACGGCCGGACCTGCGCCTGCGCGCCCTGGGCGAGCAGCAGCAGGCTGGCGAACAGCAGGGCGAGCAGGCGCATGGCGGCTTACTCCGTGATGGCGACGCTTTCCAGGTAGCTGCGGATGGCCCACAGGGCTTCCTGGCTGAGGAAGTCGGCCATCTTCGGCATGTACACGCGACCGTCGCGCACCGCGCCGTTGATCACCCGCTCCTTGAACCACTCGTCGCCCTCGATGCCGGCATCCAGCATGCGCAGGTCGGGGGCGATGCCGCCGGAGATGGCATCCAGGCCGTGGCAGCGCGCGCAGTTCTGGGTATAGGCGGACTTGCCGATTTCCACGGCATGGGCATTGTTCTCGTAGGGCGCGCGATAGGGGTTCTCGTCACGCCACTCGCTACCCAGCTGCTCCAGGCCGGCGGTGTTGACGGCCTGCGGCGTCACGTCGCCATGGGCCAGGACCTGGGTGGCGGCGCCGAGGGCCAGGGTAGCCAGAAGGGCCGGCAGGAATTTCTTGTTGTTCATGGCGATACCTCGTTTCGATGCGGTGCAAGGCGGTGCATTCCAGGGCGCGGAATGCGTTGATCGCATCTTAGGGAGACGACGGCCAGAGCCAGTATTCTGCTTTGGTGCCCGCGCCCTACTCCCTTGGTATGAGACCTTGGAAGCAGTACCTGGGGCCCTTCGGAGCAGACCCTTGGTAGCAGAACAAGTCATTGTTTCAAAAGGGATTTTTTCCCGAAGACAGCGGGAAGTCTTCCCTATCCGGCACATCGTCCCGGGGCCACTATCGGGGTGAGCGGCTGCCCCGCGCAGCCTTCCACCACCGACCAGGGATACCGCCCCCATGACAACAAGAGAGATCCTGCCCTCCGCTCCGCGCCCGCTGAGCCGCACCATCCACTGCCTGGTGCTGGCCGCGGGCCTCGGCCTCGGCCTGCCGGCGCTGGCCAAGACGGTCAGCTGGGAAGACATCGCCAACGACCACGTCACCACCGCCGACGTGCTGCAGTACGGCATGGGCACCAGCGCCCAGCGCTACAGCCCGCTGGCGCAGATCAACACCGACAACGTGTTCAAGCTGACCCCGGCCTGGTCCTACTCCTTCGGCGACGAGAAGCAGCGCGGCCAGGAATCCCAGGCCATCGTCCACGACGGGGTGATCTACGTCACCGGCTCCTACTCGCGGGTGTTCGCCATCGACGCCAAGACCGGCAAGCGCCTGTGGACCTACAGCCACCGCCTGCCCGACGACATCCGCCCGTGCTGCGACGTGGTCAACCGCGGCGCCGCCATCTACGGCGACAAGATCTACTTCGGCACCCTCGATGCCGCGGTGGTCGCGCTGAACAAGGACACCGGCAAGGTGGTGTGGAAGAAGAAGTTCGGCGACCACGGTGCCGGCTACACCATGACCGGCGCGCCGACCATCGTGAAGGACCAGAAGACCGGCAAGGTGCTGCTGATCCACGGCAGCTCCGGCGACGAGTTCGGCGTGGTCGGCCAGCTGTTCGCCCGCGACCCGGAGACCGGCGAGGAAGTCTGGATGCGCCCGTTCGTCGAGGGCCACATGGGCCGCCTGAACGGCAAGGAGAGCACCCCGACCGGCGACGTCAAGGCGCCGTCCTGGCCGGACGATCCCAAGTCGCCGACCGGCAAGAAGGAAGCCTGGAGCCACGGCGGCGGCGCGCCCTGGCAGAGCGCCAGCTTCGACCCGGCGACCAACACCATCATCATCGGCGCCGGCAACCCGGCGCCGTGGAACGGCTGGGCGCGCACCAGCGAGGGCGGCGATCCCAAGGACTACGACAGCCTGTACACCTCCGGCCAGGTCGGCGTCGACCCGAGCACCGGCGAGGTGAAGTGGTTCTACCAGCACACCCCCAACGACGCCTGGGACTTCTCCGGCAACAACGAGCTGGTGCTGTTCGACTACAAGGACAAGGACGGCAAGACCGTCAAGGCCACCGCCCACGCCGACCGCAACGGCTTCTTCTACGTGGTCGACCGCGCCAACGGCAAGCTGCAGAACGCCTTCCCGTTCGTCGACGGCATCACCTGGGCCAGCCACATCGACCTCAAGACCGGCCGCCCGGTGGAGAACGAAGGCCAGCGCCCGGCCAAGCCCGAGCCGGGAGAGAAGCACGGCAAGGCGGTGGAGGTGTCGCCGCCGTTCCTCGGCGGCAAGAACTGGAACCCGATGGCCTACAGCCAGGACACCGGGCTGTTCTACGTGCCGGCCAACCACTGGAAGGAGGACTACTGGACCGAGGAGGTCGCCTACAAGAAGGGCTCCGCCTACCTCGGCCAGGGCTTCCGCATCAAGCGCATGTACGACGACCACGTCGGCATCCTGCGCGCGATGAACCCGACCACCGGCAAGGTGGCCTGGGAGCACAAGGAGAAGCTGCCGCTGTGGGCCGGCGTGCTGGCCACCAAGGGCAACCTGGTGTTCACCGGCACCGGCGACGGCTTCCTGAAGGCCTTCGACGCCAAGACCGGCAAGGAGCTGTGGCAGTTCAACGTCGGCACCGGGATCATCTCGCCGCCGATCACCTGGGAGCAGGACGGCGAGCAGTACATCGGCGTGACCGCCGGCTACGGCGGCGCGGTGCCGCTGTGGGGCGGCGACATGGCCGAGCTGACCAAGCCGGTCGCCCAGGGCGGCTCGTTCTGGGTGTTCAAGCTGCCGAGCTGGGACGCCAAGACCGCCAAGCGCTGAGGACCTGGCAGGAAAAACCGGGCGTCTCTCCGCCGCCCGGCTTCTGGCGGGGGCGCCCGGTGCGTCCCCGTCCTTTTTCCGCTCACCGCCCGTAGGGTGCGCCGTGCGCACCTCCCCTCTTCATGGTGCGCACGGCGCACCCTACAGGAATGCTGCCATGAGCCCACTTCTGCTTCTGCCGCTCGCCCTGCTGTCCCTCGCCAGCCATGCCCACGCCGACGACGAGGGCGCCACCGTGATCAACGGCTGCCGCCTGGAGGCGGAAAGCCGCTGCCCCGGCGCCGACCTGCGCGGCGCCGACCTGCGTCATCTGGACCTGCGCCGGATCGACCTGTCCGGCGCCGACCTGAGCGGCGCCGACCTGCGCCATGCCCGGCTCGACCTGGCCAACCTGGAGAAGGCCCGGCTGCACAAGGCCGACCTGACCCGCGCCAGCCTGCAGCAGGCCAACCTGCGCCTGGCCGACTTCTCCGGCGCACGGCTGGTGGCGATCAACGGCTGGGCAGCGCACGGCCAGGCCGCACGCTTCACCGGCGCCGACCTGACCGGCGCCAACCTGGAATTCGCCCGCCTGTCCGCGGCGCGCCTGCACGACGCCAACCTGACGGCCGCCAACCTGGAGATGGCCTGGCTGAGCAAAGCCGACCTGAAGGGCGCCAACCTGCGCGACGCCAACCTGCAGGAAGCCAAGATCAACGACGCCAACCTGGAAAACGTCGACCTCGCCGGCGCCCGCCGCCACTACGCCACCTTCCAGGGCACCAACATGGAAGGCTGCAGGGAGTGCCCGCTGGATTGGGAACGCTGAGAGAGGTGTAGGGTCGGCAACTCTGATCGTGCCCACGCTCCTGCGTGGGCACGCCATCCGCAGACGCTCCGCGTCTGGTGCAGAGATGCCCGGAGTCCGGCTCCCACGCGGGAGCGTGGGAGCCATCGGTAGCGTGAAAGTCAGGCCCCCGCCTGCCCCACCCGCAGCAGGCCGGTGTCGATGGCCAGGTGCACCAGTTCGCCCTGGCTGGCGACCTGCAGCTTGTTCTTCAGCAGGGTCTGGTAGTTGGACACGGTCTTGGCGCTGATGCACAGCTTCTCGGCGATCTGCCGCAGGCCGACGCCGCGGGCGAGCATGACGAAGATCTCCAGCTCGCGCTGGGTCATGCCGCGCAGGCGCGGGTCCTGGTCCTCCTGGCCGGAGCAGGCCAGCGCGGTGGCCAGGCCGTGCTCGAGGTAGGTGTGCCCGGCCAGCACCTTGCGCACCGCCTCCAGCAGCACCTGCGGCGGCGCGCTCTTGGTCAGGTAGCCGCTGGCGCCGGCCTCCAGCGCCTTGCGCACCACCGGCAGCTCGTCGTGCATGCTGAAGAACAGCACGCGCAGCCCGGCGTGGCGCGCCAGCAGGCGCCGCGCGGTCTCCAGGCCGCTGATGCCGGGCAGGCCGACATCGAGGATCAAGAGGTCCGGACAGCCCTGGGCCACCCGCTGCAGGGCCTCCTCGCCGCTGGCCGCCTCGCTCACGGAAACGTCCTCGAGCAGGGTCGCCAGCAGGCTGGCGTAGCCCTGGCGCACCACCGCATGGTCGTCGACTATCAGGATGTGCATGTCGTCCACTCCCGCCACGGAATATCCACGCACAGGCGCAGGCCGCGGGGCGCGGCGCCGTGCAGTTGCAGGGCGCCGCCGAGGCAGCGCGCCCTCTCGCGCATCGAGCGCAGACCGACGCCCTCGCGCAGTTCGGCCGGCAGGCCGCGGCCGTCGTCGCATACCTCCAGGCGCAGCAGCGCGCCGCGGCAGGTCAGGCCGACCCGCACCCCGCGCGCGCCGGCATGCCGGGCGACATTGGTCAGCGCCTCCTGCAGCAGGCGATAGACGTGCGCGCGCGCCTCGTCGCGCAGCCGCGGCAGCGCCGCCTCCAGCTCCAGTTCGCAAGCGATGCCCTGCTGCGCCTGCCACTGCTCGACGTGCTGGCGCACCGCCTCGCCGAGACCGAGGCGCTCCAGCACCACCGGATAGAGGTCGCGCACCAGGCTGCGGAAGCTCTGCTGCATCTGCTCGCCGTTGTCCTGCAGGCGCCGGCTGATCGCCGCGACCTGCTGCGGCGACTCGCGGCAGGCGTCGAGCAGGTAGAGCTGGGCGCGCATGCCGGCGAGGATCTGGCCGAGGTCGTCGTGCAGCGCCTGGGCCAGGCGGGTGCGTTCGCGCTCCTGGGTCTCCAGCAGCGCCGCGGTCAGCGCCTGGTTGTCGGCGCCTGCCTGCTGCAGGGCCTGGGCCATGGCGTTGACCTGCCCGGCCAGCCGGCGCGCCTCGGGCTGGGCATAGGCCGGCAGGCGGGTGTCCAGCGCACCGCCGGCGATCGCCTGCAGGGCGCGCAGGATGTCGGTGAGCAGCGTCAGCCCGCGGCGCACCAGCCAGGCGCTGGCGCCCAGGCACAGCAGCCAGGCGACGAGAAACAGCGCCAGCAGCTGCAGCAGCGACTCCCACACCTCGTCCAGCTCGTCGACGGGACTGACGCGGATGCTCAGGCTGCGCCCGTCGGCCAGCGCCACCCGGTACACCGGCAGGTCGGCGAAGCGCCCGGCGGCCCACAGGGCAAGGGGGTTGTCCGCCGTGTCGCTACCGGCGCCGTCGCCCCAGTCCAGTGCGAGGTGGCGCAGGTTGGCGGTCAGGCTGGCGTCGAGCAGCGCCGGATCGTCCGCCGCGCGCAAGGCGAGGAAGCGCGCCACGCTGTCGGCGGCCTGCAGCTCGCGACGGATGTCCAGCTCGGCCTGGCGCAGCAGCAGCGCCAGGCAGACCAGCAGCACGGCGAGGAACAGGCCGCTGACCAGCAGGCTGGCGCGGCCGAGGGCGGAAAGCGGCGCAGCCACGGGATCAGGCCTCGCAGGAGCGGCGAATCAGCGGACCACGAACACGCCGAGCATGCCCTTGCCTTCCAGACCCTTGGCGTAGAAGCGGTACTTGCCCGGCTTGATCGGCACGAAGAAGATCTCCGCCTCGCCGGCGTCCTCGAACTCCAGCTCGTTGAGGGTGGTCGCCTTGACCTCGACGCCGCCGGCCTCGACCTTGCGCAGGTAGATGGCGCCGGCGAACTCCGGCGCCTGGAAGGCGTACTCCTTGCGTCCGCTGGCGATGATCTTCAGCTGGTAGGCCTTGCCGGTTTCCAGGCGGTACTCGGTCTGCGACAAGCTGTAGTCGCTGGCTTCCGAGCCCATCACCAGGTCGGGCAAGGCTTCGGTGCGGCGGGTCAGGTCGCCGGCGGCGTGGGCGCCATCGAAGCCGAGCATGGAGAGGATCAGCACGGCAGGCAGGGCCAGGGTTCTGAGCGGGGACATGGGCAAGGCTCCTGTACTTGTTGTTGTCGGAGTCCATGCTAAGAGCAGCATCCCGCCGCCGAATCAGTACCTTGGTACCGGTCCGGCGGTACTTTCTGCATATTTGCCTGCCCCCACTCCCTTCCTAAGCTGGCAGCAACCCCATCGGAGGCTGCCATGCGTACCCTGCTGCCCTGCCTGATCACCACCCTCGGCCTGCTCGCGGCCGGCCCGGCCAGCGCCGCGCTGGAAGTGCGCATCGGCTACCTCGGCTACACCCCGGAGCGCGGCCCGGTGCTGTCCAACGTCATCCCCGAGCCGACCGACGCCGGCCTGCGCGGCGCCGAGCTGGCCATCGAGGACAGCAACAGCACCGGGCGCTTCCTCAAGCACAGCTATCGCCTGGACAGCGTCGAGGCCGCCAGCCCCTCAGCGCTGCTGGAGCAGGCGCGCGCCCTGCACGAGTCCGGCCTGCGCCTGTTCGTGGTCAACGCCCCGGCCGACAGCCTGCGCCAGCTGGCCGCGGCCATGCCGGACAGCCTGCTGCTCAACGCCGGCAGCGCCGACGACAGCCTGCGCACTGACGCCTGCGCGGCCAACGTGCTGCACACCCTGCCCAGCCGCGCCATGCTCGCCGACGCCCTCGGCCAGTTCCTCGCCGCGCGCAAGTGGCAGCGCGCCCTGCTGATCCCCGGCCCGACCGCCGACGACCAGGCCTACGCCGACGCCCTGCGCCGCGCCGCCAGGCGCTTCGGCGTGAAGATCGTCGCCGAGAAGCCGTGGACCTTCGACAACGACCAGCGCCGCAGCGCCCAGGCCGAGATGCCGCTGTTCACCCAGACCGCCGAGTACGACGTGGTGCTGGTCGCCGACGAACGCGGCGACTTCGGCGAGTACGTGCCCTACCACACCTGGTACCCGCGCCCGGTGGCCGGCACCCAGGGCCTGACCCCGACCGGCTGGCACAAGACCGTGGAAACCTACGGCGCCGCCCAGCTGCAGAAGCGCTTCGAGGAGCACGCGAAACGCTGGATGAACGACCGCGACTTCGCCGCCTGGATCGCCGTGCGCAGCATCGCCACCGCGGCGAACAAGCTGAAGAGCAGCGATCCTGCGGCGATCCGCCAGCTGGCGCTGTCCGCCGAGCTGCCGCTGGACGGCTTCAAGGGCCGCAAGCTGAGCTTCCGCGACTGGAACGGCCAGCTGCGCCAGCCGATCCCGGTGGTGCAGCCGCGCGCGCTGGTCACCACCTCGCCGCAGGACGGCTTCCTGCACCCGGTCACCGACCTCGACAGCCTGGGCTACGACCGCCCGGAAAGCCGCTGCCGCCTCGCCGAGTCCTGAGCGGCCCCACGACAACAACAAGTATTCGGAGAACTGCCATGCGCCACCTGCTCCTCGCCGCCAGCGCCGCCGGCTTCCTGCTCGCCGGGCACGGCGCTCTCGCCGCCACCGCCTACGTCTCCAACGAGAAGGACAACAGCATCAGCGTGATCGACCTCGACAAGCTGGAGACGGTGGCGACCCTCGAAGTCGGCATGCGCCCGCGCGGCCTGACCCTGTCCAGCGACAACAAGCTGCTGTACATCTGCGCCAGCGACTCCGACCGCGTGCAGGTGATGGACCTGGCCAGCCGCAAGATCGTCAAGGAACTGCCCTCCGGTGCCGACCCCGAGCAGTTCGCCCTGCACCCCAACAACCAGTGGCTGTACATCTCCAACGAGGACGACGCGCTGGTCACCGTGGTCGACGTCGACAGCGAGCAGGTCAAGGCGCAGATCGACGTCGGCGTCGAGCCGGAAGGCATGGCGGTCAGCCCGGACGGCAAGTGGGCGGTGAACACCAGCGAAACCACCAGCATGCTGCACTGGATCGACACCACCACCCACGAGCTGGTCGACAACACCCAGGTCGACCAGCGCCCGCGCCACGTCGAGTTCAGCCAGGACGGCAAGCTGCTGTGGGCCTCGGCGGAGATCGGCGGCACCGTCACGGTGATCGACGTCGCCACCCGCCAGCCGGTGAAGACCCTGAACTTCGCCATCAAGGGCGTGCACCCGGACAAGGTGCAGCCGGTGGGCGTCAAGCTGACCGCCGACGGCAGGTACGCCTTCGTCGCCCTCGGCCCGGCCAACCACGTGGCGGTGGTCGACGCCAGGACCTACGAGGTGCTCGACTACCTGCTGGTCGGCCGCCGCGTCTGGCACATGGCCTTCACCCCCGGCGAGAAGCAGCTCTTGACCACCAACGGGGTCAGCGGCGATGTCTCGGTGATCGACCTGGACAGCCTCAAGGTCACCAAGTCGATCAAGGTCGGCCGCTACCCGTGGGGCGTGGTGGTGACACCATGATCGGCCTCGAGGTGTCCGGGGTCGGCTTCGCCTACGGCGCGCGCCAGGCGCTGGCCGGGCTGGATTTCGCCCTGGCGCCCGGGCGCTTCAACGCCCTGCTCGGCCCCAACGGCGCCGGCAAGTCGACCCTGATTGCCCTGCTCACCCGCCTCTACGACCTGCAGGAGGGCGACATCCGCATCGGCGACTGCTCGATCCGCCAGCAGCCACGCCGCGCGCTGGCGCAGATCGGCGTGGTGTTCCAGCAGAGCACCCTCGACCTCGACCTCTCGGTGGAGCAGAACCTGCGCTACCACGCCGCCCTGCACGGCCTGCCGCGTGGCGTGGCGGCCGAGCGCATCGAGCTGGAGCTGGACCGCCAGCAGCTCACCGAGCGCCGCCGCGAGCCGGTGCGCGCGCTCAACGGCGGCCACCGCCGCCGCGTGGAGATCGCCCGCGCGCTGCTGCACCGGCCGCAGCTGCTGCTGCTCGACGAGGCCAGCGCCGGCCTCGACCCGGCCAGCCGCCAGGCGCTCAACCAGCACGTGCGCCGGCTGTGCGCCGAGGACGGCCTGACCGTGCTGTGGACCACCCACCTGTTCGACGAGGTGCAGGCCGACGACCCGCTGCTGATCCTGCACCGCGGCCGCCTGGTCGCCCGCGGCACGGCGGCGAACCTGGCCGAAGGCGGCGAGGACCTGTCCGCCAGCTTCGCCCGTCTCACCGAGGTGGCGGCATGACTACCGGCACGCACGCCCTGCGTAGGGTGCGCCATGCGCACCAGCGGCCAAGCCGTAAACCATCGGTGCGCACGGCGCACCCTACCGAGACCCGCCGCATGACCGCCTATCTGGAATGCCTGCGCGGCATCGTGCTGCGCGAATGGCTGCGCTTCGTCCAGCAGCGCTCGCGCTTTCTCAGCGCGCTGGTGCGCCCGCTGCTGTGGCTGCTGGTGTTCGCCGCCGGCTTCCGCGCGGCGCTGGGCATCGCCATCATCGAGCCCTACGACACCTACATCACCTACGAGACCTACATAGTGCCGGGGCTGGCCTGCATGATCCTGCTGTTCAACGGCATGCAGGGCTCGCTGTCGATGGTCTACGACCGCGAGATGGGCAGCATGCGCGTGCTGCTGATGAGCCCGCTGCCGCGGCCGTTCCTGCTCGCCGCCAAGCTGCTGGCCACCAGCCTGCTGTCGCTGTTGCAGGTGTACGCCTTCCTCGCCATCGCCTGGCTGTACGGCGTGCAGCCGCCGGCCTGGGGCCTGCTGTATGCCCTGCCGGCGCTGCTGCTCGCCGCGCTGATGCTCGCCGCGCTGGGCCTGCTGCTGTCCAACGGCATCCGCCAGCTGGAGAACTTCGCCGGGGTGATGAACTTCGTGATCTTCCCGCTGTTCTTCCTGTCCTCGGCGCTCTACCCGCTGTGGAAGATGCGCGAGGCCAGCGAATGGCTGTACTGGCTGTGCGCGCTCAACCCGTTCAGCCACGCCGTGGAACTGGTGCGCTTCGCGCTCTACGAACGCCTGAGCGTCAGCGCCCTGCTGGTCTGCCTGGGCGTCACCGCGCTGTGCAGCCTGCTCGCCGTGCTGACCTTCAACCCGCAGCACGCGGCGCTGCGGCGCAACGCCTGACCCCGCGCCCTCAGCACGCGCCCAGCCCCTGCATCAGCAGGGCCAGCCCGCCCTGCTGCCAGCCCCACCAGGCCAGGGCGAGCAGCGCCGCCAGCAGCAGGCCGCCGGCCAGCCAGGGCAGCGCGCGGCGCATCAGGCGGTCTCCGCCTGCAGCCGCGCCACCGGCTGCTCGCGCACCGGCCAGTTGAGCAGCGCGGCCATCACGCTGAGACCGATGCAGATCTGCCAGACCAGCTGGTAGCTGCCGGTGCGGTCGAACAGGTAGCCGCCCAGCCAGCCGCCGAGGAAGGAGCCGAGCTGGTGGAACAGGAAGACGATGCCGCCGAGCATCGACAGGTTGCGCACACCGAACAGGGTCGCCACCGTGCCGTTGGTCAGCGGCACCGTCGACAGCCACAGGAAGCCCATGGCCATGCCAAAGGCATAGGCCGTCCACTCCGACAGCGGCGCCCACAGGAAGGCGACGATCACCACCCCGCGGATCAGGTACAGCGCGGCGAGCAGCTTCGGTTTCGCGTAGCAGCTGCCCAGCCAGCCGGCGGTGTAGGTGCCGAACACGTTGAACAGGCCGACCAGCGCCAGCACCGTGGTGCCGACCTGCGCCGGCAGGTGCTGGTCGACCAGGTAGGCCGGCAGGTGCACGCCGATGAACACCACCTGGAAGCCGCAGACGAAGAAGCCCAGTGCCAGCAGCCAGAAGCCGGAATGCCCGGCCGCCTCGCGCAAGGCCTCGCCGAGGGTCTGCACCGGGCCGTGCGCGACGGCCTGCGCCGGCGCGCGCAGCATGCTCGCCAGCGGCAGGATCAGGGCGATCAGCGCGGCCAGCGCCAGCAGCGCTCCCGACCAGCCGAGCCAGGAAATCAGCCCGAGGCTGCCCGGCAGCATGACGAACTGGCCGAACGAGCCGGCCGCGGCGGCGACGCCCATGGCCATGCTGCGCTTCTCCACCGGCGCGGCCTGGCCGACGGCGCCGAGCAGCACCGAGAACGAGGTGCCGGACAGCCCGAGGCCGATCAGCAGGCCCGCGCTCAGCGACAGCGAGGCCGGCGAGTCGCTGAAGGCCATCAGCGCCAGGCCGGCGACGTACAGCACGCCGCCGATCAGCACGGTGCGCCTGACCCCGAAGCGGTCGGCGAAGGCGCCGGTGAACGGCTGGATCAGGCCCCAGATCAGGTTCTGCAGGGCGATGGCGAAGGCGAACACCTCGCGGCCCCAGCCGAACTCGGCGCTCATCGGCGGCAGGAACAGGCCGAAGCCGTGGCGCACGCCCAGCGACAGGGCGAGGATCAGCGAACTGCCCAGCAGCATCCAGCCGCAGTGGCGCCAAAGCGAGCTCATGGGGGTCTCCAGCAGGCAAAAGACGAGGATAACACTCGGATATGCCTGGCGGACCGTCCGGCGCCACCCATCGGTTACACTGACGCATCCGAATTTCCCGCCACGAGACCGCCATGCCGATCCGTCACGCCATCGTCCACCTGATCGACAAGAAGCCCGACGGCAACCCCGCCACGCTGCACGCCCGCGACAGCGAGCTGGGCGAATCGCAGGCCATCGACAACCTGCTGGCCGACCTCAACGACAGCTACAACGCCAAGCCCAACAAGGTCTGGGGGCTGTTCCACGAAGAGTCCGGCGCCTACCCGTTCAGCGGCTGGCTGGCCGACTACCTCGACGGCGGCCGCGACTTCGTCGCCTTCAGCCGCCAGGCGGTCGAGCACCTCAAGCAGCTGATGGAGGAGTCCAACCTGTCCACCGGCGGCCACGTGCTGCTCGCCCACTACCAGCAGGGCATGACCGACTACCTGGCCATCGCCCTGCTGCACCACAGCGAGGGCGTGGCGGTCACCGACAGCCTCGACGTCACCCCGTCCCGGCATCTGGACCTCGGCCAGCTGCACCTGGCCGCGCGCATCAACCTCTCCGAGTGGCGCAACAACAAGACCTCCCGGCAATACATCTCCTTCATCAAGGGCAAGGGCGGCAAGAAGGTCTCCGAGTACTTCCGCGAGTTCATCGGCTGCCAGGAGGGCGTCGACGCGCCGAGCGAGACGCGCACCCTGCTCAAGGCGTTCAGCGACTACGTCGAGAGCGAGGACCTGGCCGAGGAGCAGGCCCGCGAGAAGACCGAGGCGCTGGTCGACTACGCCAGCAGCCAGGCCCGGCGCGGAGAGCCGATCGCCCTCGAGGAGCTGTCCGAGCTGATCGACGAGGAGCACCCGCGCGCCTTCTTCGAGCACATCCGCAACCAGGACTACGGCCTGGCCCCGGAGATCCCGGCGGACAAGCGCACCCTCAACCAGTTCCGCCGCTTCACCGGGCGCGCCGAGGGCCTGTCGATCAGCTTCGAGGCGCACCTGCTGGGTTCGCAGATCGAGTACGACGAGAGCAGCGACACCCTGATCATCCGCCAGCTGCCGAGCAAGCTGAAGGACCAGCTCAAGCGGCGCAAGGACTGAACGCCATGCCGCGCCTGCCCGACAGCCTGCTCGACGCCTGCCTGGGCGACCCGCACGCGGCGGCGCCCGTCGACGCCGAGCGGCTGTGCGGCCTCGACCGCGACGGCGCGCGGGTACGACTGGAGGCGCTCAGGCCGTGGCTGGCCGAGCAGCAGACGCTGCTGCGCGCGCGCCGCCAGGAGGCGCTGCTGGTCTGGCTGCAGGGCCCCGACTGCGCCGGCAAGGACGGCGCCATCCGCCAGGTGTTCGCCGGCCTCGGCCCGCAGGGGCTCGCCGTGCACGGCTTCCGCCAGCCGACGGCGGCCGAGCGCGCCGAGGGCTTCCTCGAACGCTACCGGCGCTGCCTGCCGGCGCCTGGCGAGGTCGTGCTGTTCAACCGCAGCCCCTACGAGGGCGTGGCCTGCGACCTGTTCGACGGCTTCATCGCCGCCGCGGACATCCCCGCGCGGCTGGCGCAGCTGGCCGCCTTCGAGGACGAGCTGGCCGGGCGCGGCATCCGCCTGCTCAAGGTCTATCTGCAGATCTCCCGCGTCGAGCAGAAGGCGCGCCTGCGCAAGCGCCTGCTCGACCCGCGCAAGCACTGGAAGGTCGGCGCCGAGGACCTCGAGGCGCACCGCCAGTTCGATCGGCGCGAGGCGCACTGGGCCGCCATCCTCGCCGCCAGCCAGCGCCCGCCGGCGCCCTGGCGGCTGCTGCCGGCCAACCACAAGTGGCTGCGCGACCTGCTGCTGGCCAGCCTGGTCGCCCGCGAGTTCGAGCGCCTCGACCAGCGCTGGCCGACCCCGCCGCTGCCGTTCGGCCTCGACGAGCTGGAGCGGGCCTGAACACGCATCCGCAGGGCGTAGGGTGGGTCAGCCGCGCAGCGGCGTAACCCACCATCGATGCCGCCAGGCATCGCAATGGGCCGGCCTGGCGGCCGGTTGGTGGGTTACGCCGCGTTGCGGCTAACCCACCCGACAAGGATCAGGCTCTGCTGCCACCCACTCGCTCACCAGCCGCTCCTTGGCCGGCTTGGCCAGGCGCTTGATCGCCCGCTCGCGCGACAGCGCCGCACCCTTGCCGGCGCAGGCCTCGACGTAGACCAGCGCCTGCGCCGGGCTGCTGTGGAAGAAGCGCGCGCCCTTGCCGCTGCGGTGCGCGGCGAAGCGCCGCTGCGGGTCGTCGCTGACCCCGCAGTACAGCGCACCGTTCTCGGCGCGCACCAGATAGACGAACCACGGCTTGTCGGCGACCGTCATCGCGCCACCCCCGGCAGGAAAAGCCGCGATTATAGGGGACGGCCGCCGGCGCCTTTCGCCGGGGCGCAGGGCGCGGCGATAATCCCCCCTGCCCCGCCGCACTGCGCGGCCCCATCGCCCTTCGACGGAATGCCCATGCACGATACCCCGCCCCTGACCCTCGAACCCGCCGAGCCGGCCCGCGCCTGCGTGATCTGGCTGCACGGCCTCGGCGCCGACCGCTTCGACTTCCAGCCGGTGGCCGAGGCGCTGCAGAGCGTGCTGCCCGGCGTGCGCTTCGTGCTGCCGCAGGCGCCGAGCCGCCCGGTGACCATCAACGGCGGCTGGAGCATGCCGTCCTGGTACGACATCCTCGCCACCGGCCCGGAACGCGCCATCGACCGCGAGCAGCTGGAGGAGTCCGCCAGCACGGTGCTGGCGCTGATCGAGGCGCAGCGCGCCGCCGGCATTCCCGCCGCGCGCATCTTCCTCGCCGGCTTCTCCCAGGGCGGCGCGGTGGTGCTGCACACCGCCTTCCGCCGCTGGGCCGGCGAGCTGGGCGGGGTGCTGGCGCTGTCCACCTATGCGCCGACCTTCGAGGACGCCCAGCAGCTCGGCGCCATCCAGCAGGCCCACCCGGTGCTGTGCCTGCACGGCCGCGACGACCAGGTGGTGGCCCCCGAGCTCGGCCGCCGCGCCCACGACTGGCTGGCCGCGCGCGGCGTGACCGTGGCCTGGCACGACTACCCGATGGGCCACGAGGTGGTCAACGAGGAGCTGCGCGCCATCGCCCTGTGGCTGCGCGAGCGCCTGGCCGGCTGAGTCCGGCGGGCCTGGCGCCGCCGCCACGCGGCTTCGCCAGGCCCCGATCTTGCTTTACACTGCAGTCTGTATCTATCTCATGCAGATCGAGATCACCGTGCTCAAGGCACTCACGCAAATCTTCAGCAAAGACCCGGAGGCCCAGTTGCCCCAGAACACCAGCCCGGCCAGCGGCCAGGGCGAAAGCCTGGCCGACGCCGCCCAGCACACCGAGAACACCACCCCCCGCGCCGAGCAGCAGCCGGCCCCGCAGGACGGCGAGCGCGCCCGCAAGCCGCGTGGCGACAAGCCGCGCGCCGAGAAGAACGGCGAAGGCCAGCCGCGCGACAGCAAGCCGAAGGCCGATCGCCCGCGCCGCGAACGCACCCCGCGCAAGCCGGCAGTGGACAACTGGAAGCTGGAAGACTTCGTGGTCGAGCCGGCCGAAGGCAAGACCCGCTTCCACGACTTCAAGCTGGATGCGCGCCTGATGCACGCCATCCACGACCTCGGCTTCCCCTACTGCACGCCGATCCAGGCCCAGGTGCTCGGCCATACCCTGCGCGGCCGCGACGCCATCGGCCGGGCGCAGACCGGCACCGGCAAGACCGCCGCCTTCCTGATCTCCACCATCACCCAGCTGCTGATCACGCCGCCGCCGAAGGAACGCTACATGGGCGAGCCGCGCGCGCTGATCATCGCGCCGACCCGCGAGCTGGTGGTGCAGATCGCCAACGACGCCCGCGACCTGACCAAGTACACCGGCCTCAACGTGATGAGCTTCGTCGGCGGCATGGACTTCGACAAGCAGCTCAAGCAGCTGGAAGCGCGCTACTGCGACATCCTGGTCGCCACCCCCGGCCGCCTGCTGGACTTCAACCAGCGCGGCGAGGTGCACCTGGACATGGTCGAGGTGATGGTCCTCGACGAGGCCGACCGCATGCTCGACATGGGCTTCATCCCGCAGGTGCGGCAGATCATCCGCCAGACCCCGATGAAGGGCGAGCGCCAGACCCTGCTGTTCTCCGCCACCTTCACCGACGACGTGATGAACCTGGCCAAGCAGTGGACGGTCAACCCGGCCATCGTCGAGATCGAGCCGGAGAACGTCGCCAGCGACACCGTCGAGCAGCACGTCTACGCGGTGGCCGAGGCCGACAAGTACAAGCTGCTGTTCAACCTGATCGCGCAGAACGACTGGACCCGGGTGATGGTGTTCGCCAACCGCAAGGACCAGGTGCGCCGCATCGAGGAGCGCCTGACCCGCGACGGCATCAGCGCCGCGCAGATGTCCGGCGACGTGCCGCAGGTCAAGCGCATCAAGGTGCTGGAAGGCTTCCGCGAGGGCAAGATCCGCGTGCTGGTGGCCACCGACGTGGCCGGCCGCGGCATCCACGTCGACGCCATCAGCCACGTGATCAACTTCACCCTGCCGGAAGATCCCGACGACTACGTGCACCGCATCGGCCGCACCGGCCGTGCCGGCACCAGCGGCACCTCGATCAGCTTCGCCGGCGAGGACGACGCCTTCGCCCTGCCGCCGATCGAGGCGCTGATCGGCCGCAAGATCCAGTGCGAGATGCCGCCGGCCGAGCTGCTCAAGCCGGTGCCGCGCAAGCAGCACTGACCGTCCGCGCCCCTCGCTCCGGGGGGCGCCCGTCCCCCCGTTGCCCGCCGCCATGCTCCGACCGTACGCCCTGCTGTCCGCCCTGCTCCTCGCCCTGTCCGCGCCCGTGGCGCTGGCCGAGGGTTTCCTGTCGCGCCTGCTCGACAAGCCGGTGCCCGGCGGCGTGGCGGTGGTCGACCTGGGCGACGGCCCGGCGCGGCCGGGTGCCCGCTACCAGGGCAAGCCGGTGCTGGTGGTGCGCGAGGACGGCAGGCGCTGGCTCGCCGTGGTCGGCGTGCCGCTGAGCGTCCAGCCGGGGCAGCAGCGCATCGACGTGGACGACGGCCGCCGCCTGGGCTTCACCGTCGGCGCCCGCGACTACAAGCAGCAGCACATCACCCTGAAGAACAAGGAACAGGTCAACCCGAGCCCCGCCAGCCTCAGGCGCATCGAGCGCGAGCTGGCCGAGCAGACCGACGCCTATCGCCAGTTCAGCCCGCGCCAGCCGAGCAACCTGCTGTTCGACAAGCCGGTCGCCGGGCCGCTGTCCAGCCCGTTCGGCCTGCGCCGCTTCTTCAACGGCGAGGAGCGCAACCCGCACTCCGGCCTCGACTTCGCCGTGCCGGCCGGCACCCCGGTGAAGGCGCCGGCGGCCGGCAGGGTGATCCTGGTCGGCGACTACTTCTTCAACGGCCGCACCGTGTTCGTCGACCACGGCCAGGGCCTGATCAGCATGTTCTGCCATCTGTCGCGGATCGATGTCAGAGTCGGCGACGAACTGGCGCGCGGCGCCGTGCTCGGCAGGGTCGGCGCCACCGGCCGCGCCACCGGAGCGCACCTGCACTGGAACGTCAGCCTCAACGATGCCCGGGTCGACCCGAGCATCTTCATCGGTGCCTTCCGCCCCTGAGGCGGATGTTCTCGATCGGCGGGCCCGCCCCGCCATCCGGGCCGCGCCGCACCCGCAGCCCCCTGCCCGAGAGGCACTCACCGGGAGCCCGAGCGCTCCCCCGCTCGCGACAAGGAGAAGCCCATGCCCAGCGAACTCACCCCAACCCTCGACTGGCTGCAGGCGCAGCCGCAGCTGTTCGCCGCCGTCTGCGTGGCCCTGCTGGCCAGCGTCGCCTGGCTGGCCAACTGGATCGTCAAGCGCCTGCTGGTACGCGGCATCCACCGCGCCCTCGGCGCCACCGCCATCGGCCGGCACATCGTCACCGGCGAGCAGAGCATCGTCCGCCGCCTGTCCAACATCGTCCCGTCGCTGGTGCTGTCCAGCGGCATCAAGCTGATCCCGCACCTGCCACAGGCCGCGGTGACCGTGGTGGAGAACGTCTGCCAGGCGTTCGTCGTGCTGACCGTGGCGCTGGCCATCGGCGGGCTGCTCAAGGTCGCCAACGCGCTCTACCAGCAGCGCCCGGACGCCCATCTCAAGCCGATCAAGGGCTACCTGCAGGTGGTGCAGATCGTCGTCTACGCCATCGCCAGCATCCTGATCGTCGCCAGCCTGATCGACCGCTCGCCGCTGATCCTGCTCTCCGGCCTCGGCGCCATGGCCGCGGTGCTGATGCTGATCTTCCAGGACACCCTGCTGTCGCTGGTGGCCAGCGTGCAGATCAGCTCCAGCGACATCGTCCGGGTCGGCGACTGGGTGGAGATGCCGGCGCTGAACGCCGACGGCGACGTGATCGACATCGCCCTGCACACCGTCAAGGTGCAGAACTGGGACAAGACCATCACCTGCATCCCGACCAAGCGCTTCATCAGCGACCCGTTCAAGAACTGGCGCGGCATGCAGGAATCGGGCGGCCGGCGGATCATGCGCAACCTGTGCCTAGACCAGAACAGCGTGCGCTTCCTGGACAGCGAGGAAATCGCCCGGCTCGGCCGCTTCGCCCTGCTGCACGACTATCTGGAGCACAAGCAGGACGAGCTGGGCGAATGGAACCGTCGCCTCGGCGAGAAGGGCCTGGCGCCGCTCAACCAGCGCCGGCTGACCAACCTCGGCACCTTCCGCGTCTACGTGGAGAACTACCTGCGCCACAACCCGCGCATCCGCCAGGACATGACCCTGCTGGTGCGCCAGCTCGCCCCCGACGCCGACGGCCTGCCGCTGCAGCTCTACTGCTTCACCGCGACCACCGCCTGGGCCGAGTACGAGGCCATCCAGGCCGACCTGTTCGACCACCTGCTGGCGATCCTCCCGGAGTTCGGCCTGCGCGTGTTCCAGCACCCCAGCGGCGCCGATATGCGCGAGTGGCGCGCGCCGGCCGTGGAGCCACGCGAGCGCCAGACCGCGCACGCCTGAGCCGCATGGCGAGCCCCGCGCGCGGGGGCCCGCCGATCGACCGCCGCATCTACACTGGAAGATCAGCCCGACGCCGCACGCGGCCGCGCCGCTGCGCGCGGCGTCTCCCCGGCCACGCGCCAAGGAGAAGCTCATGCTCGACGCACTCTCCTCCACCCTCGACTGGCTGCAGACCCGGCCCTACCTGTTCACCGCGCTGAGCGCCGCCCTGCTGCTGGGCACCGCCTGGCTGGCCAACTGGACCGTCAAGCACCTGCTGGCGCGCGCCCTGCACCGCAGCCTGAGCGCCACGCCACTGGGGCGCCACCTGCCCAGCTACGAGCACAGCGTCGTCCGCCGCCTGTCCAACATCGTGCCGGCGCTGATCCTCTCCAGCGGGGTGACGCTGATCCCCGGCCTGCACCCGGCGGTGGTGACCGTGGTGGAGAACGTCTGCCGCGCCTTCGTCGTGCTGACCATCGCCCTGGCCATCGGCGGCGCACTGCGCCAGGCCAACCGTCTCTACGAACAGCGCCCGGACGCCCACCTCAAGCCGATCAAGGGCTACCTGCAGGTGCTGGAGTTCGCGGTCTACGCCCTCGCGGCCATCCTGATGGTCGCCACGCTGGTCGACCGCTCGCCGCTGATCCTGCTCTCCGGCCTCGGCGCCATGGCGGCGGTGCTGATGCTGATCTTCCAGCACACCCTGCTCTCCGTGGTGGCCAGCGTGCAGATCTCCTCCAACGACATCCTCCGCGTCGGCGACTGGGTGGAGATGCCGGCGCTGAATGCCGACGGCGACGTGATCGACATCGCCCTGCACACGGTCAAGGTGCAGAACTGGGACAAGACCATCACCTGCATCCCCACCAAGCGCTTCATCAGCGACCCGTTCAAGAACTGGCGCGGCATGCACGAGTCGGGCGGGCGGCGGATCAAGCGCAGCCTGTACCTGGACCAGGACAGCGTGCGCTTCATCGACGCCGCGCAGATCGAGCAATTGCGCCACTTCACCCTGCTGCGCGACTACCTGAGCGGCAAGCGCGCCGAACTGGACGAGTGGAACCGCCAGCTGCTCGCCCAGGGGGCCGCGCCGCTCAACCAGCTGCGCCTGACCAACCTCGGCACCTTCCGCGCCTACGTGGAGAACTACCTGCGCCACGACCCGTACATCCGCCAGGACATGACCCTGCTGGTGCGCCAGCTCGCCCCTACCGCCACCGGCCTGCCGCTGGAGCTGTACTGCTTCACCGCCACCACCGTGTGGGCCGACTACGAGCGCATCCAGGCGGACATCTTCGACCACCTGCTGGCGATCCTTCCGGAGTTCGGCCTGCGCGTGTTCCAGTATCCGAGCGGCGCCGACCTGCGCGAGTGGCGGCTGCCGGCGGCCGGGCAGCGCGAGCGCTAGGCCGGGCACGCCCGAGGCACGGCCAGACGCCGGACAGTCGATGGCCGCCACGCTCCGGCCGCCGGCGCGGCACGGGATGCGTGCCCACGCCGGAGCGCGGGCACGCTCAGCCTCCGCCGAGATCAGAAGCTCACCGTCACCCCGGTGTAGAAGGTGCGGCCCATGCCCGGCACGCCGATGCCCGACGGGATGCCGTTGATGCTCATGGTGCGGCCCTGCGCCGTGTAGGCGCCCCCGGTCGGCAGGTAGTAGAACTTGTCCGCCAGGTTCTCGACGCCCGCATCCACCCGCACCTGGTCCCAGTTGTGGCTCAGGCGCAGGTTGAACAGCGTATAGCCGGCGGTTTCGATTTCGTTGCGCACGTCCGAGCCGTCGTTCTTGGCCGTCACGCTGAGCATCTCCAGGCTGTTGCTCCAGCCGCCCAGCTGCTGGGTCAGGGCCACGGTCGTGTTGAGGGGCATGATGTTGTACAGCTCGTCACCGCTGTCGCGGTTCTTGCCGTCGCTGTAGTTGACCAGCGCTTCCAGCCCCCACTGGCCGAGTGCGTTGCGCATCAGCGGCATGCGCCCCGAGACATCCACGCCGTAGATGCGTGCGGTCTGGTTGGCGTACTGCAGCACGTTGAACTGGCCGGCGGTCCAGCCCGGCCGCGCCACGGCATCGATGTAGTCGTCGACATGGGTGTAGAACGGCGTGACCTTCAGCTCGTGGCGCCGGTCGGCGCTGTGCCAGTCGAGGGTGGCGGACACCGTGTGGGCGGTTTCCGGCTCGAGGCCGATGTCGCCGACATAGCCATTGCCGTCGCCGACGAAGTTGTTCATCACCGCCGCCATCGGCCAGGTCGACCAGGTGTAGCGCTCGTACAGGTTGGGCGAGCGCACCTTGCGCGCGTAGCCGAACTCGACGTCCAGGTTCGCGTCATGCTTGTAGCGGGCCAGCGCGGTGAAGTCCCAGTTGTCATCGCTCTGGCTGCGATCGCTGGCATTGAAGGCCGCCGCATCGGGGATCTGGCTGCCCATGGCATTGCCGTAGCCGTGCACCACGCCGGCGCTGCTGGACACGTGCTCGTAACGCAGGCCGACCAGCGTCAGCCAGGCCGGATCGATCTCGCGCTCCCACTCGCCGAACAGCGCCAGCCGATCACGCCGGCCATCGTTGATGTTCTCGAAGGTGCCCGGCCACATGCCGCCGCCGGAAGCCGGCCAGTAGTCGTCGAGCCGATAGCGCTGGTACTCGCTACCCACGCGCAGCAGGTCGCGCTCGTTCAGCTCGATGCTGGCCTTGGCGCTGGCGCCGAGGGTGGTGCTTTCGCTGTTCATCGGCATGCCGGCGGCGCAGGTCGCGCCGATCGGGCCGCAGGCTGTGCCAGCCCCTGAAGCACTACCGTACCAGAAGCGCTTGTCCGGACCGAAGTCCATCTCGTGGTCGACGGTCTCGCGGTACACCCGGGTTTCCAGGCTGCCCCAGGCGAAGCGGCTCAGGTAACGCAGGTTGATGCGCTGCTGGGTGTTGTCGGTCAGGTCCATGCGCTGGTTGGGGAACAGCTCCTGCGGCACCTCGTGCTGGCCCAGGGACAGCTCCAGCAGATCCTCGCCGAGCTTGTAGGCCATGGTCAGTTGATGGCTGCGCGTTTCGTAGGCCGTGGAAGCGACCTCGTCCAGCGCGCTGCTCTCGCCGGGACGGCCGGTGGCGGTGCTGGTCTTGAAGTCGTCGCCGGCCATGTAGTTGTTGGCCTTGCTGTAGCTGCCGGCGTAGCGGATGTTGAACGCGTCGTTGGCGTGCATCAGCGACACGTTGCCGCCGCGCGCATCGTTGTTGCTGCGCAGGAAGGCTCCCACCGAGCCCTTGTCCAGGGTTTCGCCCGCGGCGGCGAACTCAGGCGCCAGACTCTCGGCGACGATGGTGCCACCGATGCTGTCACCGCCCAGACTCACCGGCGTGATGCCGGCGAAGACCTGCAGCTTGCCCAGGTTGCTGGGGTCGATGTAGGAAAGCGCCGGGTTCATGTGGTTCGGGCAGGAGGCCACCAGATCCATGCCGTCCACCTTGATGCGCAGACGGTCGTCGGCCAGGCCGCGGATCGACGGCAGGCTGGAAATGCCGCCCGCATTGTTCAGGCTGACCCCCGCCGCACCGCGCAGCAGAGCGGCGCTGTCCGAGGTGCTCGCGCCGGCAGCGGAGCGGGCCTTCACGTCGATCTCGGTGGCGCCCAGGGTCGCGGCCGCGGGGCGCTCGCGCACCTCCGCCGGCTTGAAGGTCACCATCAGCGGCGCAACCTCCTCTTCGGCACTCTCGGTACTTTCCGGTTCGGCGGCCTGCAGCGGCAGGGCCAGGGCGCCGAGCAGCGCGGCATGCGCCGGCCACCAGCGACGCTGGAACGGATTCAGGGCGAACGGACGGGACAGGCGCGACTGCGCCAGGGACGGACGAGCGAAAACGGACATGTATGGATTCCACGCAAAATCAGCGAACTGCAGGTCGCGGCCGGCGCGCAGCAGCGCGCCGGCAGACGGACGACCGGTTGGGAACGGTTTCAGGCGTGGCGGAAGGGAGGTGCGCGTGGCTGGCTGGTCGCCGGCGGCGCCTGGGGCAGACTCTGGATCGGCGGGAGGAACTGGTGGACCAGGCTGGACGGCGCCGGCAGGGCCAGCTGCACGGCCGGCGGCAGTGCCGGGCTGCCGGCCAGCAGGCCGCAGTAGCCGCACTGGTCGAGGCACTTGACCCACTCGGGCGGGCCGTCGTCGGGCAGGCTCTGGCCCTCGCCGCAGTGCAGCGCGTCCAGGTCGATGGCGAGCGCCACCTGCAGGCTGTCGAGTGCCCGCAGCTGCGAGTACAGCGGGCCGGCGAACGCCATGAACATGGCGAACAGACCGAGCCAGGCTGCAATGCGCTTGCGCCCTTGCCGAATCACCCGATGACGTCTCCCTACGAAAAGTTGCGCGGCCAGTCGCCGCAGTCAGCGGCCGGGATGATCGCACAGGGCCATGCCGCCCACCTAGTGCGACACGGCGACGCACGGGTCCAGCCCGCCGGCGCAGGACGCCCGGCGGAAAAACCGTCACGCAAGGCGAGCGAACGAAACCCGCGGAAACCGGCACAGAATGTCGTCATCAGGAAAACAGTGGTGAAAACCACCAATTTTCCGGCAATGCTTGCCATCAGCGCGCAGCCGGCGCTAGGGTTGCCGCCATGAACGCATCCCACACCCTCATCCTGCAGCGGCAATACCTCAGCCTGCACCTGGTCAGCCCCCGACTGCGCAGCTGAATACCGCATCGTCCGCTCCGATTCCGTATTGCCCACCGCCCCCGCGGCCCCGTTTTCAGGAAATCCGTCATGCCCATGCTGAAGAACCCGTCGACCAAGTACCGTCCGTTCCCGCAGATCGACATCCCCGACCGCACCTGGCCGGGCAAGGTGATCGACAAGGCACCGATCTGGCTGAGCTCCGACCTGCGCGACGGCAACCAGTCGCTGATCGAGCCGATGGACGCCGACAAGAAGCTGCGCTTCTTCCAGTGCCTGGTGGCGGTGGGCATCAAGGAAATCGAGGTGGGCTTCCCGTCCGCCTCGCAGACCGACTTCGACTTCGTGCGCACCCTGATCGAAGGCGGCCACATTCCCGACGACGTGACCATCCAGGTGCTGACCCAGGCCCGCGAGGACCTGATCGTCCGCACCTTCGAGTCGCTCAAGGGCGCGAAGAAGGCCATCGTCCACTACTACAACGCCACCGCGCCGAGCTTCCGCCGCATCGTCTTCAACCAGGACAAGGCCGGGGTGATCCAGATCGCCGTCAACGCCGGGCAGATCATCAAGCGCCTGGCCGAGCAGAACCCGGACACCGAGTGGCGCTTCGAGTACTCGCCGGAGATCTTCAGCTCCACCGAGCCGGAATTCGCCGTCGAGGTGTGCAACGCGGTGATCGGCGTGTTCCAGCCGACTCCCGAGCAGAAGCTGATCCTCAACCTGCCGGCGACCGTCGAGGCGGCCACCCCGAACGTCTACGCCGACCAGATCGAGTGGTTCTGCCGCCACATCGACCGCCGCGACAGCGTGCTGGTCAGCCTGCACACCCACAACGACCGCGGCACCGGCGTGGCCGCCACCGAGCTGGGCCTGCTGGCCGGCGCCGACCGCGTGGAAGGCTGCCTGTTCGGCAACGGCGAGCGCACCGGCAACGTCGACATCGTCACCGTGGCGCTGAACATGTACACCCAGGGCGTCGACCCCGAGCTGGACTTCTCCGACATCGACGGCGTGCGCAAGGTGGTCGAGGAGTGCAACCAGCTGCCGGTGCACCCGCGCCATCCCTACGTCGGCGACCTGGTGCACACCGCCTTCTCCGGCTCGCACCAGGACGCGATCCGCAAGGGCTTCGCCCAGCAGGACCCGGACGGCGTCTGGGAAGTGCCCTACCTGCCGATCGACCCGGCCGACATCGGCCGCAGCTACGAGGCGGTGATCCGCGTCAACAGCCAGTCCGGCAAGGGCGGCATCACCTTCCTGCTCGAGCAGGAGTACGGCATCAGCCTGCCGCGGCGCATGCAGATCGAGTTCAGCCAGGTGGTGCAGCGCGAGACCGACCGCCACGGCCTGGAGATGAGCGCGCGGCAGATCCACGAGCTGCTGGTCGCCGAATACCTCGACGGCCCGGCGGCCTACAGCCTCAAGGGCCATCGCCTGCAGGAAGCGGACGGCATCACCAGCGTCGAGGTGGAAGTCGAGCACGACGGCCGCAGCCAGACCCTGAAGGGCACCGGCAACGGCCCGCTGGAGGCGCTGGTCGCCGCCCTGCCGGTCGCCGTCGAGGTGATGGACTACAGCGAGCACGCCATCGGCGGCGGCAGCAACGCCAAGGCCGCGGCCTACATCGAGCTGCGCGTCGACGGCGGCCGCCCGCTGCACGGCGCCGGCATCGACGGCAACCTGACCACCGCCAGCTTCCGCGCCCTGTTCAGCGCGCTGAACCGCGCCCTGCGCCAGAGCGAGGCGCAGACGGCCTGAGCCTGAGCTTTGCGCTACCCCGAGCGCCCCGACCGCCAGGTCCGGGGCGTTTTCATTTGAGCGTTTGCGCTCAGAAATCCACCTTGCCCCGCGCGGCCTTGATCGCCCCGCGCTTGCTCTTGCCCTCCAGCCGCCGCTGCGTCGAGCCGAGGGTCGGCCTGGTCGGCCGCCGCGCCTTCTCGACCTTGGCCACGCTGCGGATCAGCTCGGCCAGGCGCGCCAGGGCATCGGCGCGGTTCTGCTCCTGGGTGCGGTACTGCTGCGCCTTGATCACGATCACCCCCTCGCCGGTGATGCGGCTGTCGCGCAGCGCCAGCAGACGTTCCTTGTAGAACTCCGGCAACGACGAGGCGTGGATGTCGAAGCGCAGATGCACCGCGCTGGACACCTTGTTGACGTTCTGCCCGCCGGCGCCCTGGGCGCGGATCGCGGTGAGCTCGATCTCGCTGTCGGGCAGGTGGACGGCATTGGAGATTTCCAGCATGGCGGACTCGCTGCGGGGTGGACCCGGACAGGATACCCCTGCAGGGGCGAATCCATTCGCCTTACCAAGTGTCTGGCGAATGAATTCGCCCCTGCAGCGCCTTGCCCATCATTCGCAAGCAATTGTTTTGACTGACTTTTCGATCAGCCGCGGTAGAATCCCCGGCAACCGCATGGACGCCCCTCTCAGCCCGTTGTCGAGACTGCCATGCGTTTCCTGCTGCTCCTGCTGCTCGCCGTCATCCCCTTCGCCTCCAGCCATGCCGAAGCCCCGCGCACCTTCCGCGAAGCCAAGAAGATCGCCTGGAAGCTGTACGCCGACCGTCCGGTGGACTTCTACTGCGGCTGCGAATACCGCGGCAACCGCGTCGATCTGGACAGTTGCGGCTATGAACCGCGCAAGAACGCCAACCGCGCCGGGCGCATCGAGTGGGAGCACGTGGTGCCGGCCTGGGTGATCGGCCACCAGCGCCAGTGCTGGCAACAGGGCGGACGCAAGAACTGCACGGCCAACGACCCGCTGTTCAGCCAGGCCGAGGCCGACCTGCACAACCTGGTGCCGGCCGTCGGCGAGGTCAACGGCGACCGCAGCAACTTCGGCTTCGGCATGCTCAGCGCCAAGCCCACCCAGTACGGCGCCTGCCCCTTCGTGGTCGACTTCAAGCAGCGCACTGCAATGCCGGCGGAATACAGCCGCGGCGCCATCGCGCGCATCTACCTGTACATGAGCGAGCGCTACCAGCTGCGCCTGTCGAAGCAGGACCGCCGCCTGTACGACATCTGGAACCGCCAGTACCCGGTCAGCGAGTGGGAACGCTGGCGCAACCAGCGCATCGCCTGCGTGCAGGGCAACGCCAACCCGCATGTCGGCGAGGTGGACCTCAAGCGCTGCGCACCGCGCGAGAAGCGACTGGCCTACAACTGAGCCGGCTGCTCCCGCGGGACGGCGATGGACGACGCCGGGCACTGCGGGCTAAGGTGACGACGAGCTGGCTGAAGGAGACGGCGATGCGACACGGATCTTTGCACGCGGCACTGGGCCTGACGGTACTGGCCGCGCTGATCGTCTCCGGCATCTCGCCCTACGACCGCCCCACCTGGTGGCTGGAGGTCTCGCCGGTGCTGATCGCCACGCCGCTGCTGCTGGCCAGCTACCGGCGCTTCCCGCTCACCGACCTGCTCTACTGGCTGATCGCCCTGCACTGCCTGGTGCTGACCCTCGGCGGCGCCTACACCTACGCGCGGGTGCCGGCCGGCTTCTGGGTGCAGGAACTGCTGGATCTTGCGCGCAACCCCTACGACAAGCTCGGCCACTTCATGCAGGGCTTCGTGCCGGCGCTGATCGCCCGCGAGATCCTCCTGCGCAGGGGCTTCCTCGCCGCCGGGCGCATGCTGGCCTTCCTCTCGCTGTGCGTGGCGATGGCCATCAGCGCCGTCTACGAGCTGATCGAATGGGCGGTGGCGCTGATCGCCGGTGGCGGCGCCGTCGACTTCCTCGGTACCCAGGGCGACCCCTGGGACACCCAGGCCGACATGTTCTGGGCGCTGATCGGCGCCAGCACCGGCCTGCTCGGCCTCGCCCGTCTGCAGGACCGGCAGATCGCCCAGTTGCGCCCTTGATCGCTCCCACGCTCCCGCGTGGGAGCCAAGCCCGCGGCGCTCCCGCGCCGATGGGACGCGGAGCGTCCCCTGCGGCGTCCCCACACAGGTGCGTGGGGACGATCATACCCACACGCCCCAGCCCCGACGTACCGCGCTAGAATGCGCCTCCCGCGTCACCTGCCGCCTCGGCACTACTCCCGAGAATCCCCCGCCCCATGTCCACTCCAGCCCTGCTGTCCCTGCCCCTGCTGGCCCTCGCCCTCGGCGGCTTCGTGGTCGGCAGCAGCGAATACATCATCATGGGCCTGCTGCCCGAGGTGGCCGGCGACCTCGGCGTCAGCCTGGCCGACGCCGGCCTCCTGGTCAGCGCCTACGCCATGGGCGTGGTGGTCGGCGCGCCGCTGCTCGGCCCGCTGCTCGGCCGCCTGCCGCGCCGGCAGGCGCTGCTGTGGCTGATGGGCGCCTACACCCTCGGCAACCTGGGCTGCGCGCTGGCGCCGGACTACGCCTGGCTGGTCGCCGCGCGGCTGTTCACCGCCATCAGCCACGCCGGCTTCTTCGGCTGCGCCACCCTGCTCGCCGCCGAGCTGGCGCCGCCGCAGCGGCGCGCTTCGGCGATGGCCCTGGTGCTCAGCGGCCTGACCATCGCCAACGTGCTCGGCGTGCCGCTGGGCGCCTGGTTCGGCCAGGCCAGCAGCTGGCGGATGACCTTCTTCGCCGTGGCCGGCTGCGGCGTCTGCACCCTGCTCGCCCAGTGGGCGTGGCTGCCACGCGGCCAGGGTGTGCCCGGCCATGGCGGCGGCGCCTGGAGCGGCGTGCTGCGCCGCCCGGTGCTGCACGCCCTGGCCATCTGCTGCCTGTCCTCGGTGGCGCTGTTCAGCGTGTTCACCTACATCAGCCCGCTGCTGCGCGAGGCCGGCGGCCTGTCGGCCAACCTGAGCAACACCAGTCTCCTGGTGTTCGGCGTCGGCCTGACCCTCGGCAACCTGCTCGGCGGCCGCCTGGCCGACCGCGGCCTGCGCCATGCCGTGCCGCTGGCGCTGGGCGCAAGCGCCCTGGCCCTGCTTGGCCTGCTCGTCCTCATCGACACCACGCCGGCGACCATGGCCCTGCTGCTGTGCTGGGGCATGGCCAGCTTCGCCATCTCCTCGCCGCTGCAGCTGCTGCTGGTGGAACAGGCCGGCGACTCCGCGGGCCTGGCCGCCACCCTCAGCCACGCCGCCTTCAACCTCGGCAACGCCAGCGGCGCCTGGTTCGGCGGCCTGTGGCTGGGCGCCCAGCTCGGACTGGCACAGCTGCCGCTGCTCGGCGTCGCCCTGCTGCTGGCGACCATCGCCGCCGCCTGGCCGCTGCCGCACCTGCGCCCGGCGCGCGAGCGGCTGGGACTGCACTGACGCCGCGCGTCCGACCAGCCACGGGCGCCACCATGGCTGACCTAACCTTGAACTGTTGACCCGACTGCAACGGGCAGCCGGCACCAGGACACCTGCAAACGGGAGGTGGATCATGGACAGAGCGGCACTCAAGCACTTCGGCAAACCGGACGAGGTCCGGGAATTTCCCAAGGGCCGGCTGGAGCTGGTCACCATCGGCGGCGCCACGGTCGGCCGCGCCATCTTCGAGCCCGGCTGGCGCTGGTCGACCTCGGTGCAGCCGATCGCCAAGACCAGAAGCTGCGAGGCGCCGCACTTCCAGTACCACGTCTCTGGCGTGCTGCACATCCTGATGGATGACGGCAGCGAGTTCGACTGCGGGCCGGGCGACCTGTCGCTGCTGCCCTCGGGCCACGATGCCTGGGTGGTCGGCGACGAGCCGGCGGTGGTGGTCGACTTTCAGGGCATGCTCGACTACGCCAAGGCGCACTAGCCATGCTCTGGGGCCTGGCCGCCGACGCCATCCTGGTCGTGCACCTGGCCTTCGTGCTGTTCGCCCTGCTCGGCGGCCTGCTGGTGGCCTGCTGGCGCGGCCTCCTGCTGCTGCACCCGCCGGCGGCGGCCTGGGCGATCTTCGTCGAACTGACCGGCCGCGGCTGCCCGCTCACCGCCTGGGAGCAGCAGCTGCGCCTGCGCGCCGGCGAGGCCGGCTACAGCGAGGGCTTCGTCGAGCACTACCTGCTGCCGCTGCTCTACCCGGACTGGCTGAGCCTGCCGGTGCAGTACGTGCTGGCGGCCTTCGTGCTGGCGGTGAACCTGGCGGTGTACGCCTGGGTGTGGCGCCGCCGGCGCGCCCGCAGCTAGCGCATCTTCGAGGTGGTCTGCACTTCCTCGCCGGCGATCATGAACCGGCCGTAGCCGCGGTGGTGCAGGGTGCGCGGCGCCTGCACCGTCGGGTCGTGCCAGGCCTGCACCACCTCGAGGACGAAGAAGTCGTAGCTGCCGACCAGCTGGCGATCGATCACCCGGCATTCGAGGTTGGCCCAGCACTCCTCCACCCGCGGCACCGCCACCTGCGCCGAGGGCAGCGCGGTGAGGCCGTACCTGGCGAACTTGTCGACCTGGTCGCCATGGCTGTTGCCGCAGGCCACCAGCTGGTCGAGCAGTTCGGCGCTCGGCACGTTGAGCACGCACTCGCCGGTCGCCTCCAGCGCCTTGAAGGAATGGTTGGCCGCGCTGACCACGCAGCCGACCTGCGGCGGCTCGAACTCCAGCATGCAGTGCCAGGACATCGGCATCAGGTTGGCCCGCCCGGCCTGCGCGGTGCTGAGCAGCACCACCGGGCCGGGTTCGAGGATGGCGTAGACTTCGGCCAGAGGCAGGAACTCTTTCATCGGGCAGCTCCGGGCAGGGGAGGATACTGGCCCGATCAACCATAGCCCGGCGGGAGGCATGGCGCGTGGACGACTCGACAGACGCAGCCCCGGAGCGAGAGCGCTGGCTGCTCTACCGCATCGACGACAACGGCAACGAGGTGGCGATGCGCCGCTTCGCCACCCGCGACGCAGCCGAGGCTGCGATGCGCGAATACGAGGCGCGCGGGCACAAGCAGGCGTATCTGGTGCGCGAGGAGCAGAAGGAGGCGTAGGTCGGGTCAGGCCGCAGGCCATGACCCGACGACCAGCCCGCAGGGCTGGCCCACCCACGACAGGCGACCTGCCGGCCGCCATGGCGGGTTACGCCGCGTTGCGGCTAACCCGCCCTGCGCAAGCCCGGCTTCAGCCCTTCAGCTCGAACTCGTCGGCATCCCGGTACGCCGGGAAGCGCGTGCGGAACTTGGCCAGCGCCTGAGCCGACAGGGTGACGTGGAACACGCCCTCGGCCTCGCCGGCATCCAGCAGGCTGTCGCCCATGAAGTCGAGCACCTGGCTGTCGCCGGCGTGCGGGTAGCCGTTGCCGTCGGCGCCGATGCGGTTGACCGCCGCCACGTAACACAGGTTCTCGATGCCGCGCGCCGGCAGCAGGCGGTTCCACGGATTGCGCCGCGCCGCCGGCCAGCTGGCGATGTACAGCAGCAGATCGGTGTCGTGCGGGTCGCGGCTCCACACCGGGAAGCGCAGGTCGTAGCAGACCAGCGGACGCACATTCCAGCCCTTCAGCTCCAGCAGCACGCGCTGCTCGCCCGCCGCATAGTGTTCGTGCTCGCCGGCCATGCGGAACAGGTGGCGCTTGTCGTAGTGGGCGCAGCTGCCGTCCGGGCGCGCCCAGTACAGGCGGTTGCGGTAGCTGCCGTCGGCTGCCTGGGTGATCACGCTGCCGACCACCACCGCGTTCAGCCGCGCGGCCTGGGCCAGCAGCCAGGCGCGGCTCGGGCCGTCCTCGGCCTCGGCCAGCGCGGCGGCGTCCATCGAGAAGCCGGTGGCGAACATCTCCGGCAGGATCACCAGGTCGGCGCCTTCGGCCTGGTCGAGCAGGCGGGCGAAGTGGGCATGGTTGGCGGCCGGGTCCTGCCAGACCGGGGCGGTCTGCACCAGGGCCAGCTTGAGGTCGGGCAAGGCGGTCAGGTCACGCATGGGAATCTCCGTAAATCCTTGATCGTCGGCTGACGTAGGGTGCGCCATGCGCACCATTCATCCGTGGTGCGCATGGCGCACCCTACCGGTCAAACCCGGCACAGCTTGTCGGCGGCCTGGCGCAGGGTGTCCTCGCGCTTGGCGAAGCAGAAGCGCACCAGCCGCAGGCCCTCGGGCGGGGTCTGGTAGAACACCGACACCGGGATGGTCGCCACGCCGTGCTCGCGGGTCAGCCACAGCGACATCTCCACGTCGTTCAGGTCGTCGCGGATCGCCGAGTAGTCGGCCAGCTGGAAGTAGGTGCCGGGGGTGCGCTTGAAGGTGAAGCGCGAACCCTGCAGCAGGTCGCAGAACAGGTCGCGCTTGGCCTGGTAGAAGGCCGGCAGCTCGGCGACGTGCTCGGGATGGGCGGTCATGTAGTCGGCCAGCGCCCACTGCAGCGGGGTGATGCCGCAGAAGGTGACGAACTGGTGGACCTTGCGCAGTTCGGCGCTGAGCACCGGCGGCGCCACCACGTAGCCGGTCTTCCAGCCGGTGACGTGGTAGGTCTTGCCGAACGAGCTGACCACGAAGGCGCGCTGGTACAGCTCCTCGTGGGCCAGCACGCTGGCGTGCTGCACACCGTCGAACACCAGGTGCTCGTAGACCTCGTCGCTGATCAGGTAGATCTCGCGGTCGCGGATCAGCGCGGCCAACTGGTCCAGCTCGGTGCGGGAAATCAGCGCGCCGCTGGGGTTGTGCGGGCTGTTGAGGATGATCAGGCGGGTGCGCGGGCTGATCGCATCGCTGAGACGCTGCCAGTCGATGGCGAAGTCCGGCAGCGCCAGCGGCACGTGCACGCAGCGCCCGCCGGCCAGCTCCACCGAGGGCTCGTAGCTGTCGTAGCAGGGGTCGAAGACGATCACCTCGTCGCCCGGGCGCACCAGCGCCTGCACCGCGCAGAAGATCGCCTCGGTGGCGCCGGGGGTGATGGTCACCTCGCTGTCCATGTCCACGCTGCGGCCGTAGCTGCGGGAGATCTTCGCCGCCACCTGCTCGCGCAGGGCCGGCAGGCCGGTCATCGGCGCGTACTGGTTGTGCCCGGCCATCACGTGGCGGCCGACCGCCTCGCGCAGCGCCTGCGGGCCGTCGAAGTCGGGAAAGCCCTGCGACAGGTTGAGCGCGCCGGTCTGCGCGGCGAGCTGGGACATGGTGGTGAAGATGGTGGTGCCGACGTTGGGCAGCTTGCTGACGATCATCGCAGTTCCTGAAGGCATGGAGCGCAAGCGGCGAGGATAGCCGATCCGCCGCCCCGGGGCAGCCGCTGCGCAGAGCGCGGAACTGCCGGCTGCGTCCGGTGCGCCGCCAAAGCGCTGCGCTATGCTGTGACCCGGTCCAGCGAGGAAGGATGCTCCCCATGAACAAGGCCCAGCGCCGCTCCGAGAAGTTCTTCCGCCTCATCCTGTGGGCGGTGGCCGTGGTGTTCGCCGGCTTCCTGGTCAACCTCGGCAGTGCCGTGGTGAGAAACCTGCCGCTGGTCGAGCAGCGCTTCACCGTCGAGGACTTTCTCGACGCCGAGGCGAGCCAGCGCATCGAGCAGGAGATCAAGCGCCAGCGCGACCTGGCCCAGGATGCCCAGGACGCCCTGGAGCAGAGCCGCCTCCGGCTGGAGGCGGCGCGGCAGAACAGCCAGACCGCCCGCGACAGCCTGAGCGCCTGGCTGGCCAGCCGCCAGGTGACCCAGCAGGCGGACCGCGATGACGAGCTGCTCAAGCGCACCGAGGCGCTGGAGCACCTGCGCCTGGCCGAGCGCCAGGTGCGCAGCACGGTGGAGGCCGAGCAGCAGCACCTGCTCGACGCCCAGCAGGCGCAGCAGCGCGCCCAGCGCCAGCTCGACGCGCTGCGCAGCGCCGCCTTCGATCAGATGAGCAGCCAGCAGAGCGCGCAGGAACTCAGGGTGTTCCTGATCCGCCTGGCGATCACCCTGCCGCTGCTGCTGGTCGCCGGCTGGCTGTTCGCCCGCCAGCGCAAGAGCACCTGGTGGCCCTTCGTGTGGGGCTACATCTACTTCGCGCTGTTCGTGTTCTTCGTCGAACTGGTGCCCTACCTGCCGAGCTACGGCGGCTATGTGCGCAACATCGTCGGCGTGGCGATCACCGTGCTGGTCGGCCGCCAGGCGATCCTCGCCTTCAACCGCTACCGCCAGCGCCAGCTGGAGGCCGAGGCCAAGCCCGACGCCGAGCGGCGCCAGCAGATCTCCTACGACACCTCGCTGCTGCGCCTGGCCAAGAAGGTCTGCCCCGGCTGCGAGCGGCCGGTCGAGCTGGACAACCCGCAGATCGACTTCTGCCAGCACTGCGGTCTCAGCCTGTTCGACCACTGCACGCAGTGCCAGACGCGCAAGAGCGCCTTCGCGCGCTTCTGCTTCGCCTGCGGCAGCAGCGCGCAGCGGCCCTAGCCGCTACTTCTTCTTCGCCGGACGCTTGGCGCCGCCGCCCAGGCTGGGCATCTTGCGCACCGCCTTGACCCTGGGTTCGCTGCTGTCGATCCAGTTGCCCAGCGGCTTGCCGGCCTTGCCCGGCTTGCCCAGTTCGATCTTGGGTTTCTTGGGCTTCTTCGGCTTCTTCACCACCTGGCCGTCGATGGTGGTCTGCGGCACACGGTGGTCGGGGATGAAGTCCGGCTCGTCGCGGCGCGGCAGCACCTGGCGGATCAGCAGCTCGATGGCGGCGAGCAGCTGCACCTCGTCGGCGCACACCAGCGAGAGCGCCTCGCCGCTGGCGCCGGCGCGGCCGGTGCGGCCGATGCGGTGCACGTAGTCCTCGGCGACGATCGGCAGGTCGAAGTTGACCACCAGCGGCAGGTCGTCGATGTCCAGGCCGCGCGCCGCCACGTCGGTGGCCACCAGCACCTGCACCTCGCCGGCCTTGAAGCGCTCCAGCGCGCGCAGGCGCGCCGGCTGCGGCTTGTCGCCGTGGATCGCATCGGCGCTGACGCCGAGGCGTTGCAGCTCGCCGACCAGCTCGTCGACGCCCTTGCGGGTCTTGACGAACACCAGCACCTGGCCCCAGCGCCGCGCCTTGAGCAGGTGGCAGAACAGCTCGCTCTTGCGCTTCTTGTCCACCGGGATCAGCCACTGCCTGACCGACTGCGCCGCGGCGTTGCGCGGGCTGACCTCGATGCTCAGCGGGTCGCGCAGCAGCACGCGGGCCAGCTCGCGGATGGTCTCCGAGAAGGTCGCCGAGAACAGCAGGGTCTGCCGGCGCCGCGGCAGCATGGCGAACAGCTCGTTGAGCTCGCGGGAAAAACCCAGGTCGAGCATGCGGTCGGCCTCGTCGAGCACCAGGGTCTCCACCTGCTCGAAGCGCACCGCATTCTGGCGAAACAGGTCGAGCAGGCGGCCGGGGGTGGCCACCAGCACGTCGACGCCCTTGCGCAGGCGCATCATCTGCGGGTTGATGCTCACCCCGCCGTAGGCCGCCAGGGTGCGCAGCGGCAGGTGCTGGCCGTAGACGCGGAAGCTCTCGTGGACCTGCTCGGCCAGCTCGCGGGTCGGCACCAGGATCAGCGCGCGCACCGAGTTGGGCGCCACCTGCCCGACCAGGCTCAGGCGCTGCAGCAGCGGCAGGGCGAAGCCGGCGGTCTTGCCGGTGCCGGTCTGCGCCGCCGCCATCAGGTCGCGGCCCTTGAGCACGGCAGGAATCGCCTGGCTCTGCACCGGCGTGGGCGTTTTATAGTCGAGGGCGTCGAGCGTGCGCAGCAGCGGCTCGATCAGGCCGAGGGAGGCGAAGGTCATGGCAGGGGCAACCGGCAGGGAAAACAGGGCGCCAGTTTACCTGCAATCGCTCGTTCGTACGGCGTCGATCAGCCGCGCAGCAGCAGGCTGCCCTCGATCGGCACGTAGCGGTCGGCGGCGCGCAGCAGCGACTGCGCGGTGAGGCCCGGCACGCCGTAGACGGTGGCCTCGGTGCCGCCACGGCGCACGCGCTCGAGCAGCAGGTCGAAGTCGCCGTCGCCGGAGGCCAGCACCACCTCGTCGACCCGTGCCGCGGCGTCGAGCACGTCGATGGTGATGCCGACGTCCCAGTCGCCCTTGGCGCTGCCGTCGCTGCGCTGGATGTACGGCTTGAGTTTCACGGTGAAGCCGAGCCGGCGCAGGGTCTGCTGGAACTGCTGCTGGCGCGGGTCGCCGCGCTCGATGGCGTAGGCGTAGGCCTCGACGATCTGCCCGCGCGCCGCCACTTCGCGCCACAGCGCGGCGTAATTGAAGTGGCAGCCATGGGCCTGGCGCACGGTGTAGTAGAGGTTCTGCACGTCGGCGAACAGGGCGATCTTCTTCAACGGGGTTCCTTGCGGCGCCGGCGCGGGACTGGCCGGCTGGCCGATTCTAGCGCGTCTGCGCCTTCAGCCCGGACAACCGCGGCACCAGCACCCGTTCGAACAACCGCGGAGCGAAGCGCGCCAGCAGGCGGGCGACCCAGTTGACGTTGGACAGCACCAGCAGGCGCCTGCGGCGCACCGCACCACGGTAGATGGCCTCGGCGGTATCCTGCGGCGCATAGACCTTGCCGATGAACGGCAGCGGCGACGGCGTCACCGAGCCGTCGCCGACCAGCGCGTGCTTGCGCAGGTCGGTGGCGGTGAAGCCGGGGCACACCAGCATGACGTTGACGCCGCTGCCGTCCAGCTCCAGGCGCAGGGTGTCGAACAGGCCGTGCAGGGCGTGCTTGCTGGCGTTGTAGGCGCTGCGGTGCAGCATCGGCGCGAAGCCGGACAGCGAGCTCATCACGATGATCTGCCCGCGACGGGCGAGGATGCTCGGCAGCGCCGCCTGGGTGCAGTGCAGCGCGCCGAAGAAATTGACCGCCATGACCCGCTCGAACACGGCCAGATCGGTCCGGGCGAACGGGCTGCTCTGGGCGATGGCGGCGTTGTTGACCAGCACGTCGATGCCGCCGAAGCGCTCCACCGCCAGGGCCACCGCCGCCTGCACCGCCTGGGCGTCGGCGACGTCGCAGCGCAGGGCCAGGGTCTCGGCGTTGTGGTGGTCGGCCAGGTGCTGGGCCAGGCTGTCCAGCGCCGCCTGGTCGAGATCGAGCAGCACCAGGCGCGCGCCGCCCTGGGCGAAGCGCAGCGCCAGCGCGCGGCCGATGCCGGCGCAGGCGCCGGTGATCAGCACCACCTTGCGGTCGAATACCTTGCTGCGGAATACCTTGCGGATGACTCGGCGCATGGGGCCCTCCTGGCGTGTCCGGAACTTCAGCCTACAACAGCTTGTGGCTGCCGTCGCACAGCGGCGGCGTGGCGCTGTGCTTGCAGCCGCAGAAGTACAGGGTCTCGCTGCGCGGAGCGAGGTAGCGCAGCGGTCGGAAGGGCCCGACCTTGTGCGAGCCGTCGCAGAACGGCTGGCTCTGGCTGCGGCCGCAGCGGCACCACCAGTATTCCTTGCCGGCCTCGACCTCCACCGCATAGGGACCGCGCTGGGCGATATGGGGTTCGGACATGCTGCACCTCCCTCGGGCTGCTGTGCCCTTCCAGCATAGCCGCCCGACGACCGGTGGGTACGCCACCCGGTGGATCGCCACCCGGTGGATACGCCACCCGGTGGATACGCCACCCGGGCGCGCCGTCCTCAGAATCCGCTCGCCTGCCACAGCAGGCGCAGCGCCATCAGGGTCACGACCCAGGCGAAGATGCGCTTGAACTGCGCCGCCGGCATGCGGTCGAGCAGCTTCAGGCCGAGCCAGGTGCCGGCCATGCCGGCGAGGATCATCGCCGCCACCAGCGGCAGCCAGTCCCAGAAGGCGAAACCGACCGCCGAGAACACTGCCATCTTCAGCAGGTGCTGGGCGCTCATACAGGCGGCGAAGGTCGCGGTGGTGGCCAGCTTGTCCATGTCGTGGCGGTGGAGGAAACCGGCCACCAGCGGCCCGGTGGCGCCGACGAACATCGACACCAGGGTGGTGAAGCCGCCGGCCAGCAGCTGCCCGCCGGCCCCCAGGCTGCGCTGCCCCGGCTTGGGCCCCCAGACCAGGTAGAGGATGAAGGCGGCGACGCTGAACTGGATCCACTGCAGCGGCAACTGGACGACGATCAACGAGGCCAGCAGCGCGCCGCCCAGCGCGCCGAGGGCGAAGCGCCCGAGCAGGCCGCGGTCGATGTGCCGGCGGGTCATCCAGGCGCGGTTGCCGTTGGAGCCGAGCTGCACCAGTCCGTGCACCGGGATCAGCGCCGCGGCCGGGACGATGCCGGCCATGATCGCCAGCAGCAGCACCCCGCCGCCGATGCCCATGGCGCCGGTGAGCAGCGAGGTGAAGCCGGCGGTGGCGATCAGGATGCCGGCGTCGAGCAGGGAGAGGGATGCGGGCAGCAGGTCCATGGCATGGCTCGAGACAGGAAAGGAGCGGGCATTGTAGGAAGCTGCCGGGGAAAGGGGATAGCGAGAGCGCCTGCCTCCCCGCTCCCGATTGATGGCTCCTGCGCTCTGCGTGGGAGCCCGAGCCATGGACGCTCCGCGTCCAGCCGCAGGTGCGGCTCCGGCGTGCATGCCCACGCGGAGCGTGGGCACGATCACCCCTCCTCAGGTCGCCTTGCGCGGCTTGGCCCGCGCGGTGGGCTCGGCGACCAGCGGATCGTCCGGCCAGTAGTGCTTGGGATACCTGCCCTTGAGGTCCTTCTTCACCTCGGCGTAGGTGTTGGCCCAGAAGCTGGCCAGATCCTGGGTGACCTGCACCGGGCGCTGCGCCGGCGACAGCAGGTGCAGCTTGACGCCGAGGCGCCCGCCGGCGATGCGCGGCGTGGCGGCCAGGCCGAACAGCTCCTGCAGGCGCACCGCCAGCACCGGCGGCTCCTCGGCGTAGTCGAGACGGACCTTCGATCCGGATGGCACTTCGAGGGTCCTGGGCGCCAGCTCGTCGAGACGCTGCGGCAGCGGCCAGGGCAGCAGGCCGTGGAGGATCGCCGAAAGGTCCAGGGCGGCGAAGTGGCTGAGGCGGCTGACCCTGCCCAGGTACGGCAGCAGCCAGTCCTCCAGCGTCGCCAGCAGGGCGCTGTCGGAGACGTCCGGCCATTCGCTGGTGCTCCTGTCCGCTAGGTCGAGGCGACGCAGCAGTGCCACGCGCGCCTGCCACTGGCGCAGCTCCGGCGTCCACGCCAGCAGCTCCAGGCCCTTGCGCCGCACCAGATTGATCAGCGCGCGGCCGCGGGCGGCCTCGTCCAGCCCGGCGAGCGCCTCGCTGGACAGCACCAGCTCGCCGACCTTGCGCTGGCGCTCGGCGCGCAGCACGCCCTCGCGCTCGTCCCAGTCGAGCACCTCGCTGGCGCTGACCTGCTCGGCCAGTGGGCCGTCGAACAGCGCCGGGTCGAGGTCGGTCGCCAGGTAGATGCGCTCCTCGCGCTGGCCCTGGCGGCTGCCCAGGTCGGCGATCACCAGCCACTCGTGCTTCATCAGCGCATCGGGCTCACCGAACTGCGCCGCGCGGCCGTTGGCCAGGCGGTAGTCGGCTGAGCCTGCGCGGCGCTGGCGGGCGATGCGGTCGGGATAGGCGAAGGCCAGCAGGCAGCCGAGCCAGCGCGGATGTTCGGGATCGGCCACCGCCTGTTCGACCTTTCTCGGCAGGAGGCTGCGGAACTGGCGGGCCAGCTGGCGCGCGCGCTGCACGCCGCCTTGGGCGGCACCCCGCTGGGCGCCACGCGCCGCGCGCGAATCGCCGGCGAGCAGGGCGATGCGAGTGTGCAGGTCGGCGCCACCGCTGCTACGCAGGATGTCCCGCTCGGACAGCAGCGCGGCGAGGTCGGCGGCCAGCGCGCCGAGGCCGAGCACCTGCCCGCGCAGCAGCAGGTGGGCGAGGCGCGGATGGGTCGGCAGCGTGGCCATCGCCTGGCCGTGGGCGGTCAGCGCCCAGCCCTTGCCGCGCGGCTCCAGCGCGCCGAGGCGCTGCAGCAGCTCGCGGGCCTGGGCCAGCGCGGCGGCCGGCGGCGGGTCGAGCCAGACCAGCTCGCTGGCGTCGTCGACGCCCCAGCGCGCCAGCTGCAGGGCCAGGCCGGCCAGGTCGGCCTGGAGGATCTCGGCGCTGCCGTGGGCGGCCAGCTGCTCGTGCTGGGTCTGCGACCACAGGCGGTAGCACACCCCCGGCTCCAGGCGGCCGGCGCGGCCGGCGCGCTGGGTCGCCGAGGCGCGCGCGATGCGCTGGGTGTCCAGGCGGGTCATGCCGCTGGCCGGGTCGAAACGCGGCACCCGCTCCAGGCCGGCGTCGACCACCACGCGCACGCCGTCGATGGTCAGGCTGGTCTCGGCGATGTTGGTGGCCAGCACCACCTTGCGCGTACCGGCCGGCGCCGGCTCGATGGCGGCGCGCTGGGCGGCCAGCTCCAGCTCGCTGTGCAGCGGGCAGAGCAGGATGTCGGCACGCGTGCCGAGCGCCTCCTCCAGCGCCGCCTGCACGCGGCGGATCTCGGCCTGGCCGGGCAGGAACACCAGCAGGCTGCCGCCCTGCTCGGCCAGCGCCTGCAGCACGGTCTGCACCACCCGCGGCTCCAGCGCCTCGCCGGGCTGGGCGGCGCGGCCCCACTGGATGTCCACCGGGAACATGCGCCCCTCGCTGCGCACCACCGGCGCGTCGCCGAGCAGCGCGGCCAGACGCTCGCCCTCGAGGGTCGCCGACATCGGCAGCACCCTGAGCGGCGGCCCCTCGCGCAGCAGCTCGCGGCCGCTGAGGGCCAGCGCCAGGGCCAGGTCGGCATCGAGGCTGCGCTCGTGGAATTCGTCGAAGATCACCAGGCCGACGCCCTCCAGGCCCGGATCGTCCTGCAGGCGGCGGGCGAGGATGCCCTCGGTGACCACCTCGATGCGCGTGTTCGGCCCCACCCGGCTGTCCAGGCGGATGCGGTAGCCGACCGTCTCGCCGACCTTTTCGCCCAGCTCGCTGGCCAGGCGCTCGGCGGCGGCGCGCGCGGCCAGGCGGCGCGGCTCGAGCATGACGATGGTCTGCCCGACCAGCCACGGCTCGTCCAGCAGCGCCAGCGGCACCCGGGTGGTCTTGCCGGCGCCGGGCGGCGCCTCCAGCACCACCTCGTGGCGCGCGGCGAGCGCGGCGCGCAGTTCGGGCAGCACGGCATCGATGGGCAGGGCGGAGGACAGGCTCATGGGCACTCGCAACGGCTGACGGCAAGGGCGGCGATTATAGCGGCGAAGCGCCAGCCTTCCGGGTGTCATCGGCAAGCGCGTACACTGTGCGCCGTTTTCAGGAGCCGTCCCCCAAGGAGAAGATGCATGCGTACTTCGCAGCGGATCGTCAGCGGCGTGCTCGCCGCCACCCTGCTCGCCCAGCTGAGCGGCTGCGGCACCCTGTTCTATCCCGATCGCCGCGGCCAGCTGAAAGGCCAGATCGACCCGGCCATCGCCGCACTGGACGCCATCGGCATCCTGTTCTTCGTGATTCCCGGACTGATCGCCTTCGCCATCGACTTCGGCACCGGCGCCATCTACCTGCCGGAAGGGCGCTACTCGGTGGCGCCGGAGCGCCTGCAGGAGGCTGTCGGCAGCGACGGCCGCGTCGATCCTGTCCGCCTGCGCGCCATCCTCCAGCAGGAGCTGGCCCGCGACCTGCCGCTGGGCGACCCGCGCCTGATCCGCCATGGCGGCAGCGTCGAACAGCTGGCCGCCTATGGCCTGTCCCCGGCCGCCTGAGGAGCCCCGCGATGAATCTGAGCCGCGAACACGGCCGCCTGATGCGCCTGGCCTCGGCTGCCGCCCTGGCCACCGCCCTGATTCTGGTGGCCGCCAAGGCCATCGCCTGGTGGCTGAGCGGCTCGGTCAGCCTGCTCGCCGGCCTCACCGACTCGCTGCTCGACGGCGCCGCCTCGCTGGTCAACCTGATCGCGGTGCACTACGCGCTGCAGCCGGCCGACGAGAACCACCGCTACGGCCACGGCAAGGCCGAGGCGCTGGCCGGCCTCGGCCAGGCGGTGTTCATCGCCATCAGCGCGGTGCTGGTCGGCATCCGCGGCTTCGAGCGCCTGCAGGAGCCGCAGCCGGTCGAGGCGACCGGGGTCGGCGTGGCGGTGATCCTGCTGTCGCTGGCGATGACCTTCGGCCTGCTGCTGTTCCAGCGCCACGTGGTCAAGGTCACCGGCTCCACGGCGATCCGCGCCGACTCGCTGCACTACGCCTCGGACCTGCTGCTCAACGCCAGCATCCTCGCCGCCCTGCTGCTCGCCGCCTGGGGCTGGCAGCGCGCCGACGCGCTGTTCGGCATCGGCATCGCCCTGTACATCCTGTGGAGCGCGCTGGGCATCGTCCGCGAGTCGGCCTCGGTGCTGATGGACGAGGAGCTGCCGCTGGAAACCAGCGAGCGCATGCTGCAGCTGGCGCAGAACGTGCCCGGCGTGCTCGGCGCCCACGACCTGCGCACGCGCATGTCCGGCACCCACTGGTTCGTCCAGCTGCACCTCGACCTGCCGGCCAGCCTGACCCTGCAGCAGGCCCACGACCTCTGCGAGGCGGCCGAGCTGGCCATCCGCGCCGAGTTCCCGCGCGCCGAGGTGCTGGTGCACGCCGATCCGCAGCACTGAGCCTGCGCGCGGACAAGAAGAAGGGGCCTGACGGCCCCTTCAAGGTGGTTTCTTCCGGAGTGCGGCGGCGGGTGGCTGCCTGCTCTGCGCAGCGCCTGGTGGGCGGTGCGGGCCTGGGACCGCGACCTCGTGGGTCGGCGGTGGCGCGGTGCCTGATTGGGCTCTGCGCGGGGTGAGCGTCCGGGCCGTGAAACTGATTCAAACTGTACGCTCGCCGATGCAGCAGGTGCTTGCGAAAATTGCACAGAATCCCAGCCCTTGCGCAAGCATCCGCCAATCAGTAAAAGATCAGCGCAATATTTACACAACGAACCATCACCATGAGCAAGCTCGACCGCTACGACCTGCGCATCCTCGCCGAACTGCAGCGCGATGCACGCATCTCCAACCAGGAGCTGGCCGAGCGCATCGGCCTGTCGCCCTCGCCCTGTTCGCGGCGAGTCAGACAACTGGAGGACGACGGCTACATCCTGCGCCAGGTCGCCCTGCTCGACCGCAAGAAGCTCGGCCTGACCCTCACCGTCTACGTGCTGGTCGGCATGGACCGTCACACCCCGGAGCGCTTCGCCCACTTCGAGTCGGTGATCCGCCAGTGCCCGCAGGTGCTGGAGTGCAGCCTGGTCACCGGCATGGAGGCGGACTATCAGCTCAAGGTGGTGGTGCCGGACATGGATCACTACCAGCAGTTCCTGCTCGGCACCCTGACCCGCATCGAGGGGGTATCCAGCGTGCGTTCGAGCTTCGTGCTCAACCAGGTGCTGGCCGGCACCGAGCTGCCGCTGGAGCACCTGCGCTGACCAGCGGCGCTACCGGCCGACGGTTTTGTGACGCTGTCGCATTTTTGAATTTGCCCGCACCAGCGGAGGGTCTATAATCCGCCCGCGTTTTTGTACGCATGCCTGCGTGGCCTGATAGATATAACAACATCGCCCACCCCCTGATCGCTTTCAGACAATCCTGCAGGAGGGATGATGGACCCCGAAGTATTCGAACACTGGATGATGACCGGCCTCATCGTGGCTCTGGTCGGTTTCATGGCTTTCATCGTCTGGGATCTGGCGAAAAAATCCAATGCCGGCAAGTTCGGCACCGCGATTCTCTTCTTTGCCCTCGGTTTGGGCGTACTCGGCTTCGTCATCAAGAGCCTGGTGATCGGCAGCCTCGAAGGCATGTAACCCCCGAAGCACCCGCAAGGCCTTCCCCTGTCGCCAGGATGATGCGACGGGGAGAGCGCCTATTGCCCCGAAGGATAATCATGACCCCCGCCAACCGTGTGATGCAGAGTTACGGACGCTGCTGCGCCAGCCCGAACTTCTTCGATACCTTCTACCAGCACTTCCTTTCCAGTTCGCCGGCGATTCGCGAAAAGTTCACCAACACCGATATGACCGCGCAGAAGCACCTGCTGCGCGCGGGCATCCTCAACCTGGTGCTGTACGCCCGCGGCATGTCCGACACCAAGCTGCGCGCCCTCGGCCAGAGCCATTCGCGCGAAGGCTTCGACATCCGCCCGGAACTCTACGACCTGTGGCTGGACTCGCTGCTGCTGGCGGTCAAGCAGCATGACGCCCAAGCCGCCCAGGAAGACCTGATCGCCTGGCGCGAGGTGCTGGGCAAGGGCATCAACCTGATCAAGTCGTTCTACTGATCGACCGGCCGGCGAGCACTTTCTGCTCGCCGGCTACCCTCTCGCAGCTGCTCACAGCTGCGCCGGCACTTCCCGCCACTCTCCCGGCGCCAGGCCGTCCAGGCTCCACGGCCCGATGCGCACCCGCACCAGACGCAGGGTCGGCAGCCCCACCGCCGCGGTCATGCGCCGCACCTGGCGGTTGCGCCCCTCGCGGATCACCAGCTCCAGCCAGCAGGTCGGCACGCTCTTGCGAAAACGCACCGGCGGATCGCGCTCCCACAGCGCCGGCGTGTCGATGCGCCGCGCCTCGGCCGGCAGGGTCGGCCCGTCGTTGAGCTCGACCCCGGCGCGCAGGCGCGCCAGCTGCTCCTCGCTCGCCTCGCCCTCCACCTGCACCCAGTAGGTCTTCGCCAGCTTGTGCTTCGGATCGGCGATGCGCGCCTGCAGGCGGCCGTCGTTGGTCAGCAGCAGCAGGCCCTCGCTGTCGCGGTCCAGGCGCCCGGCCGGATAGACGCCGGGCACCGGAACGAAGTCCTTGAGGGTGGCGCGGCCGTCGGCGTCGGCGAACTGGGTCAGCACGTCGAACGGCTTGTTGAGCAGGATCAGGCGCGGCTCCAGCGGCGGCGCCTTGGCCTGGCGGCGCGGCGGCTTGGCGGTGGCCGGGCGCGGCCCGGGCCGCCCCGCTGCGGCGGACGGCTTGCGCGGCGGACGGGCCATCACAGGCTGTCACGCAGCCGGCGGCTGCAGCAGTTCTGGTAGCGCCTGCCGCTCCGGCACGGGCACGGACTGTCGCCGCTTCCACCCAGCTCCAGCCAGCCTTCCAGGCGCTCGCGGGTCTGCTGCAGGGTATCCCAGCTCGCCTCGTCCAGCCCCGGCCGCCCGAGGGCGGCGCAGACCTTCAGGTAGTCGCCCAGCAGGGCGTCGCGCTCCAGGCTCTGGTAGCGCGGAGCCACCGGCACGCCTTCGTAGCGGCGCGCCGGATCGGGCAGGAACAGCAGGGTGCGGCGGTCGGGCAGCACGTTCCACAGCCGGCCGTCGGCCGCGCGCCAGCAGGCCGTGAAGCAGGCACGCAGCGCCTTGCCCGGCCACTCCTCCAGACACCAGCCATCGACCCGCACGCCGCCAAGCGCGCTCACCGCGCGGCCGACCGAGTACCAGGGCTCGCCGGCGAGGCTTTCCGGCAACGGCAGCGGCGCCGCCACCAGGGGATCGGCGCCGGGCACCAGGGTGCGGGCGAAGCGGCGCAGGGGATTGCTGTAGCGGGCGGGGTCGACAAAGGCCATGACAGGTTCGCTGGACGGCGCCCCACGGCTCGCACAGGAGCCGCCGCCGGAGGGCGGTGCGGGCTGGAGGCGGCATTCTAGCCGCCTCCACCGCGCTCAGTCGAACGCCTGCAGGCGGCTGCGCGCCAGCAGCGCCGCCGCCTCCACCCCGCGCGGCAGGCAGCCGTAGGCCAGCGCCGGCGCGTCCAGGCGCGCGGCGAGGAAGGCGTCGCCGACCGCCTGCGGCGCGCCCTGCAGCAGCAGGCCGGCCTGCAGCGCCACGGCGATCTCGCCGGCCAGCTGGCGGGCGCGGTACTCGAGGCCGTCGCGATCCTGCAGGGCGTGCTTGAGGCGCAGCACCAGCGCCCTGAGGCGCGCCTCGCCGTGGCCGTCGGCCAGCTCGGCGAACAGCGCCTCGGCCACCCCGGGCGTCTTCAGCGCGCGCAGCACGTCGAGGCACTGCACGTTGCCCGAACCCTCCCAGATCGAGTTGACCGGCGCCTCGCGGTACAGCCGCGGCAGGATGCTCTCCTCGACGTAGCCGGCGCCGCCCAGGCATTCCTGCGCCTCGTGGACGAAGGCCGGCGCGCGCTTGCACACCCAGTACTTGCCCACCGCAGTGAGCAGGCGGGCGAAGTGGCGCTCCTGCTCGTCCTCCGGGCGCTCCAGGGCGTGGCCCAGGCGCAGGCTCAGCGCCAGCGCCGCCTCCGACTCCAGCGCCAGGTCGGCCAGCACGTTCTGCATCAGCGGCTGGGCGGCCAGCACGCGGCCGCCGACCTGGCGCTGCGCGCAATGGTGCAGGGCCTGGCTGAGCGCCTGGCGCATCAGCGCCGCCGAGCCGGTCATGCAGTCGAAGCGGGTCAGCGCCACCATCTCCAGCACGGTGGCGATGCCGCGGCCCTCCGCGCCGACCATCCAGGCCAGCGCGCCGCGATATTCCAGCTCCGCCGAGGCGTTGCTGCGGTTGCCCAGCTTGTCCTTGAGGCGCTGGATGTGGATGCGGTTGTGGCTGCCGTCCGGACGCAGGCGCGGCAGCAGGAAGCAGCTCAGCCCGCCTTCGGCCTGCGCCAGGGTGAGGAAGCCGTCGCTCATCGGCGCCGAGCAGAACCACTTGTGGCCGAGCAGCTCGTAGGCCTGCCCCGGGCCGCGCGCGCCGACGGCGAAGGCGCGCGTGCTGTTGGCGCGCAGATCCGAGCCGCCCTGCTTCTCGGTCAGCGCCATGCCGAGGGTCAGGCCGCGCTTGTCGGCGACCGGCAGCGGCCGCGGATCGTAGTCGAGGCTGAGCAGGCCAGGCAGCCAGGCCTCGCCCAGTTCGCCCTGACGACGCAGCACGGCGATGCCGGCGTGGGTCATGGTCAGCGGGCAGGCGCTGCCGGCCTCGGCCTGGTTGTGCAGGTAGAACAGCCCGGCGCGCAGCACCTGGGCGCCGGGGCGCGGCTCGCGCCAGGGCAGCGCATGCAGGCCGTGGGCGATGCCGGCCTGCATCAGCCGGTGCCAGGCGGGATGGAACTCCACCTGGTCGATGCGGTGGCCATAGCGGTCGTGACTGTGCAGCTCGGGAGCATGGCGGTTGGCGGCGAAGCCGGCCGCCAGCAACTCCCCGCCGCTCAGCTCGCCGTACTCGGTCAGCCGCGCCGCCCCCCAGTCGGCGCCGAAGCGCTGCAGCCACTCCTGCAGCGGGCGGTCGCCGCGGTACAGGTTGGCGCCGTCCAGCGGCGTCGGCTGGTTGGTCACGGTATGGGTTTCCGCGCAGTGCTCGGGAGTCATCGTCCACCTCCTGCCGTTGCATGCCTTGCAGTGAAGCAGAAGCGCGGCGCGCCGCCCGGGCAGGCGGTCGACTTTGGTGGTAAGCTCGGCAGCCATGAACCGATACCCTTCCCGTCCCGTCGTCCTCTGCCTGTCCGGCCACGATCCCAGTGGCGGCGCCGGCCTGCAGGCGGACATCGAGGCCCTGCTCGCCCAGGGCTGCCACGCCGCTCCGGCGGTCACCGCGCTGACCGTGCAGGACACCGTCGACGTCAGCGACTTCCGCGTCCTCGACCGTGCCTGGGTGCTGGCCCAGGCCAACGCGGTGATCGACGATCTGCCGGTCGCCGCGGTCAAGCTGGGCATGCTCGGCTCGCTGGAGATGGTCGACACCGTGGTCGAGATCATGGCCCGCCTGCCCGGCGTGCCGCTGGTCTGCGACCCGGTGCTGCGCGCCGGCGGCGGCGGTGCACTGGGCAAGGACGAGGTCGGCTACGCGATCCGCGAGCGCCTGCTGCCGCTGTGCCGCATCGCCACGCCCAACCTGCCGGAAGCGCGCATCCTCGCCGAGCTGCCGGAGGGCAGCGCCGACGAGTGCGCCGAAAAGCTGCTGCCGCTGTGCGAGCACCTGCTGATCACCGGCGGCCACGGCGACGAGCGCGAGGTGCACAACCGCCTGTACTCGCGCGACGGCAGCCGCCACGACTTCACCTGCGCGCGCCTGCCGGGCAGCTACCACGGCTCCGGCTGCACCCTGGCCAGCACCCTGGCCGGCCGCCTGGCGCTGGGCGAGGAGCTGGTCAGCGCGGTGCGCTCGGCCCTCGCCTACACCTGGCGCACCCTGCGCGACGCCGAGCAGCCCGGCCGCGGCCAGTACGTGCCGCGCCGCCTGCCGCTGGATTTCTGCTCCTGATCCCCTGCCCGAGGAAAGCCCGCCGATGAAGCCGCTGCGCGGACTCTACGCCATCACCGACAGCCAGCTGCTGGCCGATGGCCGCCTGCTGCCCTACGTCGAGGCCGCCCTGCGCGGCGGCGCCCGGCTGCTGCAGTACCGCGACAAGTCCGGCGACGCCGCGCGGCGCCTGCGCGAGGCCGAGGCGCTGGCCGAGCTGTGCCTGCGCCACGGCGCCCGGCTGATCATCAACGACGACCTGGAGCTGGCCACCCGCCTGGGCGTCGGCCTGCACCTGGGCCAGGAGGACGGCTCGCTGTCCGCCGCGCGCGCCCTGCTCGGCCGCGAGGCGATCATCGGCGCCACCTGCCATGCGCGCCTGGAGCTGGCCGAGCAGGCCCGCCGGGACGGCGCCAGCTACCTGGCCTTCGGCCGCTTCTTCAATTCGCAGACCAAGCCCGGCGCGCCGGCCGCCACCCCCGAACTGCTCGACGAGGCGCGCGCGCGCTTCCGCCTGCCGCTGGTGGCCATCGGCGGCGTGACCCTGGACAGCGCCCCCGAGCTGATCGCCCGCGGCGCCAGCCTGGTCGCGGTGATCCACGCCCTGTTCGCCGCCCCGAATGCCGCCGAAGTCGAGCGCCGCGCGCACGCCTTCAGCCAACTGTTCGCCGACATCTGACCTTCCTTTCGAGAGACCCTTTCCATGTCCCGCTCCGAAATCCTGTTCAGCAACGCCCAGAAGCACATCCCCGGCGGCGTCAACTCGCCGGTGCGCGCCTTCCGCAGCGTCGGCGGCACTCCGCTGTTCTTCAAGCACGCCGAAGGCGCCTACGTCATCGACGAGGACGACAAGCGCTACGTCGACTACGTCGGCTCCTGGGGCCCGATGATCCTCGGCCACGGCCATCCGGAAGTGCTCGACGCCGTGCGCAGGCAGCTCGAGCACGGCCTGTCCTACGGCGCGCCGACCGCGCTGGAAGTGGAGATGGCCGAGCTGGTCTGCCAGCTGGTGCCATCCATGGAGCTGGTGCGCATGGTCAGCTCCGGCACCGAGGCGACCATGAGCGCCATCCGCCTGGCCCGTGGCTACACCGGCCGCGACGCCATCATCAAGTTCGAGGGCTGCTACCACGGCCACTCCGACAGTCTGCTGGTCAAGGCCGGCTCCGGCGCGCTGACCCAGGGCGTGCCCAGCTCGGCGGGCGTGCCGGCCGACTTCGCCAAGCACACCCTGACCCTGCCCTACAACGACATCCAGGCCGTCGAGAAGACCCTGGCCGAAGTCGGCAAGGACGTGGCGTGCATCATCGTCGAGCCGGTGGCCGGCAACATGAACTGCGTGCCGCCGGCGCCGGGCTTCCTCGAGGGCCTGCGCGCGCTGTGCGATGCGCACGGCGTGGTGCTGATCTTCGACGAGGTGATGACCGGCTTCCGCGTCGCCCTCGGCGGCGCCCAGGGCCACTACGGCATCACCCCGGACCTGTCGACCTTCGGCAAGATCGTCGGCGGCGGCATGCCGGTCGGCGCCTTCGGCGGCAAGCGCGCGATCATGGAATGCATCGCCCCGCTCGGCCCGGTCTACCAGGCCGGCACCCTGTCCGGCAACCCGCTGGCCATGGCCGCCGGCCTGACCACCCTCAGGCTGATCAGCCGCCCGGGCTTCCATGCCGAACTGAGCGACTACACTGCACGCATGCTCGACGGCCTGCAGCAGCGCGCCGCTGCCGCCGGCATCCCCTTCGTCACCACCCAGGTGGGCGGCATGTTCGGCCTGTACTTCAGCGAAGCCGCCGACATCGTCACCTTCGACGACGTGATGACCAGCGATGCCGAGCGCTTCAAGCGCTTCTTCCACCTGATGCTGGACGGCGGCGTGTACCTGGCGCCGAGCGCCTTCGAGGCCGGCTTCACCTCCATCGCCCACGGCGAAGCCGAGCTGGCGATCACCCTCGACGCCGCCGAGCGCGCCTTCGCCGCCCTCAGGGGCTGAGCGTCGCGCTGTCCGCCGCCCCTGCGGGTCGGCGGACAGCGCCAGCCGGCGGATACTGGCCAATGGCCGGCAGGAAAAGCCGCCGGCCCCCTGTCATGACCCGGCGGGTTATTCCATAATGGAGAACGTCGGCCCAGAGCCGACCGAGCCTCCGCCCGCCGAACCAGGAGAAGTCCGGATCGCCATGAACCGTGCTGGCTGCACCCTGCTGATGGGCTGCCTGTTGTCGATCAATCCGCTGCTCGGCCATGCCGAGAGCAACTCCCTGCTGATTCCGGCGACCAGTCGCTGCGTGCTCGACACCCAACCCCAGGATCTCGATCAGGCGCTGGCCCAGTGCCGCAGCCTCGCCGAGGGCGGCGACGCCCAGGCCCAGTTCGAACTCGGCGAATTCTTCCATGCCGGCCAGCCGCCACGCGACCTGCCGGAGGCGCTGCGCTGGTACGAGCAGGCCTCGCTGCAGGGCCATGCCCAGGCCCAGCTGCGCCTCGGCACCCTTTTCTGGCATGGCGAGGGCGTGCCGGCCAACAACGTGCAGGCCTACGTGGTGCTGAAGATGGCGGCGGTCAACGGCGCCGAAGAGGCGCTGGACAGTGCCGACGAGGTGGCCGAGGGCATGAGCCCCGAGCAGCTCGAACAGGCTAACCGCGTGCTCGGCGAGATCTTCCGCAACTACCTGCAGGAGCTGCAGGCCAGCGACCTCGGCCCGCCGTTCGCTCCGCTGCGCTGAATCCCGCGCACGGTGGACGACTCGCGCCAGCGATTGTCCACCACCAGACAACGGTGCGCAGAGGCGGTGGAAAATCGCTTCGCGAGTTTTCCACCCTACCCGACTACAGGCAATCCTCGACCACTCAGCGCTCCGGCATCGGCGGCATGGGGAACGGCATCACGTTGCCGCCGCCCTTGGCCTCGCTGATCTTCGCCGTGCCCAGGCGCTCCACCTCGTCGATGCGGATGATCGCGTGCATCGGCACGAAGCTGCGCACCACGCCCTCGAACTGCGCCTTGAGCTTCTCCTCGCTGGGATCGACCACCACCTGGGTGCGTTCGCCGAAGACGAACTCCTCGACCTCCAGGAAGCCCCACAGGTCGCTCTGGTAGATGGCCTTGGCGTACATCTCGTACACCTGACCCTGATTGAGGAAGATCACCTTGAAGATGGGGGCGGGCTTGCTCATGACTCTCCGGACCGACGGAACTGCGGGGCGCGAATCCTAGCACACCCGCCGGACGGCGAAGCCTAGGAAGCCCCGTCCCTGCCACCTATAATGCGCGGTCCTTGGATTTTCCCGACGAGCACCCATGGCCAAGAAGCTTTTCATCGAAACCCACGGCTGCCAGATGAACGAGTACGACAGCTCGCGCATGGCCGACCTGCTGGGTGAACACCAGGCCCTCGAACTCACCGAGAACCCGGCCGAAGCCGACGTGATCCTGCTCAATACCTGCTCGATCCGCGAGAAGGCCCAGGAGAAGGTGTTCTCCAAGCTCGGCGGCTGGCGCGAACTGAAGCGGCAGAACCCCGAGCTGGTGATCGGCGTCGGCGGCTGCGTGGCCAGCCAGGAAGGCGCGGCGATCCGCGAACGCGCGCCCTACGTCGACGTGGTGTTCGGCCCGCAGACCCTGCACCGCCTGCCGGAGATGATCGACGCCGCGCGCACCACCAGGAAGCCGCAGGTGGACATCTCCTTCCCGGAGATCGAGAAGTTCGACCGCCTGCCCGAGCCGCGCGTCGACGGCCCCAGCGCCTTCGTTTCGGTGATGGAAGGCTGCAGCAAGTACTGCACCTTCTGCGTGGTGCCCTACACCCGCGGCGAGGAGGTCAGCCGACCGCTGGCCGACGTGCTCGCCGAGATCGTCCACCTGGCCGAGCACGGCGTGCGCGAGGTGACCCTGCTCGGCCAGAACGTCAACGGCTACCGCGGCGACACCGGCGACGGCCGCATCGCCGACTTCGCCGAGCTGCTCCACGCGGTGGCGGCGATCGACGGCATCGACCGCATCCGCTACACCACCAGCCACCCGCTGGAGTTCTCCGACGCGCTGATCCAGGCCCACGCCGAGATTGCCAAGCTGGTCAAGTTCGTCCACCTGCCGGTGCAGGCGGGCTCCGACCGTATCCTCGCGGCGATGAAGCGCAACCACACCGCGCTGGAGTACAAGTCGCGCATCCGCAAGCTCAAGGCCGCGGTGCCGGACATGTGCATCAGCTCGGACTTCATCGTCGGCTTCCCCGGCGAGACCGACAGGGACTTCGAGCAGACCATGAAGCTGATCGAGGAGGTCGGCTTCGACTTCTCTTTCTCCTTCGTCTACAGCGCGCGCCCCGGCACCCCGGCCGCGGACCTCGCCGACGACACTCCCGAGGAGATCAAGAAGCAGCGCCTGCAGATCCTCCAGGCGCGCATCCACCAGCAGGGCTTCGAGATCAGCCGGCGCATGGTCGGGACCACCCAGCGCATCCTGGTCAGCGACTACTCGAAGAAGGACCCGGGCATGCTGCAGGGCCGCACCGAGAACAACCGCATCGTCAACTTCCGTGCCGACAATCCGCGGCTGATCGGCCACTTCGTCGACGTGCACATCGACGAGGCGCTGCCGCACTCGCTGCGCGGCAGCCTGGTCGACGAGGCCAGCTACTGATCCCCGCCCGCCGCGCGAGCGCGGCGGGCGCCTCCTGGCCAGTCCACCATCCGCCAATGCCGCGGCGCTTTCCCCCTCGGGGCGCTGCGGTTATTCTTCGTCCATCACCCCCAGCCGAACGGCGGCCAACAGACGACCTTGAACGCTCCCCTGGAACACCACCGCTTCATCCTCGAACCCCTCGATGCCCGACGCTTCGCCAACCTCTGCGGCCAATTCGACGAGCACCTGCGCCTGATCGAACAGCGCCTGGGCATCGAGATCCGCAACCGTGGCAACCAGTTCGAACTGGTCGGCGACACCCAGCGCAGCCACACCGCCGAGAACCTGCTGCGCCGCCTGTACCGCGAGACCCACGCTACCGAGCTGACCCCGGAACTGGTCCACCTGTTCCTCCAGGAGTCCGGTCTCGAGGATCTGGCCGTGCCCGGCCAGGCGCCGAGCGTCACCCTGAAGACCCGCAAGGCGCACATCACCCCGCGCGGCGCCAACCAGCAGCGCTACGTCAAGGCGATCCTCGACAACGACATCAACTTCGGCATCGGCCCGGCCGGCACCGGCAAGACCTACCTCGCCGTGGCCTGCGCGGTGGACGCCCTGGAGCGCGAGCAGGTGCGGCGCATCCTGCTGGTGCGCCCGGCGGTGGAGGCCGGCGAGAAGCTCGGCTTCCTGCCCGGCGACCTGGCGCAGAAGATCGACCCCTACCTGCGCCCGCTGTACGACGCCCTCTACGAGATGATGGGCTTCGAGCAGGTGGCCAAGCTGATCGAGAAGCAGGTGATCGAGATCGCCCCGCTGGCCTACATGCGCGGGCGCACCCTGAACAACAGCTTCATCATCCTCGACGAGAGCCAGAACACCACCCTGGAGCAGATGAAGATGTTCCTCACCCGGATCGGCTTCGGCTCGACCGCGGTGATCACCGGCGACGTCACCCAGGTCGACCTGCCGCGCGGCACCAAGTCGGGCCTGGCCCACGTCATCGAGGTGCTGCGCGACGTGCCGGGGATCAGCTTCACCCACTTCAAGGCCAAGGACGTGGTGCGCCATCCGCTGGTGCAGCGCATCGTCGAGGCCTACGACCGCCACGAGCAGCGCCTGCAGGGCAAGGCCGCCGAACGCACCGAGGACAGCCGCCATGCAGGTTGAACTGGATCTGCAACTGGCCAGCACGGCCGCCGAGCTGCCCGGCGAGGCGCAGCTGCGCCGCTGGTGCGAACTGGCCCTGCGCCAGCGCACGGCGCCCTCGGAGCTGACCATCCGCATCGTCGACGAGGCGGAGGGCCGCGAGCTCAACCGCACCTGGCGCGGCAAGGACTACGCCACCAACGTGCTGTCCTTTCCCGCCGAGGTCCCCGAAGGCATCCTGGATATCCCGCTGCTCGGCGACCTGGTGATCTGCGCCCAGGTGGTGGCGCGTGAGGCGGCCGAACAGGGCAAGGCGGCGGACGCCCACTGGGCGCACCTGACCATCCACGGCTGCCTGCACCTGCTGGGCTACGACCACATCGACGACGACGAAGCCGAGGAGATGGAAGCCCTGGAACGCCAGCTGCTGGCCGAACTCGGCTACCCCGATCCCTACGCGAGCGACGAAGAGTAAGGACACATGAGCGACGACCGATCGAGCCAGGGGCAGAAGTCCTGGCTGGAAAGAATCACCCAGGCTTTTGCCCATGAGCCGAAGAACCGCGAGGAGCTGATCGAGGTCCTGCGCGACGCCCATGACAACAAACTGCTCGACACCGAGGCGCTGGCGATCGTCGAGGGCGCCATCCAGGTCGCCGACCTGCAGGTGCGCGACATCATGATCCCGCGCTCGCAGATCATCAGCATCAAGGCCTGCCAGAACCCGCAGGAGTTCCTCCCGGCGGTGATCGAGGCGGCCCACTCGCGCTACCCGGTGATCGGCGAGAACCTCGACGAGGTGCTCGGCATCCTGCTGGCCAAGGACCTGCTGCCGCTGCTGCTGCACGGCAATGAGCAGTCCTTCGACCTGCAGAAGCTGCTGCGCCCGGCCACCTACGTGCCCGAATCCAAGCGTCTCAACGTGCTGCTGCGCGAGTTCCGCAGCACCCACAACCACATGGCCATCGTCATCGACGAATACGGCGGCGTCGCCGGCCTGGTGACCATCGAGGACGTGCTCGAGCAGATCGTCGGCGAGATCGAGGACGAGCACGACGTCGAGGAAGACAGCTTCATCAAGGCGCTGCCCAGCGGCGACTTCATCGTCAAAGCGCTGACCCCGGTGGACGAGTTCAACGAGTTCTTCGAGGCCGGCTTCTCCGAGGAGGAATTCGACACCCTCGGCGGCGTGGTGATGAGCGCCTTCGGCCACCTGCCCAAGCGCGGCGAGACCATCGAGCTGGGCGACTTCCGCTTCCGCGTGCTCAACGCCGACAGCCGGCGCATCCACCTGCTGCGCCTGACCCCGCGGGCGCGCTGAGGCACGGACGCTGATCGTCCCCACGCTCCGCGTGGGGATGCCACCCTGGACGCTCCGCGTCCAGCTACCCGCCCGCGCCCGGCTCCGCTAAGCTGCCCGCGCCTGTCTTTCGCCAAGGAATCTTCATGCGCTGGATCTCCCGTCCCGGCTGGCCCGGCCACCTGCTGGCCCTGGCCGCCGGCGCCCTCACCCCGCTGGCCCTCGCCCCCTGGAACCTGTGGCCGCTCGGCCTGCTGTCGCTGGCGCTGTTCTATCTCGGCCTGCGCGGCCTGGCCCCCGGCGCCGCCGCCGGCCGCGGCTGGCTGTACGGCTTCGGCGCCTTCGCCGCCGGCACCAGCTGGGTGTACGTCAGCATCCACGACTACGGCGCCGCCTCGCCGGCACTGGCCGCGCTGCTGACCCTGGCGTTCTGCGCCGGCCTCGCGCTGTTCTTCGCCCTGCCGGCCTGGGCCTGGGCGAAGTGGCTGCGCCGCGAACGCGCGCCGCTGGCCGACGCGCTGGCCTTCGCCGCGCTGTGGCTGGCCCAGGAGGCGCTGCGCGGCTGGCTGTTCACCGGCTTCCCCTGGCTGTACGTCGGCTACGCCCAGCTCGACGGCCCGCTGGCCGGCCTGGCGCCGCTCGGCGGCGTGTGGCTGCTGTCGTTCGCCATGGCGCTGACCGCCGCCCTGCTGGCCAACCTGCCGGCGCTGCTGCCGCGCGCACGTTGCCTGCTGGGCGCCGCCGCGCTGCTCGCCGGCCTGTGGGGCGGCGGCCTGTGGTTCAAGGACCACGCCTGGACCCGGCCGGTCGGTCCGGCGCTGCAGGTCGCCGCCATGCAGGGCAACGTCGCGCAGAACCTCAAGTGGGACCCCGAGCAGCTCAACGCCCAGCTCGCCCTGTACCGCGACCTGACCTTCGCCGAGGCGCCGGCCGACCTCTACGTCTGGCCGGAGACCGCGGTGCCGGTGCTCAAGGAATACGCCGAGGGCTACCTGGCGGTGATGGGCCGCTTCGCCAGCGAGCGCAATGCCGCACTGGTCACCGGCGTGCCGCTGCGCGAGAAGGACGACGCCGGCCGGGCGCGCTACTACAACGCCCTGCAGGTGGTCGGCCAGGGTGGCGGCACCTACCTCAAGCAGAAGCTGGTGCCGTTCGGCGAGTACGTGCCGCTGCAGGAGCTGCTGCGCGGGTTGATCGCCTTCTTCGACCTGCCGATGTCCGACTTCGCCCGCGGCCCGGCCGACCAGGCGCTGCTGACGGCGCGCGGCTACCGCATCGCCCCCTACATCTGCTACGAGGTGGTCTATCCGGAGTTCGCCGCCGGCCTCGCCGCGCGGAGCGAGCTGCTGCTGACGGTGAGCAACGACGCCTGGTTCGGCACCTCGATCGGCCCGCTGCAGCACCTGCAGATGGCGCAGATGCGCGCCCTGGAGAGCGGCCGCTGGATGATCCGCGCCACCAACAACGGCGTCACCGCGCTGATCGACCCGTTCGGCCGGGTGCAGGCGCAGGTGCCGCAGTTCCAGCGCGCCGTGCTGCGCGGCGAGGTGGTGCCGATGCAGGGCCTGACGCCCTATCTGCAGTGGCGCGCCTGGCCGCTGGCCGGAATCTGCGCCCTGCTGCTGGGCTGGACCGCACTCACCGCGCGGCGCCAGCGCCGGCTGTTCACTGCCTTGAACTGAGGCGCCAGCCAGCAACAAAAAGGGCGACCCGTGGGTCGCCCTTTTTTGGATATCGCTGCCTCGTCGTAGGGTGGGTTAGGCCGCAGGCCGTAACCCACCAACCAGCCGCCAAGCCGGCCATGACGATGCCTGACGGCATCGATGGCGGGTTACGCCGCTGCGCGGCTAACCCACCCTACACAGGACTCAGCCGATCTTGTGGCCGTGGGCCTGCTGGTCGGCGTGATAGGACGAGCGCACCAGCGGACCGGAGGCGACGTTCTTGAAGCCCATCTTCTCACCTTCCTCGGCGAACCAGGCGAAGGTGTCCGGATGGACGAAGCGCTGCACCGGCAGGTGGCTGCGCGACGGCTGCAGGTACTGGCCGAGGGTCAGCATGTCGATGTCGTGCTCGCGCATGCGCTGCATGGTCTCGATCACCTCCTCGTCGGTCTCGCCGAGGCCGAGCATCAGGCCCGACTTGGTCGGCACGCCCGGCACGCGCTTCTTGAACTCCTGCAGCAGGTCCAGCGACCACTCGAAGTCCGAGCCCGGGCGCGACGACTTGTACAGGCGCGGCACGGTTTCCAGGTTGTGGTTGAACACGTCCGGCGGCTCGGTCGCGGTGATGTCGAGGGCGATCTCCATGCGCCCGCGGTAGTCCGGCACCAGGGTCTCCAGCTGCACGCTGGGCGACAGCGCGCGGATCTCGCGCAGGCAGTCGGCGAAGTGCTGGGCGCCGCCGTCGCGCAGGTCGTCGCGGTCCACCGAGGTGATCACCACGTACTTCAGGCGCAGGTCGGCGATGGCCAGCGCGAGGTTCTTCGGCTCGTCCGGATCCAGCGCGTTGGGCCGGCCGTGGCCGACGTCGCAGAACGGGCAGCGCCGGGTGCAGATGTCGCCCATGATCATGAAGGTGGCGGTGCCGCCGCTGAAGCACTCGCCGAGGTTCGGGCAGGAAGCTTCCTCGCACACGCTGTGCAGCTTGTGCTGGCGCAGCAGCTGCTTGATGCGCTCGACCTCGGGGGTGACCGGGATGCGCACGCGGATCCAGTCCGGCTTGCGCGGCAGTTCCTCGGTGGGAATGATCTTCACCGGAATGCGCGCGACCTTCTCGGCGCCGCGCAGCTTGACCCCGGCCTCGACCTTGGCCGGGCCCTTGGTGGTGTTGTCCACGGTACTCATGTCAGCTCCAGCCCTCCCGCGAGGGTCTCGTATTCAGCGTAGCCAAGCTGGCCGACCAGCTGGCGCACCAGCGCGGCACGCACTTCGGCGAGTTCGATCGGGCCCTGGGCCAGATCCTTGAGTTGGGTCATGGCCATGCCGGCATAGCCACAGGGATTGATGCGGCCGAACGGTTCCAGGTCCATGTCGACGTTGAGCGCCAGGCCATGGAAGGAGCGGCCGTGGCGGATGCGCAGGCCGAGCGAGGCGATCTTCGCCGCGCCGACGTAGACGCCGGGGGCGTCCGGCTTGGCATGGGCCTCGACGCCGTAGCCTTCGAGCAGGGCGACCAGGCTGGCCTCCATGCGGCTGACCAGCTCGCGCACGCCCAGATTCGCACGGCGCACGTCGAGCAGCAGGTAGGCGATCAGCTGGCCGGGGCCATGGTAGGTCACCTGGCCGCCGCGGTCGGCCTGCACCACCGGGATGTCGCCGGGCATCAGCAGGTGCTCGGCCTTGCCGGCCTGGCCCTGGGTGAACACCGGCTCGTGTTCGAGCAGCCAGATCTCGTCCGGGGTGTCGGGGCCGCGCTCGTTGGTGAAGCGCTGCATGGCCTGCCAGGCCGGCAGGTAGGGCAGCCGGCCCAGCTCGCGCACCCGCAGGGCGGTCATCACAGCACCATGTGCACGCGGCCGGTGGCGCGCAGGTCGACGTGGATCGCCTGCAGCTGCTCGACGCCGGTGGCGCGGATCGCCAGCTGCACCGAGACGAAACGGCCGTTGCTGCTGTCGCGCAGGGTCAGGGTGGTGACATCCAGGTCCGGCGCATGACGGCGGACGATGTCGATCACCAGGTCGGCGAAGCCCTCGCCGGCGTCGCCGATCACCTTGATCGGGTAGCCGTGGCAGGGAAATTCGATCTTCGGCGCCTGGACTTCGGTAGCGGAGGTCTTGGTATCGGTCATGGTCTCGACGGGCTTGTGGCCCGCAGTGCCGGCGCCCCGGGGTCGGGGCGCCGCGCTCAGGTCAATGGATCAGTTGAACAATCCGTAGAAAAACAGTCGGATACTATCCCACAGGCGGCGGAAGATACCACCCTCCTCGACCGCCTCGAGGGCCACCAGCGGCGCGCTGTGCAGCACCTGCTCGCCGAGGCGCACCTCAACCTTGCCGACTTCCTGGCCGGCGGCCACCGGCGCCTCGATCATCGGCTGCAGGGTCATGCTGGCCTGCAGCTTGTCCATCTGGCCGCGCGGCAGGGTCAGGGTCAGGTCCTCGGCCAGGCCGGCCTTGAGCTGGCGCTCGGCGCCCTTCCACACCGGGGCCTGGGTCAGCTCGGCGCCCTTGGCGTAGAACTGGCGGGTCTCGAAGAAGCGGAAGCCGTAGGTCAGCAGCTTCTGGGTCTCGGCGGCGCGGGCCTGCTCGCTGTTGGTGCCGAACACCACGGCGATCAGGCGCTGGCCGTCACGCACGGCGGAAGCCACCAGGCAGTAGCCGGCTTCCTCGGTGTGGCCGGTCTTCAGGCCGTCGACGGTCTTGTCGCGCCACAGCAGCAGGTTGCGGTTGGGCTGTTTGATGTTGTTCCAGAGGAACTCCTTCTGCGCGTAGATGGCGTAGTGCGCCGGGTCTTCCTTGATGATCGCGCGCGCCAGCCTGGCCATGTCGTGGGCCGAGGAGTAGTGCTCCGGGTGCGGCAGGCCGGTGGCGTTCATGAAGTGGCTGTTGACCATGCCGAGCTTGCCGGCGGTGGTGTTCATCAGATCGGCGAAGGCGTCCTCGCTGCCGGCGATGTGCTCGGCCACCGCCACGCTGGCGTCGTTGCCGGACTGGATGATGATGCCGTGCAGCAGGTCGCCCATGGTCACCTGGGTGCCGACCTGGACGAACATGCGCGAGCCGCCGGTGCGCCAGGCGTGTTCGCTGATGGTCACCAGATCCTTCTCGCCGACCTGGCCGCGGTTGATCTCCAGGGTGGCGATGTAGGCGGTCATCAGCTTGGTCAGGCTGGCCGGCGGCAGGCGCTCGTCGGCGTTCTGCTGGACCAGCACGTTGCCGCTGTCGGCATCCATCAGCAGCCAGGCCTTGGCCGCCAGTTGCGGCGGCGCCGGAACGACCTGCTCGGCGGCCCAGGCGGCAGGTGCCGCGGCGAGCAGGACCAGCAGGAACAAGCGGTGCACTAAGGTGGTGATGTTCATCCGTCTCTCGAATAGCTAGGTAGGTGAATCAGGCCCTTGCGGGCATTGCTACGGTGCCGGGCGGCGTCAGTCCGGCCGCACCAGCGTCGGCTGGCCGAGGCTGGCCAGCCGCAGGGAGTCCTGCAGCTGCAGGGCCTCATCCTGAGTGTCGATCGGCCCCAGGCGCACCCGGTGCAGGACCTGCTGGTTGCGCACGACCGAGCTGATAAACACCGGCGCAGTCCCCACCACCGAGCTCAGCTTGGCCTTGAGGAGTTCCGCAGCGTCCGGGTTGGCGAAGGCGCCCACCTGGAGATACAGCCCAGCGGCTGGGGCAGAAGCGTTTTTTTTTACCGCCACCTCGACCGGCAGGACGGCGGCGGCATGCTGCTCCGGCGGCGGCGTCCAGGTCTCGATGGGCGCGGCCACCGGCTGCGGCACGCTGCGCACCTCGCTGGGCGCCGGCAGGCTCATCAGCTTGTTGCTGCGCGGGGCGCCGGCATTGCTGGCCAGCACCATCGGCACCGGCCGGCCCTGCTGGGCCCACCACTGCTGCGGGTCGATGCCCTCGACCTTGACCCGCGCGGTGCCGGTCTCGGCATAGCCGAGCTTCTTCGCCGCGGCGAAGGACAGGTCGATGATGCGGTCGGAATAGAACGGCCCGCGGTCGTTGACCCGCAGGATCACGCTCCGGCCGTTGTCCAGGTTGGTGACCCGCACGTAGCTGGGCAGCGGCAGGGTCTTGTGCGCGGCGGTCATGCCGTACAGGTCGTAGGTCTCGCCGTTGGCGGTGGCCTGGCCGTGGAACTTGGTGCCGTACCAGGAGGCGGTGCCGGTGGCGCGGTAGTTGCGCGCATCCTGGATCGGATAGTAGGGCTTGCCGAACACCGTGTAGGGACTGGCCTTGACCGGGCCGTTGTGCGGCATCGGCACGGCGTCGGGGATGCGCGACACGTCGACGTCCCACCAGGGCGCGCCGTCGCGGTGCGGGCGGGCGTAGCTGCCCGGGCCGGAAACGGCCTGGTCGCTGTCGACCGGCGCGCGCGAGGTGGTGCAGCTGCTCAGCAGGGCCAGGCTGCACAGTACGGCCAGCGGCAGCCGTGGCAGGGATGGGCGCATGTCAGAACTCCTGGCGCTGCGCATGCAGCGCGCTGGAGAGCTGGTGCACGGCCATGGCGTACATCACGCTGCGGTTGTAGCGGGTGATCACGTAGAAGTTGGGCAGGCCCATCCAGAACTCGTCGCCCTGTTCGCCCTCGAGGCGGAAGGCGGTCACCGCGTAGTTGTCCTCCACCGCATCCAGCGGGGTCCAGCCGAGCTGGCGCAGGTCGCCCACCGACTTGACCGGCTCCAGGCCCTGGGTCAGGCCGTCGGCGAAGCGGGTACCGGCGACGCGCGCGCGGGTCACCACCGGGTCGCCGGCCACCCAGCCGTGGCGGTGGAAGTAGCTGGCCACGCTGCCGATGGCGTCCACCGGATTGCCCCAGATGTCGATGTGGCCGTCGTGGTCGAAGTCCACCGCATAGGCGCGGAAGCTGCTCGGCATGAACTGCGGCAGGCCCATGGCGCCGGCGTAGGAGCCCTTGAGGCTGAGCGGATCGACCTGCTGCTCGCGGGTCAGCAGGAGGAACTCGCGCAGCTCCTTGCGGAAGAAGTCGGCGCGCGGCGGATAGTCGAAGCCGAGGGTGGCCAAGGCGTCGAGTACCCGCCAGTTGCCGGTGTTGCGGCCGAAGAAGGTTTCCACGCCGATGATCGCCACGATCACCTGGGCCGGCACGCCGTACTCGCGCTCGGCGCGCGCCAGCGCCTCGGCGTGCTGGTTCCAGAACGCCACGCCCTGGTCGATGCGCGCCTGGGTGATGAAGATCGGCCGGTACTCCTTCCACGGCTTGACCCGCTCGGCCGGCCGCGAGATGGCGTCGAGGATCGGCTGCTTGCGCTCGGCGGCGCCGAGCAGCGCCTGCAGCTGCGGTGCGGTGAAACCGTGCTCGCGCACCATCTCGCCGATGAAGGCATCGACCGCGGGTGAACTCTGGTAGTCCCCAGCCATGGCCGGCGCGGCGATGCCGAGCAGACCGGCCAGGCCGATCCGGCACACGCCCTGCCGAACCCATGCGCGCACTCTGTGCATTGTGCTTTTCACTCCGAGTCTCAAACCTGGGCGATCCATTTGCGGTGCGTATGGATCGCCATCAAAATGCCGAATCCTGACATCAGCGTCACCAGCGAAGTTCCGCCGTAGCTGATGAAAGGCAGCGGCACCCCCACCACCGGCAGCAGGCCGCTGACCATGCCGATGTTGACGAAAACGTAGACGAAGAAGGTCAGGGTGATGCTCCCCGCCAGCAGCTTGCCGAACAGGGTCTGCGCCTGCACCGTGATCACCAGCCCCCGGGCGATCAGCAGCAGGTAGACCACCAGCAGCAGGCACACGCCGACCATGCCGAACTCTTCGCTGAGCACGGCAATGATAAAGTCCGTATGGCTTTCCGGCAAAAAATCCAGGTGCGACTGGGTGCCCAGCAGCCAGCCCTTGCCGAACACCCCGCCCGAGCCGATGGCCGCCTTGGACTGGATGATGTTCCAGCCGGTGCCCAGCGGGTCGCTCTCCGGATCGAGGAAAGTGTGCACGCGCTGCTTCTGGTAGTCGTGCAGCACGAAGTACCACATGGCCACCGCGACCGGCACCGCCGCGGCGATCGCCCCGCCGATCCACCACCAGCGCAGACCGCCGATGTACAGCACGAAGGCGCCGGAGGCGAGGATCAGCATGGCGGTGCCGAGGTCGGGCTGCTTGAGGATCAGCACGAAGGGCACGCCGATCAGCGCCAGGGCGATCAGCAGGTGCTTGAAGCTGGGGGGCAGGCTGCGGCTGGACAGGTACCAGGCGATGGTCGCCGGCATGATCAGCTTCATGAACTCCGAGGGCTGGAAGCGGATCACCCCGGGAATGTTGATCCAGCGCGTGGCGCCCATCGCCGTGTAGCCGACGAACTCCACCGCCAGCAGCAGCAGCACGCCGCAACCATAGGCCAGCGGCGCCCAGCGCGCCATGAAGCGCGGCTCCAGCTGGGCGATGGTGCACATCGCCACCAGGCCGATGCCGAACGAGGTGGTCTGCTTGAGCAGCAGCTCCCAGTGCTTGCCGCCGGCCGACCAGAGCACGAACAGGCCGACCACGCCGAGGGTCACCAGCAGCAGCAGCAGCGGGCCGTCGATGTGCAGGCGCTGCAGCAGGCTGGCGCGGCGGCGCAGCACGTCCTCCCCGGACAGGGTGCGGTCGAAGCTCGGGCTAGTGTTCACGGGCCACCTCTGCCGCCGGCGGCGGCGCGAATTCGGGCTTGAGCCGGCGATGCTCGTCGAGCAGCCAGGCGTCCAGCACCTGCTTGGCCACCGGGCCGGCCACGCCGGAGCCGGACTCGCCGTTCTCCACCATCACCGCCACGGCGATCTTCGGGTCGTTGGCGGGCGCGAAGGCGACGAACAGCGCGTGGTCGCGATGGCGCTCGCGCACCTTGTTGCGGTCGTACTTCTCGCCCTGGCGGATCGCCACCACCTGCGCCGTGCCGCTCTTGCCGGCGATCAGGTAGGGCGAGCCGAGGCCGAGCTTGTGCGCGGTGCCGCGCGCGCCGTGCACCACCTCGACCATGCCGCGGGTGACCTGGTCCCAGTAGCGCGGGTTGCTGGCGACGATGTTCGGCGGCGTGTCGCGCTCCTCCAGCAGGCCGGAGGCCATCAGCTGCTCGGCGCTCATGCCGTCGGCGTCCCTGAGCAGGCGCGGGCGCACCCAGCGGCCGCGATTGGCGATCAGCGCGGTGGCCTGGGCCAGCTGCAGCGGGGTGGTCAGCATGTAGCCCTGGCCGATGCCGGTGATCACCGTCTCGCCGGGGAACCAGCCCTGGCGGCGGTTGGCGCGCTTCCATTCGCGCGAGGGCATCAGCCCGGCGGCTTCCTCGGACAGGTCGAGGGACACCCGCTGACCGAGACCGAAGGCGCTCATGTACTGGTGCAGGCGGTCGATGCCGAGCTTGATCGCCAGGTCGTAGAAATAGGTGTCGTTGGAGCGCGCCAGGGCCAGGTTGAGGTCGACCCAGCCGTCGCCGCTGCGGTTCCAGTTGCGGTACTTGTGGCTGTTGCCCGGCAGCTGGTAGTAGCCCGGGTCGTAGACGCGGCTCGCCGAATTGACCACCCCGGCGTCCAGGCCGGCCAGCGCCACCTGCGGCTTGACCGTCGAGCCCGGCGGATACAGGCCGCGCAGCACGCGGTTGTACAGCGGCCGGTCGATGGAGTCGCGCAGCGCCGCATAGTCCTTGAAACCGATGCCGGTGACGAACAGGTTGGGATTGAAGCTCGGCTGGCTGACCATCGCCAGCACGCCGCCGGTGGCCGGCTCGATGGCGATCACCGCGCCACGGCGGCCGCCCAGCGCCGCCTCGGCGGCCTCCTGCAGCTTGAGATCGAGGTGCAGGCGGATGTCCTTGCCGGGGATCGGGTCGGTGTGCTTGAGCACGCGCAGCACGCGGCCGCGGGCGTTGGTCTCGACCTCCTCGTAGCCGACCTGGCCGTGCAGCACGTTCTCGTAGAACTTCTCCGCGCCGGTCTTGCCGATGTGGTGGGTGCCGCTGTAGTCCACCGGGTCGAGCCTCTTCAGCTCCTGTTCGTTGATCCGCCCGACGTAGCCCACCGAGTGGGCGAAGTGCTCGCCCTGCGGGTAGTGGCGCACCAGCTGGGCGACCACGTCGACGCCGGGCAGGCGGAACTGGTTGACCGCGATGCGGGCGATCTGCTCCTCGGTCAGCTCGAAGAGGATCGGCACCGGCTCGAACGGCCGCCGCCCCTGGCGCACGCGCTTCTCGAACAGCGCGCGCTCTTCCTCGCCCAGCTCGAGCACCTCGACGATGGTGTCGAGCACCTGACGCCAGTCGTCGGCGCGCTCGCGGCTCACCGTCAGGCTGAAGCTCGGCCGGTTGTCGGCGATGATCACCCCGTTGCGGTCGTAGATCAGCCCGCGGGTCGGCGGCAGCGGCTGCACGTGGATGCGGTTGTTCTCCGCCAGCGTCGAGTGGTGCTCGTACTGGATCACCTGCAGGTAGTACATGCGCGCCACCAGCACGCCGGTGAGCAGCAGGACGAAGATCGCGCCGACGATCGCCCGGCTGCGCACCAGGCGGGCATCGCGTTCGTGGTCCTTGAGCTGGATCGGCTGCGGCATGGAGGCGCGGTTACTTGTGGTACGGATGGCCGGACAGCACGGTCCAGGCGCGGTAGATCTGCTCGCCGAGCAGCACCCGCACCAGCGGGTGCGGCAGGGTCAGCGGCGACAGCGACCAGCGCTGCTCGCTGCGCGCGCACACCTCCGGCGCCAGCCCTTCCGGGCCGCCGACCATCAGGTTGACGGTGCGCGCGTCGAGGCGCCAGCGGTCCAGCTCGGCGGCCAGCTGCTCGGTGCTCCACGGCTTGCCATGGACCTCGAGAGTGACCACGCGCTCCCCGGGCTGCACCCGCGCCAGCATCGCCTCGCCCTCCTGGCGGATCAGGCGGGCAACGTCGGCATTCTTGCCGCGGGTGCTCAGCGGGATCTCCACCAGCTCGAGGGCCAGCTCGGGCGGCAGGCGCTTGACGTACTCCTGCCAGCCCTCCTCGACCCAGCGCGGCATCCGCGAGCCGACGGCGATCAGTCGGATGCGCATGCCGGGCGTTACTCCTGCGACTGCTGGGCGCGGCTCTGCTCGGCGCCCTGCCACAGGCGCTCGAGGTCGTAGAACTGGCGGGTGGCAGCCTGCATCACGTGCACCACCACGTTGCCGAGGTCGATCAGGCCCCACTCGCCGGAGTCCAGGCCTTCGCTGCCGATCGGTCGCACGCCCTGCTCCTTGGTCTTTTCCAGCACGGTTTCGGCCAGCGACTTGACGTGGCGGCTGGAGCTGCCGGTGGCGATCACCATGAAGTCGGTGATGCTGGTCTTCTCGCGCACGTCGATGGTGAGGATGTCCTGACCTTTCAGTTCTTCCAGGGCGGCGATCACCACCTGGACCAGTTGTTCGGCTTGCATTGTCGGATGTTCACTCTTGGGTAGATGGGGTGGCACGGTACAGACCGTGCGTGTGGATGTAGGCCAGCACCGCGTCGGGTACCAGGAAGCGGATCGAGCGGCCGGCGGCCAGGCGCTCGCGGATGCCGGTGGCGGAGATCGCCAGCGGCATCTGCCAGACGAAGGCGATCTGCCCCGCCGGCCCCCTGAGCGCCTGCGGATCGCTGGCGCTGCGCGCGGCCAGCAGGTCGCGCAGGGCTTCCGGCGCCTCGCTGTCGGCGTCCGGGCGCTGCAGCACGACGATGTGGCAGTGGTCGAGCAACTCCTGCCAGCGGTGCCAGGTCGGCAGGCCGCAGAAGGCGTCCCAGCCGACCAGCAGCAGCAGCTGGACCTCGCCGCCCAGCTCGGCGCGCAGCGACTCCAGGGTGTCGATGGTCCACGACGGCTTGTCGCGCCACAGCTCGCGGTCGTCGACCGCCAGCGGCGGCACGTCGGCCACCGCCAGGCGCACCATGTCCAGGCGCTGCTGCGCGCTCACCTGCGGCGTGCCGCGGTGCGGCGGGCGGGCGCTGGGGATCAGGCGCAACTCGTCGACGGCGAACTGCTCGGCCACCTCGAGCGCGGCACGCAGGTGGCCGATGTGGATGGGGTCGAAGGTGCCGCCGAGCAGACCGATGCGTCGGATCATCAGCCGCGCACGTGACCGTCGCCGAACACCACGTACTTCTCGCTGGTCAGCCCCTCCAGGCCGACCGGGCCGCGGGCGTGCAGCTTGTCGGTGGAGATGCCGATCTCGGCGCCCAGGCCGTACTCGAAGCCGTCGGCGAAGCGGGTCGAGGCGTTGACCATCACCGAGCTGGAATCCACCTCGGTGAGGAAACGCCGCGCGTCGGTGAAGCTCTCGGTGATGATCGCGTCGGTGTGGTGCGAGCCGTAGTGGTTGATGTGCTCGATGGCCTGCTCCAGCGAGTCGACCACGCGGATCGACAGGATCGCCGCGTTGTACTCGGTGTGCCAGTCCTCCTCGGTCGCCTCCAGCACGTCGGCGCCGAGCAGCGCGCGGGTCGCCGCGCAGCCGCGCAGCTCGACGCCCTTGGCACGGTAGATCTCGGCCAGCGGCGGCAGCACGCGCGCGGCGATGGCCTCGTGCACCAGCAGGGTCTCCATGGTGTTGCACGGCGCATAGCGCTGGGTCTTGGCGTTGTCGGCGACGCGGATCGCCTTGCCCTCGTCGGCGGCGACGTCGATGTAGACGTGGCAGATGCCGTCCAGGTGCTTGATCACCGGCACGCGGGCGTCGCGGCTGATGCGCTCGATCAGGCCCTTGCCGCCGCGCGGCACGATGACGTCGACGAACTCGGGCATGGCGATCAGTTGGCCCACCGCCGCGCGGTCGGTGGTCTCCACCACCTGCACGCAGGCCGCCGGCAGGCCGGCCTCGGCCAGGCCCTGCTGGATGCAGGCAGCGATGGCGCGATTGGAGTGGATCGCCTCGGAGCCGCCGCGCAGGATGGTGGCGTTGCCGGACTTCAGGCACAGGCTGGCGGCGTCGATGGTCACGTTGGGGCGCGACTCGTAGATGATGCCGATCACCCCCAGCGGCACGCGCATCTTGCCGACCTGGATGCCCGAGGGCAGGTAGCGCATGTCGCGGATGGTGCCGATCGGGTCGGGCAGGCCGGCGACCTGGCGCAGGCCCTCGATCATGTCGTCGATGCGTGCCGGGGTCAGCGCCAGGCGGTCGAGCATGGCCTCGTCCAGGCCGTTGGCGCGGCCGTTGTCCAGGTCCTGCTCGTTGGCGCGGATCAGCTCCTCGCGTGCGGCGTCGAGGGCGCGCGCGGCGGCCAGCAGGGCGTTGTTCTTCTGCGCGGTGGTGGCGCGAGCGGTGACGCGCGAGGCCTCGCGCGCGGCGCGACCCAGGCGGGTCATGTAATCGAGTACGGACTCGGTCATGGTCTCGGCGATCCGACGGCTGGAAAAAGTCGTCGATTATAGCCCTGCCAGCCGGGCCGCGCCCAGCAGCAACGGGCGGACGGCAGGAGCCGCTCGTTGCCGGGTGTTGCTATCATGGCCGCCCTTCCGTCACCCGCCCGCGCCAGATGACCGCCTCGCCTGCCCCCGCTACCCTGCCCTGGCCCGGCGCCCGCCCGCTGGCCGACGCCTTCTTCGACCGCGACGCCTGCCTGGTGGCGCGCGAACTGCTCGGCAAGGTGATCCGCCACCGGGTCGACGGCCTGTGGCTGAGCGCGCGGATCATCGAGACCGAGGCCTACTACCTGACCGACCGGGGCAGCCACGCCTCGCTCGGCTACACCCACAAGCGCCGCGCACTGTTCATGGACGGCGGGCACATCTACATGTACTACGCGCGCGGCGGCGACTCGCTGAACTTCAGCGCCCACGGCGCCGGCAACGCGGTGCTGATCAAGTCCGGCGCCCCCTGGCAGGATGCACTGAGCGGCGCGGATTCGCTGGCACGGATGCAGGCCAACAACCCCGACCGCCAGGGCCGGCCGCGCCCGCCGGAAAAGCTGTGCGCCGGGCAGACCCTGCTGTGCCGCGCCCTCGGCCTCAAGGTGCCGGACTGGGACGGTGCGCGCTTCGACTGGCAGCGCCTGTTCGTCGAGGACGTCGGCGAGCGGCCGGCGCGGATCGTGCAGACCACCCGTCTGGGCATCCCCCGCGGGCGCGACGACCACCTCGAATACCGCTTCGTCGATGCCGCCTGGGCCCGCCACTGCACGCGCAACCCGCTGCGCCGCGGCCAGCGCGAAGGCAGCGACTTCCATCTGATCGACGTCAAGGAGCAAGACGCATGAGCCAGTGGCTCGACAGCCTCACCGCCTGGCTGGGCGCCCATCCCGAGTGGCTGGGCCTGGCCATCTTCCTGATCGCCTGCATCGAATGCCTGACCATCGCCGGCATCGTGGTGCCGGGCACCGTGCTGCTGTTCGCCGTCGCCGCCCTCGCCGGCGGCGGCGCGCTGACGCTGTGGCAGACCCTGCTGCTCGGCTATGCCGGCGGCCTGCTCGGAGACGCGCTGTCCTATGCCCTCGGCCGGCGCTTCCACGAGGACATCCGCCGCCTGCCGCTGCTGCGCCGCCATCCGGAATGGCTGGCCCAGGCCGAGTTCTACTTCCAGCGCTACGGGGTGATCAGCCTGCTGCTCGGCCGCTTCATCGGCCCGCTGCGGCCGATGCTGCCGACCGTCGCCGGCATGCTCGACATGCCGCTGCCGCGCTTCGCCGCGGTCAGCCTGGTGGCCGCCGCCGGCTGGGCGACGGCCTACCTGCTGCCCGGCTGGATGACCGGCGCGGCCCTGCGCCTGCCGCTGCCGGAAGGCTTCTGGTGGCAGGCCGGCGTGCTGGCCGGCGGTCTGGCCGCGCTGCTGGTGCTGGCCGCCCAGGCCAGTCTGCGCGAACGGCGCGCGGCGGCGCCGCTGGCCGCGGCGCTGGGCGCCGCGCTGCTGCTGGCCCTGTTCGCCGGCTGGCGGCTGTTCGCCGCCTTCGACCAGGCGCTGCTGGAGCTGGCGCAGCGCCTGCGCACCCCGGCGCTGGACCAGTGGATGGTGGAGCTGACCCGGCTGGGCGACTTCGCAGTGCAACTGGCCGCCGGCGCGGCGCTGCTCCTGCTGCTGGCGCTGCAGCGTCAGTGGCGCGCCCTGCTGTTCGCCACGCTGGCCCTGGCCGGCACTGCGCTGGCCAACCAGGGACTCAAGCTGCTGTTCGCCCGCGCCCGCCCGGAGATCCTGCTGCAGCCGCTGGACGGCTTCAGCCTGCCCAGCGGGCACAGCTCGGCGGCCTTCGCCCTCTGCCTGGCGCTCGGCGTGCTGGCCGGGCGTGGCGCGCCGGCACGCATCCGCCTGGCCTGGCTGCTGCTCGCCAGCCTGCCGGCCACGGCGATCGCCGTCTCGCGGGTCTATCTCGGCGTGCACTGGCCGACCGACGTGCTGGCCGGCGCACTGCTCGCCGGCAGCCTCTGCGCCCTCGCCCTGCTGCTGGTGCAGTGGCGCCAGCCGCTGCCGGCCAGCGGTCACCTGCGCGGCTGGCTGCTGCTGCCCCCGGCCCTGCTGGTGCTGACCAGCCTGCTCGGCTGGCTGCCCGGCGCGGAAATGGCGCTGTACCACCGCTGAATCAGGCGACCGTGGCCACCACCAGCGGCAGCAGGATGGCGGTGGCACCGCCCATCAGGCTCATCGCCAGCGCCGAGAAGGCGCCGGTTTCCTCGCCCTCCTGCAGCGCCTGGGCGGTCCCCACCGCATGGGCGGTGAGGCCGAGGGCCATGCCGCGCGCCGCCGGATTGCGCACGCCGATACGGGTCAGCAGGGCCGGGCCGCAGATCGCCCCGATCACCCCGGTGATCAGCACGAACACCGCCGCCAGCGCGGCGATGCCGCCGAGCTGCTCGGCGACCAGCATGGCGATCGGCGAGGTCACCGACTTGGGCAGCAGGGTCATCTGCATCACGTGGTCGGCACCGAACAGCCAGGCGAAGCCGATGCCCAGCGCGGTGGCCAGGCTGCCGGCCAGCGCCAGGGTGATCAGGATCGGCCAGAGCAGCTGGCGGATGCGCTTGAGATTGAGGAACAACGGGATGGCCAGGGCTACGGTGGCCGGGCCGAGGAACACGCTGAGCATGCTGACGCTGGCGCGGTACTCGGCGTAGTCGATGCCGCACAGCAGCAGCACGCCGATCACCAGGGTCATCGACAGCAGCACCGGCTGCAGGAACACCCAGCGGGTGCGCTCGAACAGCGCCAGGGCCAGCTGGTAGGCGCCGAGGGTGATGCCGAAGCCGAACAGCGGATGCTGGAGAATCGCCTGCGCGGCGGCGCTCAGGGAGCCACTCATGCCTCGGGCTCCCGGCGCTGCTGACGGTCGATCAGGCGCTGCATCAGCCAGCCGGCGAACAGCATGGCGATCAGCAGCGACAGCACCAGGGTGCCGGCCAGCGCCCAGAAATCGGCGGCGATCGCCTCGGCGTAGGCCATCACCCCCACTGCCGGCGGCACCAGCAGCAGCGGCAGGTAGCGCAGCAGGGCGCCGCCCGCCTCGCCGACCGGCGCCGGCACCTCGCCGCGCCAGACCAGGAAACCGAACAGCAGCAGCATGCCGATGATCGGCCCCGGCAGCATCGGCAACAGCAGCACGTTCAGCCCCGTACCCAGCAGCTGGAACAGCACCAGCCAGCTAATCCCCCGCAACAGCATCGCAACCCCTCCATGAACTCGACCGCATTATAGGGCCTCGCCCAGCAACTACACTTTGGATGTACTTGACCCTGCGCCGACCGCCATGGTGATCTAGGGCCATAGCCGCCGGCACCGGGCGCGCCGACGCAGAATAACAAACAGAACGAGCAGCCAATGCCGCACTCCAACAGTCCCCACCACCTGCTGATTTTCGGCGCCAGCGGCCTGGCCGGCGAGCACCTGCTCGACCGCACCCTATGCGAGCCGACCGTGCAGCGCGTGCTGGCCCCCAGCCGGCGGCCGCTGTCGGTTCACCCACATCTGGAGAACCCGCGCGGCAATCTGCTGGAAATCCTCCCTCGCCTCGCCGGTCCCGTCGATACCGCCTTCTGCTGCCTGGGCACTACCCTGCGCCAGGCCGGCTCCGAATCCGCGTTCCGCGCCATCGACCACGACCTGGTGATCGCCTGCGCCCGGCGTGCCCGCGAACTGGGCGCGCGCCACTTGCTGGTGCTCAGCTCACTGGGCGCCGACCCGCATTCCAAGGTGTTCTACAGCCGCATCAAGGGCGAGATGGAGGAGGCGCTGAAGGCCCAGGACTGGCCGCAGCTGACCATCGCCCGCCCCTCCCTGCTGCTCGGCCCGCGCCGCGAACAGCGCCCGCTGGAACAGGCCTTCGCACCCATGGCACGCCTGTTGCTTGGAAAGTGGCGCGCCATTTCGGTATGCGTACTCGCCCGCGCCCTCTGGCGCCTGGCCCTCGAGGAAGGGCGAGGCGTCCGGGTGATCGAGTCGGACGAGCTGCGCCGGCTGGGACGCTGAGCGACGCATCACCGAGCTGTCACAACCGGCCTGTAGGCTGGGCAAACGCCGTACGAAAAGCCGCGAGAACAGCGGCACAACCGCAAAACGACCCGAGGGACTCGAGATGACCGCTTTCAACCCCTGGCAGGAACAAGGACTTCACGGCCGCGCCGTCATCGAGGCGCAGCGCTGCTGGCTGGGCCAGCTGGCGGAAGCCCTCAGCGCCCGCCTGCAGCAGGACTGCTCGCAGCCGGCGATCGGCGAATGCCTGGAGCGCCTGATGAGCGGCCTGCTGCAGTCGCTGGTCAGCGAGGAGGAGGCCTATCTGGAACTCGGCCAGCCGGCCGACGCCGCCCATGTCGATGCCCACAATCAGCTGTGCATGGACGTTCTCGAGCTGATCAAGCGCCACGAGCGCGGCGAACCGGTCGGCCTGCAGCTGCTGCAGCTGCTGCAGGGCTGGCTGGAGCGCCACTGCGCGCAGAGCGACCGCCTCGCCCTGCACTGACAGCCTGCCCGGCGCCGCCCGAACGGACGGCGCGCCCAGAGCGAATCCCCTTGCCGCGGCGCCCTGCGACCAGCTGGGCGCCGCGTCGGTCAGCGTGCGCCCGGACGCTTGCCGCCCGGCTTCTTCTTGCCGCGGGCGAAGGCCTGCGCCTTGCCCTCCTCGCCCTTGTTCCACGCCTTGCTGCCATCGCTGGCGCGCGGCGGCAGACCGCTGTGCTGGGTGAGCAGCGGCTTGCCCGCGGCGGCGCCGACCTTGCGGCTGCCGGCCGGGGTGGAGTTCTTGCGCCGCGCGCTCTGGTAGCCGCCGTCGCCCGCTGGCTGGGTGGCCGGGATCAGCTGGTGCTTGGCCGGACCGATCAGGTCGGCGCGGCCCATTTCCTTGAGCGCCTCGCGCAGCATCGGCCAGTTCTTCGGGTCGTGGTAGCGCAGGAAGGCCTTGTGCAGGCGGCGCTGGCGCTCGCCCTTGACGATGTACACCTCGTCGCTCTTGTAGGTGACCTTGCGCAGCGGATTGCGCCGCGAATGGTACATGGCGGTGGCGGTGGCCATCGGCGACGGGTAGAAGGCCTGCACCTGGTCGGCGCGGAAACCGTTGCGCTTGAGCCACAGGGCGAGGTTCATCATGTCCTCGTCGGTGGTGCCCGGGTGCGCGGCGATGAAGTAGGGGATCAGGTACTGCTCCTTGCCCGCCTCCTTCGAGAACTTCTCGAACATCTTCTTGAAGCGGTCGTAGGTGCCGATGCCCGGCTTCATCATCTTGTCCAGCGGGCCGCGCTCGGTGTGCTCCGGAGCGATCTTCAGGTAGCCGCCGACGTGGTGGGTGACCAGCTCGCGCACGTACTCCGGCGACTCCACGGCGAGGTCGTAGCGCAGGCCGGAGGCGATCAGGATCTTCTTCACCCCGGGCAGGGCGCGGGCGTCGCGGTACAGCTGGATCAGCGCCGAGTGGTCGGTGTTGAGGTTGTCGCAGATGCCCGGATACACGCACGACGGCTTGCGGCAGGCCGCCTCGATCTCGCGGCTCTTGCAGGCGATGCGGTACATGTTGGCGGTGGGACCGCCCAGATCGGAGATCACCCCGGTGAAGCCCGGCACCTTGTCGCGGATCTCCTCGATCTCGCGCAGGATCGACTCCTCCGAGCGGTTCTGGATGATCCGCCCCTCGTGCTCGGTGATCGAGCAGAAGGTGCAGCCGCCGAAGCAGCCGCGCATGATGTTCACCGAGAAGCGGATCATCTCGTAGGCCGGGATCTTCTCGCCCTGGTAGACCGGGTGCGGCACGCGGGCGTAGGGCAGGCCGAAGACGTAGTCCATCTCCTCGGTGGTCAGCGGGATCGGCGGCGGATTCAGCCAGACGTCCTGCTCGCCGTGGCGCTGCACCAGCGCGCGGGCGTTGCCCGGATTGGTCTCCAGGTGCAGCACGCGGTTGGCGTGGGCGTAGAGCACCGCATCGCTCTTCACCTTCTCGTAGGACGGCAGGCGGATCACCGTGCGCTCGCGGGTCAGTTTCGGATGCGGCAGCAGCTCGACCGGCCTGGCCTCGTTGGGATCTTCCACGCCGCCTTTGCCCTGCTCGATCGCGCAGGCCTCGAGATCCTGGGTGTTGACGTAGGGGTTGATGATCTTGTCGATGCGCCCCGGGCGGTCGATGCGCGTGGAGTCGATCTCGAACCAGCCCTCGGGGGTGCCGCGGCGCACGAAGGCGGTGCCGCGCACGTCGTCGATCGACTGGACCGGCTCGCCGGCGGCCAGCCGCTGGGCGACCTCGACGATGGCGCGCTCGGCGTTGCCGTAGAGCAGGATGTCGGCCTTGGCGTCCATCAGGATCGAGTGGCGCACCTTGTCCTGCCAGTAGTCGTAGTGGGCGATGCGCCGCAAGGAGGCCTCGATGCCGCCGAGCACGATGGGCACGCCCTTGTAGGCCTCGCGGCAGCGCTGGCTGTAGACCATGCTGGCGCGGTCCGGGCGCTTGCCGGCCACGCCGCCGGGGGTGTAGGCGTCGTCGGAGCGGATCTTGCGGTCGGCGGTGTAGCGGTTGATCATCGAGTCCATGTTGCCCGCCGCCACGCCGAAGAACAGGTTCGGCGCACCGAGCTTCATGAAGTCGTCCTTCGACTGCCAGTCCGGCTGGCTGATGATGCCGACGCGGAAGCCCTGCGCCTCGAGCAGGCGGCCGATGATCGCCATGCCGAACGACGGGTGGTCGACGTAGGCGTCGCCGGTGACGATGATCACGTCGCAGGAATCCCAGCCCAGCAGGTCCATCTCCTCCCGGCTCATCGGCAGGAAGGGCGCGGGCCCGAAACATTCGGCCCAGTACTTGGGATAGTCGAACAGCGGCTTGACGGCTTGCATGGCGGTGACCAGAAACTCTCGGCGGGAATTGCGCGGGCGCGGAGGATAGCACAAAAAGTGTACAAGTCCGACGCCCGGAGTCGGGATTGGTGCCTCAGTAGCGGTGCCGGCGCGCCACCCGCGCGGTGACCTTGCTGAGCAGCTCGTAGCCGATGGTGCCGCAGGCGGCGGCCACCTCGTCGACCGGCAGCTGCGCGCCCCACAGTTCCACCGGCGTGCCGACCTGCGCCTCGGGCACGGCGGTGATATCCACGGTCAGCAGGTCCATCGACACCCGTCCCACCAGCGGCACGCGGCGGCCGCCGACCAGCACCGGGGTGCCGGCCGGCGCACAGCGCGGATAGCCGTCGGCATAGCCGCAGCTGATGGTGCCGATGCGCGTCGGCCGCTGCGCCACCCAGCCGGCGCCGTAGCCGACGCTCTCCCCGGCCGGCACCTCGCGCACGGCGGTCAGCGCCCCGCTCAGGGTCATCGCCGGGCGCAGGTCGAACTCGGCGGCCGGGCGCTCGGCGAACGGGCTGGCGCCGTAGAGCATGATGCCGGGGCGCAGCCAGTCCAGGTGCGCTTCCGGGCGGCTGAGGATGGCCGCCGAGTTGGCCAGCGAGCGGTTGGCGAAGGCCAGGTCGTCGAGGCCGCGGTAGCAGTCCAGCTGAATCTGGTTGAGCGGATGCCCGGGCAGGTCGGCGCAGGCGAAGTGGCTGAGCAGGTTGAGTTCGGCCACCTGCTCGGCGCCGGCCAGGCGCGCATGCCAGGCGCGCAGTTCGTCGGCAGCGAAGCCCAGACGGTGCATGCCGGAATCCAGCTTGAGCCAGACGTTGAGTGGGCGCACCAGGCTGCTGGCGAGCAGCGCCTCGGCCTGCTCGCGGCTCTGCACCACCACGTCGAGGCCGAGCTGGGCGGCCATCAGGTATTCCTTGGCCTCGAAGCAGCCCTGCAGCAGCAACACCCGCGCCCGGCCGTGCAGGCCGCGCACCTCGCCGGCCTCCTCCAGGCAGGCGACCACGAAGCCGTCGGCCTCCGGCAGGGCGCTGACCACCTCGCGCGCACCGTGGCCGTAGGCGTTGGCCTTGACCACCGCGAACACCTGCCGACCCGGCGCGCAGGCCCTGGCCAGCGCGTAGTTGTGGCGGATGGCGGACAGATCGATGGTGGCAACCAAGGGGCGCATGGGCGGGGCCTCGAAACGGAAAACGGGCGTCCATCTTACCCGCTGGACGCCCGTTTTCCTTGATCGGCCACAGTCCGGCGATCATTCGTCCTCGAAGTTGTACATCCCCGGCGCGAGGTTCTCGAAGCGGGTGTACTTGCCGAGGAAGGCCAGACGCACGGTACCGATCGGGCCGTTCCGCTGCTTGCCGATGATGATCTCGGCGACGCCCTTGTGCTCGGTCTCCGGGTGGTACACCTCGTCGCGGTAGACGAACATGATCACGTCGGCGTCCTGCTCGATGGCGCCCGATTCGCGCAGGTCCGAGTTGACCGGGCGCTTGTTGGGCCGCTGCTCCAGCGAGCGGTTGAGCTGCGACAGGGCGATCACCGGGCAGTTGAATTCCTTGGCCAACGCCTTCAGCGAGCGGGAGATCTCGGAAATCTCGTTGGTGCGGTTCTCGCCGCCCGAGCCGCCGATCTGCATCAGCTGCAGGTAGTCGACCATGATCAGCGCCAGGTCACCGTGCTCGCGCACCAGACGGCGGGTGCGCGCGCGCATCTCCGAGGGGCTGATGCCGGCGGTGTCGTCGATGAACAGCTTGCGCTCGTTGAGCAGGTTGACCGCCGAGGTCAGGCGCGGCCAGTCGTCGTCGTCAAGGCGACCGGAACGCACCTTGGTCTGGTCGATGCGCCCCAGCGAGGACAGCATACGCATCACCAGCGACTCGCCGGGCATCTCCAGCGAGTACACCAGCACCGCCTTGTCGCTGCGCAGCACGGCGTTCTCCACCAGGTTCATGGCGAAGGTGGTCTTGCCCATCGACGGGCGGCCGGCGACGATGATCAGGTCGGCCGGCTGCAGGCCGCTGGTCTTCTCGTCCAGGTCGGCGAAGCCGGTGGAGATGCCGGTGATCGCCTCGTGGGTGTTGAACAGGGTATCGATGCGGTCGATGGCCTTGGTCAGCAGCTCGTTGAGACCGACCGGACCGCCGGTCTTCGGCCGCGCCTCGGCGATCTCGAAGATCTTGCGTTCGGCCTCGTCGAGGATCTCGTCGGCGCCGCGCCCCTGCGGGTTGTAGGCGCTGTCGCCGATCTCGTTGCTGATGCCGATCAGCTGGCGCAGGGTGGCGCGCTCGCGGATGATCTGCGCGTAGGCCTTGATGTTGGCCACCGACGGGGTGTTCTTGGCCAGCTCGCCGAGGTAGGCCAGGCCGCCGACCTGGGCCAGTTGGCCTTCCTTGTCGAGCTGCTCGGACAGGGTGACCACGTCGAACGGCTGGTTGCGCTCGGCCAGCTTGTAGATGGCCCGGAAGATCAGCCGATGGTCGTGGCGATAGAAATCGCCGTCGGAGACCAGATCGAGCACCCGCTCCCAGGCGTTGTTGTCCAGCATCAGGCCGCCGATCACCGCCTGCTCGGCCTCGATGGAGTGCGGCGGCACCTTGAGGGCGGCGGTCTCCAGGTCGTATTGCGCGGGGACGCTGATCTCGTTCATCGCTTCGCTACCCTGTTCACCGTACTGCAGAAAGACAAAGGGCACGCCTGCAGATGCAGGGCGTGCCCGATGTTAGCTGCCCGGCATCAGAGATGCACGGGCATCGATGGCAGCCTTAGGCGGCCACCACCACCACGCGAACGGTGGCATCGACGTCGCTGTGCAGGTGCACGGCAACGTCGTACTCGCCGACCAGACGGATGGCACCGTTGGGCAGGCGGATTTCGCTCTTGGCCACTTCCACGCCGGAGGCGGTCAGGGCGTCGGCGATGTCGTGGGTGCCGATGGAGCCGAACAGCTTGCCTTCATCGCCAGCGGTGGCGGTGATGGTGACTTCCAGCTCGGCCAGCTGAGCGGCGCGGGATTCGGCGTAGGCCTTCTTCTCGGCAGCCAGCTTCTCCAGCTCGGCGCGACGGGCTTCGAACGCGGCAACGTTCTCGGCGGTAGCGGCGGTGGCCTTGCCCTGCGGCAGCAGGTAGTTGCGACCGTAACCGGCCTTGACGTTCACCTTGTCGCCCAGGTTGCCCAGGTTGGCGACTTTTTCCAGCAGGATAACTTCCATTTGGCTTTAACCTCTTAACTTTTAACCTTCACCGTCCGTGGGCCCCGGCGCATCGCGCCCGGCGCGCCCACGGAAATCAAACAGACTGTCGACCACGGCCAACACGACCAACAACGGATACACCAGCTGCATGAACAACAGCAGCGACACGTACATCCCCACCAGCCAGAAGCGCCCGAGGCGCTGCTGGGCCACCAGCCCGTGCACCAGCGCGGCGCCGGCGAAGGCCAGCGGCACGCTGCACAGCGGCGTCAGCATGGCCAGCTCGATGCCCAGCCCCGGCAGCAGGAACACGCCCACCAGCAGGGTCACGGCCAGCGGTGCCGGCAGGCGGATGGCGCGGAACTCGCGACCGAAACCGCCGGGGTTGTACAGCAGGGCCTGCCAGTAACGCCCCAGCAGCAGGCACAACAGGCTGAGCAGCTGCAGCAGCGCGGCCATCAGCCCGGTCAGCACCGGCGCCAGCAGCGCGCCGATGCGGGCCCTGTCGTCCGCGCCCATCTGCTGGTAGGCGTCGCCGAGCATCTGCGGCATCAGCTCGAGCAGCTCGGCGGCGTTGCGCTCGACCGTCTCGCCGAACACCGCGTCGATGACCACGCCATACAGCACGCCGAGCACCACGCTGGCCAGCAGCACCTGCGTCCACGACACGCTGGCGCGCAGCACCACGGCCAGGGCCAGGCTGCCGAACAGCACCAGCAGCGGCCGCGGCTCGCCGAAATGCCACCACAGCAGGGTCGGCAGCAGCGCCCACAGCACGACGCCCAGGGCGTCGTTCAGGCCGCGGCGCAGCAGGACCAGCGCGCCGGCTGCCGCGCCCACCCAGAACAGCATGGGCAGGGCTGCCGCGACGACCACCGCGAGGGTGGCCTGCAGGCGTCCACGCATGACGAAGTCAGCCAGTGCCCGCATGGGTTAATCCGTTGACCTGTCGACGGGCCTGGCCTCAGCGGCCGTGGCTGTCGGTGTAGGGCAGCAGGGCCAGGTAGCGGGCACGCTTGATGGCGGTGGCCAGCTGACGCTGATACTTGGCTTTGGTGCCGGTGATACGGCTCGGAACGATCTTGCCGGTTTCGGAGACGTAGGCCTTCAGGGTGTTGAGATCCTTGTAATCGATCTCGACAACGCCTTCAGCGGTGAAACGGCAGAACTTGCGACGACGGAAGAAACGTGCCATGAAGTGGCTCCTCAATACTGGTTACGAAGATTACTCGTCGGCGCTGTCGCCGTCGCTGCCTTCAGCGGCGCCTTCGGCGCTTTCGCTGCGGTCACGACGCTCGCGGCGCTCGTTGCGGCTTTCTTCGGCCTTGAGCATCTCGGACTGCTCGGTGACGGCGGCGTCACGACGGATCACCAGGTTGCGGATGACGGCGTCGTTGTAGCGGAAGTTGTCTTCCAGCTCGGCCAGGGCAGCGGCGCTGCACTCGACGTTCATCAGCACGTAGTGGGCCTTGTGCACGTTGTCGATGGCGTAAGCCAGCTGACGACGACCCCAGTCTTCCAGGCGGTGAACCTTGCCACCGTCTTCTTCGATGGTCTTGGTGTAACGCTCGACCATGCCGCCAACCTGCTCACTCTGATCCGGGTGAACCAGGAAGACGATTTCGTAATGACGCATAAATGCTCCTTACGGGTATGCAGCCTGCCGCCAGGATAGCGGTCAGGCAAGGAGTGGATGTTTCGTGTGTGCTTGCCGCTGGGCGGACGCGCATGCGCCTGCCGGGACGACAAGGGGCAGCATTGTACGGAGGGCAGGACCGCCCCGCAACCAGGCGGGGCGGGATTTCAGACGCCCGGGAGCGGGCGGCGCTGGCGCACCGCCTCGAACAGACAGACGCCGGTGGCCACCGAGACGTTGAGACTGCTGACGCTGCCGCCCATCGGCAGCTTGACCAGGTAGTCGCAGTGCTCGCGGGTCAGCCGGCGCATGCCCTTGCCCTCGGCGCCCATCACCAGCACGGTCGGCCCGCGCAGGTCGAGATCAAAGATCTCCTGGGTCGCCTCGCCAGCGGTGCCGACGATCCACAGGCCCTGCTGCTGCAGCTTCTCCAGGGTGCGCGCCAGGTTGGTCACCGCCACCAGCGGCACCACCTCGGCGGCGCCGCAGGCGACCTTGCGCACCGTGGCGTTGAGGGTGGCCGACTTGTCCTTGGGCACGATCACCGCCTGCACGCCGGCGGCGTCGGCGGTGCGCAGGCAGGCGCCGAGGTTGTGCGGGTCGGTCACCCCGTCGAGCACCAGCAGCAGCGGCACCGACTCGCCGCGCGCCAGCAGCTCCTCGAGGTAGTTCTCCCCCCACACCTGGCTGGGGCTGACCTCGGCGACCACGCCCTGGTGCACGCCCTCGGCCCACTCGTCCAGCTCGCGCCGCTCGCGCTGGCCGACCGGCACGCGCGCCTCACTGGCCAGCTGCACCAGCGCCTGCACCCGCGGATCCTGGCGCCCCTCGGCCAGCCACAGCTGCTTGACCCGCTTGGGGTGATGGCGCAGCAATGCCTCCACGGCATGCACGCCGTAAACCCGTTCCCACTGACTCATTCTTCGACCTTGCGTTTACGTATGACTCGCCCGGCCGATGCGTCGGTCGCGGGCTTCTTGCTGGCCTTGCTCTTGCCCTTGCCCTTGGCCGCCCCGGAAACCCGGTGCGGCCGGGGAACGGCCTTCTTCTTGTCCGCCGCCGTCTTGGCCTTGGTCTTGCCCTTGTCGCCCTTGGCCGACGGCTTCGTCGACGCCTTGGCCTCATCGAGCAGTTTCTTCTTCACCGCCCGGCTCTTCTCGACATCGATGTTGCCGAGCAGCAGGTCGGCCTGCTCGAGCAGCCCCGGAGCCACCTCCGGCAGCGCCTGCACCCGGCCGGTCTTGCCCGCCTCGCGGCGCGAAGGCGCAGGCGAGCCGGTCGCCTCCAGCTCGCGCGGCGCGCCGCGCTTGCGCTCCGGCGCCTTGCCGGCCGCCTCCCGGCCTGCCTTCGCCTGCCGCTTGCGCGCCGGCAGCGCGGTGAGCGGGTTGTCGCTGAGCTCGAAGTCGATCTTGCGCTCGTCGAGATCGACGCGCGCCACCAGCACCCCGACGCTGTCGCCGAGACGGAAGCTGCGCCCGGAGCGCTCGCCGGACAGACGATGGTGCACCGGGTCGAAGTGGTAGTAGTCGGCTGGCAGCGCAGTGACGTGCACCAGGCCCTCCACGTAGATGTCGGTCAGCTCGACGAACAGGCCGAAGCCGGTCACCGCGGTGACCACGCCGGGGAAGGTCTCGCCGACGCGGTCGCGCATGTACTCGCACTTCAGCCAGTTGACCACGTCACGGGTCGCCTCGTCGGCGCGCCGCTCGGTCATCGAGCACTGTTCGCCGAACCAGGCCAGGCGCTCCTCGTCGTAGGGATAGATGCGCGCCTTTGGCAGGCTGGCCGCGCCGACCCGCACCACCTTGTCGGTCTGCCGCTTGGAGCGGATCACGCTGCGGATCGCCCGGTGCACCAGCAGGTCCGGGTAGCGGCGGATCGGCGAGGTGAAGTGGGCGTAGGCCTCGTAGTTGAGGCCGAAGTGGCCGGCGTTCTCCGGGCTGTACACCGCCTGACTGAGCGAGCGCAGCATCACCGTCTGGATCAGGTGATAGTCCGGACGCTCGCGCACCGCCTCGAGCAGGTTGAGGTAGTCCTTGGGCGTCGGCTCGCCCTTGCCGCGATACAGGGTCAGCCCCAGTTCGGCGAGGAAGCTGCGCAGCTTCTCCAGCTTCTCCGCCGGCGGAACGTCGTGCACCCGGTACAGCGCCGGGATCTCGTGCTCCTCGAGGAAGCGCGCGGTGGCGACGTTGGCGCACAGCATGCACTCCTCGATCAGCCGGTGCGCATCATTGCGCTGGGTCGGGCGGATCTCGGTGATCTTGCGGTCGGCGCCGAAGACGATGCGCGTCTCCTGGGTCTCGAAGTCGATGGCGCCGCGCACCTGGCGCGCCGCCAGCAGCGCCTTGTACAGCGCATACAGCTGGCGCAGGTGCGGCACCAGGTGCGGCATCTGCTGACGAAGGAACCGGGCCTCGGTCGAGTTGGGCTTCTCCAGCAACTGGCTGACCTTGGTGTAGGTCAGGCGCGCATGGGAATGGATCACCGCCTCGTAGAACTGGTAGCCGGTCAGCTCGCCGCGCTTCGACACGGTCATGTCGCAGACCATGGCCAGACGGTCGACCAGCGGATTGAGCGAGCACAGGCCGTTGGACAGCTCCTCCGGCAGCATCGGAATCACCCGCTCGGGGAAGTACACCGAGTTGCCGCGCTCGATGGCCTCGGCGTCCAGCGCCGATTCGACCTTCACATAGTGGGACACGTCGGCGATGGCGACGAACAGCCGCCAGCCACCGCCCTTCAGCGCCTCGGCATACACAGCATCATCGAAGTCGCGGGCGTCCTCGCCGTCGATGGTGACGAACGACAGCTTGCGCAGATCGACGCGCTTTTCCTTGTCCTTCTCGTCCACCTCGGGCTTGAGCTTCTTCGCCTCGGCCAGCACGGCCTCCGGCCAGACGTGCGGCAGGTCGTAGCTGCGCAGCGCCACCTCGATCTCCATGCCCGGCGCCATGTAGTCGCCGAGCACCTCGACCACCTCGCCCTGGGCCTGACGGAAGGTGGTCGGCCAGACGTCGATGCGCACCTGGACGAACTGGCCATGCCGCGCCGCACCCTGCTTGCCGGGCAGCACCAGCACCTGCTGCTGGATTTTCGGGTTGTCGGCGACCACCACCGAGACGCCGCTCTCCTCGAAGAAGCGGCCGACCAGGGTCTCGTGGGCGCGACTGAGCACCTCGACCAGCGCGCCCTCGCGGCGACCGCGGCGGTCGACGCCGGAGACGCGGGCCAGCGCGGTATCGCCGTCGAACACCAGGCGCATCTGCGCCGGGCTGAGGAACAGGTCGTCACTGCCGTCGTCGGGAATCAGGAAGCCGAAGCCGTCGCGGTGGCCGCTGACGCGCCCGCGGATCAGGTCGAGCTTGTCCACCGGGGCATAGGCGCCGCGGCGGGTATAGATCAGCTGGCCATCGCGCTCCATGGCGCGCAGCCGGCGGCGCAGGGCCTCCTCGGCCTCCTCGCCAGCCAGTCCCAGCTCCTCGAACAGCTGCGCCCGGCTCGCCGGCGCACCGCGCTCGGCCAGGTAGGCGAGGATAAGCTCGCGGCTGGGAATGGGGTTGTCGTATTTCTCCGCCTCGCGGGCGGCCTCGGGATCGAGGCTTTGCCAATCGGCCATGTGTCGGTTTTCACCCTTGGTTGTCTTGCTCTTGGTCATGCCTATATTGAAGCGCGAAAGCGCCCTGCGGGGCAGCTTCGTCAGCACAATAAATTTTTTTCGCATCAGGGGTTTACAAGCCGTCGAGGCCACCCTTATGATGCGCGCCCACAGCAGCAGCAACAACTGCAGCTGTAACGATAGAGCAGATGAGCAATCATCGCACTATTAGCCCAGGTGGCGGAATTGGTAGACGCGCTGGTTTCAGGTATCAGTGGTGGCAACACCGTGGAAGTTCGAGTCTTCTCCTGGGCACCAATTCCAAGCAGACGCGCAAGCGGATGCTGACGAAAGAAGCAGTCAGGCTTCGCCGGCAACGGCAGACATGGCACGCCCAGGTGGCGGAATTGGTAGACGCGCTGGTTTCAGGTATCAGTGGTAGAAATACCGTGGAAGTTCGAGTCTTCTCCTGGGCACCAATTCCAAGCAGACGCGCAAGCGGATGCTGACGAAAGAAGCAGTCAGGCTTCGCCGGCAACGGCAGACATGGCACGCCCAGGTGGCGGAATTGGTAGACGCGCTGGTTTCAGGTATCAGTGATAGCAATATCGTGGAAGTTCGAGTCTTCTCCTGGGCACCAATTCCAAAAAACCGGATCGCAAGATCCGGTTTTTTTTCGCCTGCAGAAAAGTCGCACCCCACCCTGCCGGCACACTCCGGCAAACCCGTCACCTGCAAAAAAGGAAAAGGCCGCATCAGCGGCCTTTTCCTCGACAGCGCGCCCCTCAGGCGTACGGATGACGCAGCACGATGGTCTCGTTGCGGTCCGGGCCGGTGGAGATGATGTCGATCGGCGCACCGACCAGCTCCTCCACGCGCTTGATGTAGGCGCGGGCGTTGGCCGGCAGGTCGTCGATGGACTTGGCGCCGACGGTGGATTCGCTCCAGCCCGGCATCTCCTCGTACACCGGCTCGAGGCCGACGTAGCTGTCGGCGTCGGTCGGCGCCTCACCCATGATCTCGCCGGCGGCGTTCTTGTAGGCCACGCACAGCTTGACGGTCTCGAGGCCGTCGAGCACGTCCAGCTTGGTCAGGCACAGGCCGGAGATCGAGTTGATCTCGATGGCACGACGCAGGATCACAGCATCGAACCAGCCGCAGCGGCGGGCGCGACCGGTGGTCGAGCCGAACTCGTGACCGACCTTGGCCAGACGGGCACCGACCTCGTCGAACAGCTCGGTGGGGAACGGACCGGAACCGACGCGGGTGGTGTAGGCCTTGGTGATGCCGAGGATGTAGTCCAGGTACAGCGGGCCGAAGCCGGAACCGGTGGCGGTGCCGCCGGCGGTGGTGCTGGAGCTGGTCACGTACGGGTAGGTGCCGTGGTCGATGTCCAGCAGCGAGCCCTGGGCGCCCTCGAACATGATGTAGGCGCCGGCCTTGCGCAGCTCGTGCAGGCGGGCGGCCACGTCGGTGACCAGCGGCTTGAGGATCTCGGCGTAGGCCAGCGCCTCGTCCAGGGTCTTCTGGTAGTCGACCGGATCGACCTTGTAGAAGTTCTCGAGAACGAAGTTGTGGTAGGTCAGCAGCTCCTTGAGCTTGACCGCGAAGCGCTCGGGGTTGAACAGGTCGCCGATGCGCAGGCCGCGGCGGGCGACCTTGTCCTCGTAGGCCGGGCCGATGCCGCGACCGGTGGTGCCGATCTTGCCTTCCGAGCGGGCCGCCTCGCGGGCCTGGTCGAGAGCCACGTGGTACGGCAGGATCAGGGTGCAGGCCGGGCTGATGCGCAGGCGCTCGCGCACCGGTACGCCCTTCTCTTCCAGCTTGGTGATTTCCTTGAGCAGCGCGTCCGGCGCCACCACCACACCGTTGCCGATCAGGCACTGCACGTTGTCGCGCAGGATGCCGGACGGAATCAGGTGCAGGACGGTCTTCTCGCCGTCGATCACCAGGGTGTGGCCGGCGTTGTGGCCACCCTGGTAGCGCACCACGGCGGCAGCCTGGTCGGTCAGCAGGTCGACGATCTTGCCCTTGCCCTCATCACCCCACTGGGTGCCCAGGACCACGACATTCTTACCCATAACACTTGTCCCCTCGTGGAAGGTCGGTACCGGCGCGAAGCCGGTGAAAGTACTCAGGAAGCCAGCGGCGAAACCTGCCAGCCACCCTCCTGTAAACACAATTCGCTGTCGCAGCCGGCGGCACGCGCATCGACCAGGCTCTGCCCCGGCAGCGCCTGCACCACCCGCCGACCGCTGCGGCGCAGTTCGAGCACGGCCTGCCACAGGCCGGCCTCGCCGCCCTGCGGCGCCCAGACGCCGCCCGGCGCCTCGGCCTGGATCGCCTGACCGAGGCTGACCAGGGTCTTGAGATCGGTGGAGAAGCCGGTGGCCGGCCGCGCGCGCCCGAAGTCGGCGCCGATGTCGTCGTAGCGCCCGCCCTGGGCGATGGCCTGGCCGACGCCGGGCACGAAGGCGGCGAACACCATGCCGGTGTGGTAGTGGTAGCCGCGCAGCTCGCCGAGATCGAAGTACAGCGGCAGCGCCGGGTAGTGGGCGGCCAGCTCGTCGGCCACCGCCTCCAGCTCGGCCAGCGCCGCCAGCACGGCGGCCGGCGCCGCGGCCAGCTGCGCGCGCGCCTGGCCCAGCACCTCGCGGCCGCCGCACAGCTCGGCCAGGGCGCGCAGCATGGCGCCCTGCTCGGCCGGCAGGCCGGCGGTCAGCTCGGCGATCTCGTCGATGGCCTTGCGCTGCAGGGCGTCGAACAGCTGCTGCTCGGCCTCGCCGGACAGGCCGGCGGCGCGGGCCAGGCCGCGGTAGATACCGACATGGCCGAGATCCATGTGCACGTCGGCGACACCGGCCAGCTCGAGCACCTCGAGCATCAGGCCGATGACCTCGCGGTCGCTGGCGGTGCTGGCGTCGCCGTACAGCTCGGCGCCGATCTGGATCGGGCTGCGCGAGGTGGACAGCGCCCGCGGCCGCGCATGCAGCACGCTGCCGGCGTAGCACAGGCGGCTCGGGCCCTCCTGGCGATGGGTGTGCGCATCGAGGCGCGCCACCTGCGGGGTGATGTCGGCACGGAAGCCCATCTGCCGTCCGGACAGCGGGTCGGTGACCTTGAAGGTGCGCAGGTCGAGATCCTGGCCGGCGCCGGTGAGCAGCGACTCCAGGTACTCGATGTGCGGGGTGATGACCAGCTCGTAGCCCCAGTTGCGGAACAGGTCCAGCACCTGACGGCGAGCCGTCTCTATGCGTGCCGCTTCTGCCGGCAGCACTTCCTCGATTCCGTCCGGCAGCAGCCAGCGGTCCAGCGTTGCCATATTGCCTCTCCCCTTTCGGCCGGGCGTGGTGTTCAACGGAGCCAGTAGAGCAGCGCCGTTCCCAGCAGCATGCTGCCCAGTCCGATCAGCCGCAGCTGGCGATCCTCCAGCCCGGCCAGACTGATGACAGCCTCGCGCCAGCGCCGCGGACAGAGGAAGGGCAGGATGCCCTCCAGCACCAGCAGCAGACAGAAAGCGATGCCGAGTTCTTGCCACATGGTTCCCGCAGACGCAAAAAAGCCGGGAAATCCCGGCTGACTCATGATAACACGTTTTCCCCGCGATCACGCCGGCGGCTGCACGGGCAGCCGCCGGGCGGACCGGTCAGGGCTTGACCTGCTCCAGATAGCGGAAGAAGTCGCCCTTGGGATCCAGCACCATCACGTCGCGCTTGCCGGCGAAGCTCTCGCGGTAGGCCTGCAGGCTGCGATGGAAGGCGTAGAACTCCGGGTCCTGGCTGTAGGCCTTGGCATAGATCGCCGCCGCCTGGGCATCGCCCTGGCCGCGCAGCTCCTCCGCCTCGCGGTAGGCCTCGGCCAGCAGCACGCGGCGCTGGCGGTCGGCGTCGGCACGAATGCCCTCGGCCAGCTCGCGACCCTTGGCACGGTGCTCGCGGGCCTCGCGCTCGCGCTCGGTGCTCATCCGCTCGAACACGCTGCGGTTGACTTCCTTGGGCAGATCGATGGCCTTGACCCGCACGTCGAGCACCTCGATGCCCAGCTCGCGGCGCGCCATGCGGTCGAGCAGCTGGGTAATGTCGGCCATCAGCGCATCGCGCTCGCCGGACACCACCTCATGCAGGGAGCGCTTGCCGAACTGGTCACGCAGACCAGACTCCAGGCGGCGCGACAGGCGCTCGTCGGCGATCTGCTTCATGCCCGAGGTGGCGGTGTAGAAGCGCTCGGCATCGGCCACCCGCCACTTGGCGTAGGCGTCCACCATCACCGCCTTCTTCTCCAGGGTGAGGAAGCGCTGGGTCGGCGAGTCCAGAGTCAGCAGGCGGGCATCGAACTTGCGCACCTGGTTGACGTAGGGAATCTTCACATGCAGGCCCGGCGGCACGTCGGCCTGGACGATACGACCGAACTGCAGCAGCACCGCCTTCTCGGTCTGCAGGACGATGTAGAAGCAGTTCCAGCCCACCAGCGCCAGCACGGCGGCGGCGATCAGGGCGATCAGCGACTTGTTGCTCATCAGCGGCTCTCCCTCGAACGCAGGTCACGCTGCGCATCCGAACCCACCCGTGGCGCCTCCACCGCACCGGACTGGATGCTCGGCATCACCGGCGTCGACAGCGGCGCACGGCCTTCCATCATCTTGTCCAGCGGCAGATAGAGCAGGCTGTTCTGCCCCTGCTCGCTGCTCATCAGCACCTTGCTGGTATTGCCCAGCAACTCCTGCATGGTCTCCAGGTACAGGCGCTGGCGGGTCACCTCCGGGGCCTTGCGATATTCGACCAGCAGCTTGCTGAAGCGGTCGGCCTCGCCCTGGGCGCGGGAGACCACTTCCTCGCGATAGCCGTTGGCGTCCTCGACGATGCGCTGGGCCTGGCCGCGCGCCTCGGGGATCACGCCGTTGGCGTAGGCCTCGGCCTGGTTCTTCTCGCGCTGCTCGTCCTCACGGGCCCGGATCACGTCGTCGAAGGCTTCCTGCACCTCGCGCGGGGCGGCGGCGCTCTGGATATTGACCTGGGTGACGGTGATGCCGGTCTTGTAGGTGTCGAGGAAACGCTGCAGGCGCTCCTTGACGTCGGCGGCCATCTGCTCGCGGCCCTCGGTCAGCACCTGGTCCATCGAGGTCGAGCCGACCACGTGGCGCAGGGCGCTGTCGGTGGCGTGCTGCAGGCTGACTTCCGGCTGGTCGACGTTGAGCACGAACTCCTGCAGGTTGCTGACCCGGTACTGCACGGTCAGCGGCACCTCGATGATGTTCTCGTCCTCGGTGAGCATCTGGCCCTGCTTGCTGTAGGCACGCTCGCGGGTGACGTTTTCCTGGAACTTGCGGTCGATCGGCGGCAGATAGAGGTTCAGGCCCGGCCCGACGGTCTCGTAGTACTTGCCGAAGCGCAGGATCACCGCCTGCTCCTGTTCGTCCACCACGTAGACGGCGCTGTACAGCCAGAGCGCGGCGAGCACGCCGAAGCCGATGGCCACGAGGCCGAGACCGCCGCCCTTGCCGCCCGCGCCGCTGTCGCCGCTGCGCTTGCGACCACCGAACAGGCTGTTCAGGTTGTCCTGCAGCTTGCGCAAGGCTTCGTCCAGATCCGGTGGCCCCTGCCGACCGCCGCCACGGCGGCCGCCCCAGGGATCGTTGTCGTTCGAGTTGCCACCCGGCTCATTCCAGGCCATAGCGTTCTCCCCACTGATAACGCGTAGACGTGCCCACAGGGCACATCCGTCCATGCTACCGAAAGCCTCCGAGCGGCGGCAAAGCCGGGCGCCCGGGCTTTATTGCAAAGTGTGTTGCGCGAGAAAGTCGTCGGACTTCCAGCCCTCGCGACTGACCAGCTTGTTCAGCTCGACCCGCGGCAGGCGTACCTTCAACAGGATGGCACCTTCCTCGTCATGCTGCTCGTCCTGCACCGCACCGAGCGCGAACAGCTGGGCACGCAGGCGGCCGAGCTGCTGCGGCAGGCGCAGGATGCCGACGAACAGGTCATCGCCGAGCAGTTCGGTGATTGCCTGGCGCAGCAGGTCCAGGCCCTGCCCCTCGCGGGCCGACAGCCAGACACGTACCGGCTTGCCGCTGTCGTCGCGCTGGATCTGCGGCGCCACGCCGGGCAGCAGGTCGAGCTTGTTGTACACCTCGAGGGTCGGCAGCTGGTCGGCACCGATCTCCTTGAGCACCGAGTAGACCTGCTCGATCTGCAGCTGGCGCTCGGGCTCGTGGGCGTCGATCACGTGCAGCAGCAGGTCGGCGTTGCTCGACTCCTCAAGGGTGGCGCGGAACGCCTCGACCAGCTTGTGCGGCAGGTGGCGGATGAAGCCCACGGTATCGGCGAGGATCACCGGACCGACGTCGGCGAACTCGAGGCGGCGCAGGGTGGGATCGAGGGTGGCGAACAGCTGGTTGGCGGCGTAGACGTCGGCCTCGGTCAGCGCGTTGAACAGCGTCGACTTGCCGGCGTTGGTGTAGCCGACCAGCGAGACCACCGGCACCTCGGCGCGCTTGCGCCCGCGGCGCGCCAGCTCGCGCTGGCTGCGCACCTTCTCCAGGCGCTGCTTGATCTGGCGGATGCGCACGCGCAACAGGCGACGATCGGTTTCCAGCTGGGTCTCGCCCGGGCCGCGCAGGCCGATGCCGCCCTTCTGCCGCTCGAGGTGGGTCCAGCCGCGCACCAGGCGCGTGCTCATGTGCTCGAGCTGGGCCAGTTCGACCTGCAGCTTGCCTTCATGGGTGCGCGCACGCTGGGCGAAGATGTCGAGAATCAGGCCGGTACGGTCGAGTACCCGGCATTCGAACTCGCGCTCGAGGTTGCGCTCCTGACTGGGAGTCAGGGTGTGGTTGAAGATGACCAGTTCGGCCTGCTCGGCCCTGACCTGCTCGCGGATCTCGTCGACCTTGCCGCTGCCGATCAGGAAGCGTGCCGTGGGCTGGTGCCGGGGTACGCTGATGAAGCCAGCGACCTCGGCACCCGCCGAACGGGCCAGTTCGAGAAACTCGTCGGGATCTTCACGCGCCTCGGGCGCCTGGCCGTCCAGATGAATCAGGATGGCCCGCTCGCCACCCTCGTGGCGCTCAAAGAACAAGACCGGCGGCTCCGCTTATTCGGCGTTGCCCGGCTCACCCGACTCGCTGCTGGGCAGACGGACCGGACGGCTGGGAACCACGGTGGAGATCGCGTGCTTGTAGACCATCTGGCTGACGGTGTTCTTCAGCAGGATGACGAACTGGTCGAACGACTCGATCTGGCCCTGCAGCTTGATGCCGTTGACCAGATAGATGGAAACCGGAACGCGTTCCTTACGCAGGGTATTCAGGTAAGGGTCTTGTAGCGAATGCCCTTTTGACATTTTCCACACTCCTTCAGGGGATAAGTAATTGTATTAATCAGGTCGAATTCGACGAAGTCATGGCTTGCGACGGCGCTTTCCCCACAGGATAGCCGGCTGCGGGCCGAAACTCAGCCATTAATGGCGACAGTCTGCAGGTATTTCAAGGTGCGCGCGAGATTGTCTGCGGCCAGGCTGTCGAGCCAGTGCAGCGACGACCAACTGCGCAGCCAGGTGAACTGTCGCTTTGCCAGCTGGCGGGTGGCGATGATGCCGCGTTCGGCCATCTCCTCCCGGGTCAGACGGCCCTCGAGATATTCCCATACCTGCCGGTAGCCCACCGAGCGGATCGACGGCAGCCCCGGGTGCAGGTCGCCGCGCGCATGCAGCGCTTCGACCTCGGCCACGAAGCCCTGTTCCAGCATCAGGTGAAAACGCCGGGCGATGCGCTCGTGCAGCAGCGCGCGCTGCGCCGGGGCGATGGCCAGGTGGGCGACAGTATAAGGGAAAGCCTGTGCGTGCGGCGCGCCGCCGTGCAGATTTTGCAACACTTGCTGGCGGCGGCGATGCTCGCTCATGTTCAGGCCGCTGACCCGGTACACCTCCAGGGCACGGACCAGGCGTTGCGGGTCGTTGGGATGGATGCGCGCCGCCGACTCCGGGTCGACCCGCGCCAGCTCGGCATGCAGCGCGGCGAGCCCCTCGGCGGCGGCCTGCGCCTCCAGCTGGGCGCGGACCTGCGGATCGGCCGAAGGCATGTCGGCCAGGCCCTCGAGCAGCGCCTTGAAGTACAGCATGGTGCCGCCGACCAGCAGCGGGATGCGCCCGGCGGCGGTGATCTCGGCCATGGCTGCCAGCGCATCGCTGCGGAACTCGGCGGCCGAGTAGCTCTCGGCCGGGTCGCGGATGTCGATCAGCCGGTGCGGGAACTCGGCGAGCAGCTCGCGCGGCGGCTTGGCGGTGCCGATGTCCATGCCGCGGTAGACCAGCGCCGAGTCGACGCTGACGATCTCGCAGGGCAGCACCCGCGCCAGCTCGATGGCCAGGTCGGTCTTGCCCGAGGCGGTCGGACCCATGAGGAAGATGGCGGGGGGCAGCGCGGACATCGGCGAACTCGGTGTAGGGATGAGGGAAGGCGGGGCGCTCAGCGCCCGCGCAGGAACAGCTTGTCCAGCTCGTCCATGCCCAGCTGGGTCCAGGTCGGCCGGCCGTGGTTGCACTGGCCGCTGCGCTCGGTGCTCTCCATGTCGCGCAGCAGGGCGTTCATCTCGGGCAGGGTCAGGCGGCGGTTGGCACGCACCGCGCCATGGCAGGCCATGGTCGCCAGCAGCTCGTTGAGATGGGCCTGGATGCGGTCGCTGGAGCCGTATTCGAGCAGGTCGCTGAGCACGTCGCGCACCAGCTGGCTGGCCTGCGCCTGCTTGAGCAGCGCGGGAATCTGGCGGATCGCCAGGGTCTCCGGCCCCAGGCGCTGCAGCTCGAAACCGAGGCGGGCGAACCAGGCGGCGTGCTCCTCGGCGCAGTCGGCCTCGCGCTGGCTGAGGGCGATGGACTCGGGCACCAGCAGCGGCTGGCCGCGCAGGCCCTCGCTGGCCATGGCGCTCTTCAGCCGCTCGTAGGTGATGCGCTCGTGGGCCGCGTGCATGTCCACCAGCACCAGGCCGTGGGCGTTCTCGGCGAGGATGTAGATGCCCTTGAGCTGAGCCAGCGCGTAGCCCAGCGGCGGCACGTCGCCCTGCCCCTCGGGCAGCGCCGCCGGCCCGGCCAGCGGAGCGAAGAACTCGCGGTAGGCGCCCTGTAGCTCGGCCTGCGGCTGGGCCGCCGGCGCCTGCACCGGCCGATAGCCGCCTCCACCGCCCGGACGGCTCTGCCCGCCGAGCGGCGCCTGCCAGGCCGGCTCCGCCGGCGTGGCAGCCGGCACATGCTCGGCCAGCACCATCTCGTTCTGCCCGGCGAACTCGCCGGCGGCCAGGCCAGTGACCTGCGGCTCGCCGCGCGGCGCCGCGGCGGGAGCCAGCTGGCTCTCCGGGCGCACGTCGGCCAGCGCGCGGTGCAGGGTGCCGTAGAGGAAGTCGTGGACCATGCGGCTGTCGCGGAAGCGCACCTCGTGCTTGGTCGGGTGCACGTTGACGTCGACCACCGCGGGGTCGATCTCGAGGAACAGCACGAAGGCCGGGTGGCGGCCGTTGTACAGCACGTCGCGGTAGGCCTGGCGCACCGCGTGGGCGACCAGCTTGTCGCGCACCATGCGGCCGTTGACGTAGAAGTACTGCAGGTCGGCCTGGCTGCGCGAGAAGGTCGGCAGGCCGACCCAGCCCCACAGACGCAGGCCGTTGCGCTCGAGGTCGAGCGGCAGCGCCTGCTCGAGGAAGGCCGGGCCGCAGACGCTGGCCACCCGCCGCGCGCGGCTGACTTCGTCCTTCGCCGGATGCAGGGCGAGCACGCCCTTGCCGTTGTGGCGCAGGTGGAAGCCGACCTCGAAGTGGGTCAGCGCCAGGCGCTTGATCACCTCCTGCAGGTGGTCGAACTCGGTCTTCTCGGCGCGCAGGAACTTGCGCCGCGCCGGGGTGTTGAAGAACAGGTCGCGCACCTCGACGCTGGTGCCGTCGGGATGCGCCGCCGGCTGCACCCGCGGTGCCATGTCGCTGCCCTCGACCTCGACCTGCCAGGCCTGCGGGGCGCCGCGCCGGCGCGAGGTCAGGGTCAGGCGCGCCACCGAGCTGATCGAGGCCAGCGCCTCGCCGCGAAAGCCGAGGCTGAGCACCCGCTCGAGGTCCTCCAGCTCGCGGATCTTGCTGGTGGCATGACGGGCCAGGGCCAGCGGCAGGTCGTCCGGCTCGATGCCGGCGCCGTCGTCGCGCACGCGCAGCAGCTTGATGCCGCCCTGCTCGACCTCGACGTCGATGCGCGTGGCGCCGGCGTCCAGGCTGTTCTCCAGCAGCTCCTTGGCCACCGAAGCCGGCCGCTCGACCACCTCGCCGGCGGCGATCTGGTTGGCCAGCCGCGGAGTGAGCAGCTGGATGCGCGCCGGTGCGCTCATGGCTGGGCCGCCAGGGTCGGCGCCGGGATGGTCAGCATCTGGCCGGCCTTGAGATTGTCGCTGGCCAGACGGTTGGCGCTGCGCAGCGCGGCCTGGCTGACCTGGTAGCGCTGGGCGATCAGCGCCAGGCTCTCGCCCGGGGCCACCCGGTGGGCGCGCTCGCCCACCTTGATCTTGCCCTGGTCGCGCAGCCAGGCGATGTAGGTGCCGGGCGGCGGGTTCTCGTGGAAGAACTGCCGCACGCCGCTCTGGATCGAGCGCGCCAGCGCCTGCTGGTGGCTCTTGGTGGCCAGCTTCTGCGATTCGCCGGGGTTGGAGATGAACCCGGTTTCCACCAGGATCGACGGGATGTCCGGCGACTTCAGCACCATGAAGCCGGCCTGCTCGACCCGGCGCTTGTGCAGCGGGGTGATGCGCCCCATGTTCGCCAGCACCTTGTGGCCGACGTCCAGGCTGGAGGACAGGGTGGCGGTCATCGACAGATCGAGCAGCACCCCGGCGAGCATGCGGTCCTTGTCGTCGAGGCTGACGCTGCCAACGCCGCCGACCAGATCCGAGCGGTTCTCGCTGTCGGCCAGCCAGCGCGCGGTCTCCGAGGTGGCGCCGCCTTCGGAGAGGGCGAACACCGAGGCGCCGAAGGCCGCCGCGCGCGGTGCGGCGTCGGCGTGGATGGAGACGAACAGGTCGGCGCCCTTCTTGCGGGCGATCTCGGTACGCTTGCGCAGCGGGATGAAGTAGTCGCCGGTACGCACCAGTTCGGCGCGGAAGCCTTTCTCCTGGTTGATCAGGCGCTGCAGTTCGCGGGCGATCTCCAGCACCACGACCTTCTCGCGCAGGCCGCGCGGGCCGATGGCGCCCGGATCCTCGCCGCCGTGGCCGGCGTCGATGGCGATGACGATGTTGCGCTTGCCGCTGGGCAGCGGCGCCGGGCGGGCCGCCGCCTCGCGAACCACGGTCTTCGGCGCTTCGGGCGCGACCGGCGGCGGGTTGTCGGCCGCTGGCGGCGCAGCGCTCCCCTGGGCCACCGCGGGCACTGCCGCGGGCGCCTTGGGCGCCACTGCCGGCGGCGCCTCGCCCTGATCGAACAGGTCGACCACCAGACGATGGCCGTACTGCTGGTTGGGCGCCAGGCTGAAGCTCTTCGCCTCCACCATCGCGGCGGTATCGATGACGATGCGCAGCTTGCCGGGGGCCTGCTCGGCGGCGCGCAGGCCGGTGATCGGCGTATTGGCCGTGGCCAGCTGCTCGAGACGGGTCCCCAGCTGGGCCCCCTCGACGTCGATGACGATGCGCTCCGGCGCGCTCAGGGAGAACACCTTGTGCTGCACCGGCCCGCTGAGGTCGAACACCAGGCGGGTGTTGTCCGGCGCACGCCACAGGCGCACGCCACGAATCTCGCTGGCCGCATGCACCACCTCGGCGGCCAGCATGGCCAGCAGGGTGCCCAGTACGGCAAGCAGCGCCCGGGGGCGAAGGGCCCATCCCATGTTCATTGGACTCCCACAGTCGTCAGGGCGGCGCACCAGGACTCGCCCCGCGCGCCGTGGGGCAGCAGGCGCAACGCCCGTCCCTCGCCATGCACGTCGACGCTGATGTCCAGGTCCGCCTTCGGCAGAATGCCGGCGCCGCGCTCGGGCCACTCGATCAGGCACAGCGCGTCGCCTTGGAAATAGTCGCGGATGCCGAAGAATTCCAGCTCCTCGGGATCTGCCAGGCGATACAGGTCGAAATGGTAGACCCGCCGCTCGCCCAGCTCGTAGGGCTCGACCAAGGTGAAGGTCGGGCTCTTCACCGGCCCTGCATGGCCCAGGCCGCGCAGGATACCGCGCGACAGGGTGGTCTTGCCCATGCCCAGGTCGCCATGCAGGCAGATCACCCCGCGCCCGCCGGTCACCTCGGCCAGGCGCGCGCCCAGGGCCAGCATGGCCGCCTCATCGGCGGCGTAAAGCGTCACTTCAGGCACGGACTGTGCTCCTCCAGCAGTTCACGGATGGTCTCGATCAGGTCGGCGGCCGCCAGGCCGCGTCCGCCGCGGCCCAGGCGCTCGCCGGCGCAGGCATGCAGCCAGACGCCCAGCCGCGCCGCGGCGCCCACTTCCAGGCCCTGCGCCAGCAGGGCGCCGAGCAGGCCGGCAAGCACGTCGCCGAGGCCGGCCCCGGCCATCGCCGGATGACCTCGGTCGCACAGGTGCAGTTCCCCGCCCGGAGTCGCCACCAGGCTGCCGAGTCCCTTCAGGACCACCACCGCATTCAGCCGGCGCGCCAGCTCCAGCGCCGCCGCCGGGCGATCGGCCTGCACCTGGGCGCTACTGCAGCCGAGCAGGCGCGCCGCCTCGCCCGGATGCGGAGTGACCAGCCAGTCGCCGGCCGGCGGCGCCAGCAGCCCGGCGGCCAGCAGGTTGAGCGCGTCGGCGTCCCATACCTGCGGCTTGCCCTGCGCGCCGAGGCCGGCCAGCAGGGTGCGCGCCCAGGGGCCCTGGCCGCAGCCGGGACCGAGCACCAGCACGTCGGCCTGGGCCAGCAGCGCGTGCAGTTCGAAGGACGACTGCACGGCGCGGGCCATCACTTCCGGGCGTCGGACCAGCATGGCCGGCACGTGCTCGGCGCGGGTGGCCAGGCTGACCAGCCCGGCACCACCGCGCAGGCAGCTCTCGGCGGCGAGCAGCGCCGCGCCGCCGTAGCCGAGGTCGCCGCCGACCAGCAGGACGTGGCCGAACTGGCCCTTGTGGGCATTGCGCGGCCGCGGCGGCAGGCGCGGCACGCTGTCCGCCGTCAGGCGCAGCGCCGCCGGCGGCAGCTCGGCGACCAGCGCCGGGTCGGCGCGCAGGTCGTCGAAGGCCAGCTCGCCGCAGTGGTCAGGGCCGTCCAGGCAGAACAGGCCGAGCTTGAGCGCCAGCAGGGTTACCGTCAGTTCGGCGCGGATCGCCACGCCGAGCACCCGCCCGCTGTCGCCGCACAGTCCCGACGGCAGGTCGACCGCCAGCACCGGCCGGCCGCTGGCGTTGGCCAGGCGGATGGCCTGGGCGTAGGGCTCGCGCACCTCGCCCGCCAGACCGGTGCCGAGCAGGGCGTCGACCAGCACGCCGGTCAGCGGCGCGCACTCGCGCCACGGCTCGACGGCCACTCCGGCGGCCTGCGCCGCGGCATGGGCGGCGGCGGCATCGCCGCCCAGCTGCGCCGGACCGCCGGCCGCCGGATCGGCGACCGCCAGCACCCGCGCGCGCCAGCCGGCGCGCCGGGCCAGCGCGGCGACCAGGTAGCCGTCGCCGGCATTGTTGCCGCGCCCGGCCAGCACGGTGATCTCGCCGGCGTCCGGCCAGCGACGACGCAGCGCGCGCCAGAGGGCATGGGCGGCGCGCTGCATCAGCGCGCTGCCGGGGGTGCCGGCGGCGATCAGGCGCGCGTCCAGCTCGCGGACCTGGGCGGCGCGATGGAGGGCGAGGGGCAAGGCGGGGGCAGTCAGCGGCATGGACCATTCGACTCGAGGCTCTGGCACAATTATACCCACCCTGCCCCCGAGCACCGCCAGCCATGTCGACCAGCGCCCCCGATCCCGCCGCCCTCGCCCAGGCGATCAAGACCTGGGGCCGCGAACTGGGCTTCCAGCAGGTCGGCATCGCCGGCGTCGAACTGGGCGAGCACGAGGCGCACCTCGCGCGCTGGCTGGCCGCCGGCTACCAGGGCGAGATGGACTACATGGCCGCCCACGGCAGCAAGCGCTCGCGGCCGGCCGAGCTGGTCCCCGGCACCCTGCGGGTGGTCTCGCTGCGCATGGACTACCTGCCCGGCGACACGCGCATGGCCGAGGTGCTGGCCAGCCCGGACAAGGCCTACGTGTCGCGCTACGCGCTGGGCCGCGACTACCACAAGCTGGTGCGCAAGCGCCTGCAGCAGCTGGCCGAACGCATCCAGGCGGCGATCGGCCCGTTCGGCTACCGCGCCTTCGTCGACAGCGCGCCGGTGCTGGAGAAGGCCCTGGCGCAGCAGGCCGGACTCGGCTGGATCGGCAAGAACACCCTGCTGCTGAACAAGCAGGCCGGCAGCTGGTTCTTCCTCGGCGAGCTGTTCGTCGACCTGCCGCTGCCGGTCGACGCAGCGCACGAGCGCGAGCACTGCGGGCGCTGCCAGGCCTGCCTGGACGTCTGCCCGACCGCCGCCTTCGTCGGCCCGCAGCTGCTGGATGCGCGGCGCTGCATCTCCTACCTGACCATCGAGCTCAAGGGCGCCATTCCCGAGGAACTGCGCGCGCCGATCGGCAACCGGGTGTTCGGCTGCGACGACTGCCAGCTGGTCTGCCCGTGGAACCGCTTCGCCCGGCCGACGCAGCAGGACGACTTCCGCCCGCGCCACGGCCTGGACAACAGCGAGCTGGCCGAACTGTTCCGCTGGAGCGAGGAGGAGTTCCTCGCCCGCACCGAGGGCTCGCCACTGCGCCGCGCCGGCTACGAGCGCTTCCTGCGCAACCTGGCGGTCGGCCTGGGCAACGCGCCCGCCAGCATCCCGGTGCTCGAGGCGCTGCGCCTGCGCCGCGAGTACCCCAGCGAACTGGTCCGCGAGCACGTCGAATGGGCGCTGGCGCGCCACGGCGCGGCCTGATCAGCGATAGAGCAGCGGATAGAGCAGGCGCCCCGCCGCCTCGTTGAGCAGCAGGCTGCTCTGCCAGATCGCCACGGCCTCCGGCAGCCAGCCGCCCAGCGGCCGGCCATTGGCCACGCCGAGAAAACCCATGGGCGCGGGAATCACCTCGAAGCCCTGGCGCTCGAAGCACCAGCGCGCCCGCGGCATGTGCCAGGCCTGGGTGACCAGCACGATGCGCCTGACCCCGGCGTCGCGCAGCAGCGGCGCGCTCAGCGTGGCGTTCTCCCAGGTGGTGCGGCTGCGCCCCTCCTGCCAGCGCAGCGCGACGCTGAAGTCCTCGCTGAGCACCGCAGCCAGCAGCTCGGCCTCGCTGGGCGGTTCGCCCCGGTGCAGGCCGCCGCTGGCGAGGATCGGCAGGCCGCTGACCCAGTGCAGGCGCGCCGCCAGGCGGGCGCGCTCCAGCGCCAGCAGGCTCGGCTGGTCGCCGCCCCAACCCGGATCGCCGCGCTCGCGGCCGCCGCCGAGCACCACGATGGCCTCGGCGCGCTGCGCCAGCGTCGGCCACGCCGCCCGCTCCAGCGCCGGCTCGTGCTCGAGCAGGCGCGCGCCCAGCTCGACCACCGCCGGCAGGCTCATCAGCCACAGGCCGCCCAGCCCCAGCACGGCGCAGGCCAGCGCCCGGCGCGGACGGCGCGCCCGCCACCAGAAGGCGAGCAGCAGGAGCAGCAACAGGCCGCCCGGCGGCAGCAGCAACTGCTTGAACAGATAGCGCAACGGCACCGCAATCCTCCTTGTCCCGACCGGCGACGGTCGCGGCATCATAGAGTGGATTCGTTCCGACCCTCCCCCTTAGCATGGCGCTCCATTCGCCACTTCGCAGGAATCCCGCCATGACCACCCGACCCGATGCCCCGGCCCTGGCCGTCGACAGCCACTACGAACTCGACTACCGCGTGGCCGGCAGCGACTCGCCGCGTACCCTGTGCAGCGAGCCCGGCGACGACTTCCCCGACGTGCTGGCCACCGCGCGCATGGTCGGCCTGATGGAGCTGGCCGCCGCCCGTCTGATGCGCCCGCTGCTCGGGGACGGCGAGCTGTCGGTCGGCGTCGGCGTCGACGTCACCCACCTGGCCGCCACCCCGCTGTTCGAGACGGTGCGCGCCCGTGCCACCTTCCTCGGCATGGACGGCAAGCTGTACGCCTTCCGCGTCGAGCTGTTCGATGCCGGCGGCAAGGTCGGCGAGGGCCGCCATACCCGCGCCATCGTCGCCACCGAGCGTCTGCTGAAGAGCACCGAGAAGCGCCTGCAGGCCGCCCGCGAAGCCCGGGCATGACGCCCGCGCCCCCGCGGATCAGGGTTTCCCCAGATCCGCGGGGGTCATGTATGCTTAGGGGCTTTCGTTACCCCCCTCTTTTCCAGTCCGGCAGAGCCATGCACGAACAGTATCAGCCCCGCGAGATCGAAGCCGCCGCGCAGTCCCACTGGGACGCGCACCAGTCCTTTGAGGTGAGTGAGCAGCCCGGCAAGGACACCTACTACTGCCTGTCGATGTTCCCCTACCCGAGCGGCAAGCTGCACATGGGCCACGTGCGCAACTACACCATCGGCGACGTGATCGCGCGCTACCAGCGCATGCTGGGCAAGAACGTGCTGCAGCCGATGGGCTGGGACGCCTTCGGCATGCCGGCGGAGAACGCCGCGATGCAAAACCAGGTGGCGCCGGCGGCCTGGACCTACGCCAACATCGACTACATGAAGACCCAGCTGAAGAGCCTGGGCCTGGCCGTCGACTGGTCGCGCGAGGTCACCACCTGCAAGCCGGACTACTACCGCTGGGAGCAGTGGCTGTTCACCCGCCTGTTCGAGAAGGGCGTGATCTACCGCAAGAACGGCACCGTCAACTGGGACCCGGTGGACCAGACCGTGCTGGCCAACGAGCAGGTGATCGACGGCCGCGGCTGGCGCTCGGGCGCGCTGATCGAGAAGCGCGAGATCCCCATGTACTACTTCCGCATCACCGCCTATGCGGAGGAGCTGCTCGCCGACCTCGACAAGCTCGACGGCTGGCCCGAGCAGGTCAAGACCATGCAGCGCAACTGGATCGGCAAGAGCTTCGGCGCCGACATCGAGTTCGACTACGACGCCGCGACCTGCGGTGGCGAGGGCCGCCTGAAGGTCTACTCGACCCGCCCGGACACCCTGATGGGCGCCACCTACGTGGCCGTGGCCGCCGAGCACGCGCTGGCCCAGCGCGCCGCCGAGGGCAACGCCGAGCTGGCCGCCTTCATCGCCGAATGCAAGTCCGGCTCGGTGGCCGAGGCCGACGTGGCGACCATGGAGAAGAAGGGCATGGCCACCGGCCAGTTCGTCGTCCATCCGCTGACCGGCGACAAGCTGCCGGTGTTCGTCGCCAACTACGTGCTGGCCGGCTACGGCGAAGGCGCGGTGATGGCAGTGCCGGCCCACGACGAGCGCGACTTCGAGTTCGCCAACAAGTACGGCCTGCCGATCGTGCAGGTCTACCGCCAGGCCGAGGGCGACGCCGCCTTCGACGCTGCCCAGTGGCAGGACTGGTACGCCGACAAGGCGAACCTGGTCACCGTCAACAGCGGCAAGTACGACAACCTGGAGTTCCAGGCCGCCTTCGACGCCATCGTCGCCGACCTGGAAGCAACCGGCCACGGCGAGAAGCAGACCCGCTTCCGCCTGCGCGACTGGGGCATCAGCCGCCAGCGCTACTGGGGCTGCCCGATCC